>Ga0247843_1000184_pt1 | contig 144943 bp, 133 predicted proteins | sample LaCruzMarch2017__FD_192420 | JGI IMG/M metagenome (GOLD analysis project Ga0247843, IMG submission 192420) | Freshwater microbial communities from meromictic Lake La Cruz, Castile-La Mancha, Spain - LaCruzMarch2017_8m | ecosystem: Environmental > Aquatic > Freshwater > Lake | place: Spain... | reverse complement strand
TGAGAATCCCCTCAGCTCTGTCCATAAGCTCCACCAATCCTTCTTTGATTGCTGAAGCTTACAGGGTTAGGGGGGTGACATTATCGCTGGAGAATTAAAGGGAGACAAAATCGCTGGAGAATCACAATAACTACAGTTTTCACCAGGATACTCCGATAAAGAGGTACTAGGAGATTCCAGCTTTGGGTCTTTCATATAACATTTTGTTTTTCTTGGCTTTTATTGGTGCCATTGCGCCAGTGCAGGCATTTGCCGATGAACTAAGCCAAGCGGAAGCAATGTACCAGGCCTCCCTGATTCAAAAAGCAGGTTCCGAGGCAGCTCTCAAGCAGTCGACCACCAACGCTATGAAGGGCCTCATGGACCTCGCCGCCCAAAAGCGGGCCAGCGCTATTGAGAATGGCTACAAAGCCTACGGCCAGTACGTAAACTCCGAGGACATGGACTACATGAACCTCAAAAACCAGCTGGGCTACTACAAGATCTATACTCATGCGGCCCAGGCTAGCTCCCCAGGCAATTCCAAACCACGCATGCTCGATCAAGTGACTCTCGGCTACGGCAAGCTCGACGCGAAATTCCTGCGCGAAGGCGAGGCAGGAAAAGTGGCCGACGAGTTCGAGAAAAAGAGCGGCATGAAGCGCGACCAGTTCCTTAAAATCATGGCCAAGGCTTCGGCTAGCACGATATCGCCGCGAGACCCTAAGCTCGTGGACAAAGTGTTTTCGCGCTTTGAAGGCTTCGTGAAAGAAATTCCGAACGATGAATTTCGGAAGAGCATCGAGAAGACAATCGCGGAGGTTCCTTCTTCCGTGCGCACTGGCCTGATCTCCAAAGGCGTACAAAAAATCGCTGAGATCATGGCAAAGATGCCGCCCGATAAAAATGCTCCCGTCGTCGCAGCTGTGGCACTTGAAACGCAGGAACGCAGCCCCGCTGCTGCGGTGGCTATTCTCACGGATACCGAAGCAGCTCCAACTTCGCCCGCGGTGATCGGCGTGATGCCGGTTGTAGCCGACGCCAACCAGGGCGCGATAGACATGAAGATCGTACCTAGCGAAAGCGGCTACAAAGGCCTCGAAAAAGAAAAATTTGGTGTCGACGTGCTTGGCAGTGTGATGCAGACCGCAATCGACGAGCAAAAGGAAGAAACCATTTTCAAACAGATTTCCAAAAAGTACCGCGCGATGACGCCCAAGTTGAGCTTAGTCAGGGATACACAGCAGTAAAAGGGCATTGGAATAAGGAAGAACTGAACAGGAGGATACTCTATGAGACACATTAGCATGACGGTTCTGGTGGCCTTCGGATTGATGTTTTTGGGCACGGCCTGCGGTGAGAAAAAAGACACCGGCAAGGACGTAGCCATCCAGTTCCTGCAGCGTGACGTTGAAAGAGAAAAGCAAAAAAACGCCGCTTACGTGGCGTACTATCAGTGTAAAGACGCGGCGAAAACCGACGCTGATAAAGCCAAGTGCCCTCCTCCGGTCTTCTAACCTTGGCCTATTCTTGAACGACTAGCGATCCGCCTAATCATTCAGCGAGCGATAGTTCAGCAAGGCGATGTCACCAACTCGTTTGACGACAACCTCGCCCAGGTCCTTCTCATCCTCAAGCGCACCAGAGGCGCTTTCCAAACGGATCGAAGCCCGGTATTTGCCGGGGGGCATCTGCACGCGCGTAACTTGAAATTCTTTGGGCAGCGTAAGCCACGAGCGTAAATCGGGCTGGCTGGCGGCGTACATCGCGATCTTCACGATGGTGCCCAGACCCTCTGCCTGCTTGTCCAGCTGGTTTCCGATCACTTCCCTCGCTACTACCCCAGCCACTCTTTTAGCAATAATCCCGGCGTACTTCTCCTTGAGGTTCTGCTTAGCCACAGCCTCCACGTTGTACATCAGCTCTGTGCGCCCTACCTCCTTGCCGTCGAGAAAGAGCCGCGCGGCGCGATGGCGATTATAGCGCGACTGGTATTCCGGGATCTCGTACCAGGAGGGCGAAGACACCTTCTCGGGCGCAAAACCATTCTGGTAGAGTAGAACCACGGAGCCCGAGCTCTTGAGCTCCTTTCGCGCCTCCTGCACCTCTTCCTCAGTCACACCGAGGGTCTTCTTCCATTTGAACAGCTCGGAGCCATTGTCGGTTTTGAGCGCACCGCGCACAATGTCGCGCCTGATTCGAGAAAAATCAGGGGCGAGCTCCGCCGTCTTTTTGTAGTCGATGTAAGCGTTGTTCCAGTTGCCTTCCCGCTCAAACATCAGGCCGGCGAGATACTGGGCAAAAGCATTCAGGCTGTAGTGGCGCTTGCCCTCCTCCCGCAGGAGCTCGAGTTTGCGGTTCACCTGCCGGCAGGCCACGATCGCTTCTTCCTCTTTCCCAAGCGCTGCGAAGTTCAGCGCGAGGTAAACCGAAATGAGCACGTGCTCGAATTCCTCGCCATTGTAATGCGTGATTCGGTCGTTGGTCACAACGGTCGCAAGTTCGGTGGCGAGCGAAGTATAGTCTTTGATCTCGGAGAGATCGTTGGCGCGCTTGAAGTCCTTGATGCTCTGCTCATACTGGCCGGCGCTGTAGCGAACAGTGCCCCGGTCAAAGAGATACACGAGCTGGTCCACGCCCTCCTCGTCGGCTTTGGCGTAAACTTTTTCCGCAGATTCAAAATCCCGATGGGCAAAAGCATCGAGGCCCGCTTTCGTGGAGCGGGTATAGCCCGCGCAGGAGGAAAGCCCCGCGCCCAGAAATAAAACCAGCGCCGCCCTCAGGGGAAACCGGCGCCGGATTTCAAACATCTTCATTTCTAAGCCTCAAGCGAGACTGTTAAAAAATCCCTAGAGATTGCTTGCGGTATTTCTTGCGGATCTCGTGCTCTTCCGTGCAGTCGATCACGGAGGTGTCGGTATTGGTCAGATTCATAGTGAGCTTATAGTAGATCAACTTGTCGTTTCCTACTTGCTGGATATTTGTGGCGAGAGCCCCGGTCATCAGATAGTCAACCGCCACTTGCTTGCCGTGCTTCTTGGCGGAATCTTTGCTCTGCTTGCCCGTTTCACCGAACTCTACCTCAGAGTCGATCTCGCCGCGGGAGCCGCGGTCTACGAAGCGAACTTTGCGGCTTTTCGAAAGATGGGTGCGGATCATCTCGTTGAGGCTCTCGAGGTCGATGAACTCCTCGGTGCGATTGTTAACTTTGGATACGGCAATGGTGGGGCGGCCTTTGGCGTCTTTGATTTCGGGGCAGGCCAGCATTGCGCCCACGATTTTTTCGGCCATCTGCTGCAGATCGGCTTCATTGAATTTGTCGTCGAGGAGTTCCACGCGATTTGGGTCGTCGTAGCCACCCTTGGTGAAAGCTTTGGGGCCGCAGCCTTGCATGGTGAGGAAAGCGGCGAGAAGAGAAAACAATGCGATCAGACGCTTCATAAAGACTCCCTTGATTGCTTTCCATCGTATCGCCCTTGGGGGGGTAAGCTCAAGCCGCCCAATAGCCTATACCCCCGAATTTACCCGGAAATACGCACAGCGTGTGCGAGCGGGGGCGCTAAAACCCAAGGCCCAGGCTGATGCCAAAGCCCAGATTCGAAAGACGCTCGGCGTTGGTAGTACCGGTGCCGGGTTGCGCGGAGATGGTCTGATACTCGAACTTGGGGCTCACAAACAGCGTATCGCCGATGAATAGATCGATGCCGAGCTCGAGACCGGCGCCGATGCCATTGTATTTTCGTTCCGTGAGCGTTCCACCGCTGGTATAGCTCACGGCAATCGGTGAGTAGACGGCCGAAAATCCGAAAAAAACATCGAGCGCATAAAAGCGAAGCCCCACATCATAAACAGAGCTGCTGATTGACTCTAAAGCCGCAGAAGTGTTCGCCGAGTTGTCGCCCTTGCGGGAGAGATAGCCGCCCTTGATGGCAAAGCCATACCGCTCCTTGGTGCTCACTCGGAGCAAGCTGCCAAAACCCGCGCCGCGCCCACTGTAGTTTGCATCGCCGGTGCCGGTAGTGGAAAAGTTCGAGCTCTCTTTCATGTAACGGCCGAAAAGCTGCCATTCCATTCCGTCGTCTTTTCGTTTCGCGAGGCATTCCTGCGAAAGGAAGATCGACGCGAAGAGAAGCAGCAGTGCCGTTCTCATGGCATCACCAGAATCTGGTTTGCCGTAGCGACAAGCCCTGGGGCGAAGGAGGTTACGAAAGCTCCCGTCGATCCATTGATCTCAACAACCAGGTTTGAGGTGTCGATTGCCAGTAGATTTCCGTTGGGGCGAACGCCAAGCGTAAGCGGCGCGGAAAGAAGGGCAAGATCGGAATAGCTCCATACGGTAGTGGAAAGAGTGGAATTGTACAGGCGAACCGTGTCGGTAGCACCGTTCCAGGCCACTGCGATCTGGCCGGAAGCGTTCGCCACGCAGCCCACGGCATCATGAGCAGCTCCCAGCGTGGGAACGGGAAGTAAAGCGGTCGCACTAACGATAGTTCCACCTACGTTGGTAAAAGTTCGTGCGACGTCGCTCGTGCCGCCGGCACAGGCAAGAAAAGTATTGTTTGAAAGGGGAAACAGAGCAAATGTCGTATTAAGAAGAGTCGCCGGCCAGCCCGTCGTGTAGCGGAGAAAGCTTGAGGCAGAAACCGCAAAGCGCTCCATATGCGCACCCGTCGTGGCATCGCTCACAATCACATCGCCTCCAGAAAGGCGCGCGATTCTCTTCATGGTACCCGTAAGATTCGTGGAATCGAGGATGAAGCCGGTCGTGGTCACGCCCGTGGAGAGTGTAATGCGATCCACGCGGTCAGGTGTTCCATCTACGGCCACGAGAACACTGTCGCTGTCATAAACAGCGAGGCTCATCGGTGTATTTCCGGTTGGGTAAAGCTTAAGCACCCGGGCCGTTGACTCTGTAAAATTTGGGTCGTACATCACAACAGAGCGGTTGGCGTTATTGGCCACGATCACGTAGCCGGAGTAAGAAGTGGAGCCGGTGCCGCCGTCGGGATTGTTGGCGAAAGTGCCTTTAGGTGGCGCGCAGGAAGTCGCAAAAAGGCTCACGAGGGCCACAGCCCAGATAGTTTTGGGGGAACTAAAAAGAGAATGTGTGGCTTTACGAATCATCATCCCTAATTTCCGCTACGGCCTCCGTCATTGGAGTCGCATCAACTTAACGGCATCTTTCCGAAAATCTTGAAATCTTTACGTTTGGATCACAATTGCCTGCGCCCTTCGCCGACCTTTACGATCCACAAAAGAAATCCCCGAAGATCCGACTGCTTGGAGCGAAAGAGTTGGGTGAAGTATACCGTGTGGGAAAGAGCGCGGCTCCGGCTAAACAATAGCTGAGATGGCCCGAGCTACATGGGCCCGCGTTTGTGACGGAACACCCAGCGGATCGGATTGCCTCGGAAGCCGAAGCGCTCGCGCATGGAACGGCGAAGGTAACGCCGAAGTGCTTCCGGAACCTTGCTTGGGTCTCGTACCTGGGCCAGGAACTGCGGAGGACGATGGCCAACCTGCTGGAGGTTACGGAAGTTGCCGAGGTCTTCCACCCAGGTGGGGCCCACGGCGAAAGCTTCATCGACGACTTCTTTGATCTCTTCCGGAGTCGCGGTCTTCTCGCGGGCCTGGATCATATCGAGAGCGAGCGACCAGATTTCCTCGAAGTTACGCGGGAGCGGCCAGGGGCCTTCCGGTTCCAGCGCATCGGTGCCTTCGATTGCGCCGTAAACTTTTCCTTTTTCCGCGCTCATCGCGACCAATGGTGCGAAATCCAGGAAAGGCCATTCGGCTTCCACGATCTCACGGAATTTCTTGATGCCTTCCGACGAATCCGACTTGATGCTGTGGGGGGCGAGATCCCACTTGTTGGCGAGAATCACAACCGCGCAACCGCTCTCTTCCACGAGCGCAGCGATCCTGGAATCTTGCGTGGTAATCCCCTGCTCAGCGTCGATCACGAGGAAAGCGAGATCAGACTTGTCGAGGTTGCGTGTCGCGTACATCACGCCGAGATCTTCTACATCATTTTCTCGCTTGGCGTGGCGGCGGATACCGGCGGTATCGACCATCAGGAAACGCTGGCCATTGCGCTCAATCTCTACGTCTACGGCATCAGTGGTGGTTCCGGGAATGCTGCTCGCCACGGAGCGCTCCTCCCCTACCATCTTGTTCAAAAGGGTGCTCTTGCCCACATTAGGGCGGCCCACGATGCACACTCGCATGCGGCCTTCTTCTTCGGAAGCCGGCCCGGGATCCTCGGGTAGGAAGGGAAGCATGCGTTCCCAAAAATCGACGATACCGCGCTTATGCTCGCAGGAAATGGGAATCACGTCGTCGGCGCCCAGCTGATAGAAGTCGGCGAGCTCATAGCTCTGGTTGGGCTCGTCGGCTTTATTGGCGGCGATCACGAAGGGCACGCTCATCTTGCGGATGTAAGTCGTGATGTCTTTATCGAGCGCGGTTACGCCTTCGCGGATGTCCATAATCAGCACGATCACAGCGCTGTCTTCGAGAGCTTTCAGGATCTGCGTCTCGATATTTTTGAGCGTCTCTTTGTCTTCGCGGCCTTTGCGCCACTGCTCTGGCATCCACCCGCCGGTATCGCAGATCTTCACGCGTTTTCCGCCGATCGGCTCGGCATTCACAGTTTCGATGCGGCGATCCCGAGTGACCCCTTCAAAATCCAGCACGAGCGCGCGTTTTTTGCCGACCAGGCAGTTGAAGAGGGAGCTTTTTCCCACGTTGGGGCGTCCCACGAGGGAGATCATGGACTTTTTGGGCTTTGTGTCAGTCATGGCGATTTTGGGCCAAACTACTGGAGATCACTTGGAGTTTCCAGGTTTTTCGCACCAGAGCCGCAAAGGAACAGCGAGGAGCCCAAGAATCGGCCCGTTTTAGCGCCTAACTGCTGTAAACCCCCAGCCTAGATCTCTACAGCGGTATTGGTGCCCGTCGAGCTACCGGTCGAAGTGGCCGTTGTCGTGGAGGATCCCGTGGAAGTATTCACAGAAGTAGCGGAAGCCGCTGCCGCGGAGCATGCCGCCAAACCGTCGGTTTTTTCCTTATCGCACGTCGCAGTCGGGCCGGAGCAAGTTTTACTGAGCACGGCCACTTTGCAATCCATCTCTTTCTGTTTCGCGTCCAGCTCCGCGCGAAGCTGCTGAGCTAGCATCTTTGCAGCTTTGTCACCTTTGCTGCAGCCAGAACCAACTACGAAAAGCAGGCCGAATACCGTGATAACCGTCGCGGCTAAATTTCTAGCGTTCATGCTCAGGACCTCCAATGTTTACTGTCCATCCATCGTTTCTGTTCTCTAATCTATTCTTTAACCTGGCTTAGGGCGGGTGTCACGGCCCGATAGCGGCGGGACACCTGCCGGAAAATGGAAGTTTCGGATTGTTCCTCCAGCGCGGTTTGCATCACGCTGCCGATGGGATCTCCGGAAAACTTCTCCCTTCCGAGGCCGCGGAAATCCGCGTCTTGGGATGCCATTTCCTGCACAAAATTCTTTTTAGACGCCAGAAGCGGATCCTCGGCTCGGGCGCTGCGAGGCGCTTCCATTACACCCGTGAAGGCAGAGGGAGACGACGCTACAGAAGACGGGGCTCTCGTAGCTTCGTAGGGTGCCGGCTCTGGTAAAAGAGCGACCTTCGGAGCCACGCTCACACCGTACTTGGCGAGAACGTCGAATAAATGCTCCACTCCGTCGCGGATCAGGCTGGCCTGCGAATCGGGAGAAACGGCTTCGATCTGTTTCTTCACGTTGCTGCGGAATTCTTCGTTGGGAATTTCGTCGACGAAGCTGGCAAAGCGGCCGAGCACTTTTTCAGTGAGATTGGGGTCCTTATCGGAGATATTGCTCTCGCTTGCTTTGGCCATATGCTTGAGAAAAACTTCCCGCTTCATGCCGCTCTTTTTTTCGAATTCGTCGGCAATCTTGCCTGCTTCGCCCTGCCGCAGGAACTTGGGATCCAGGCGACTATAGGTAGTGGCGAATACTTCCTTGTTCTTTGCCCATGCAGGCACCTTCGTATGTATGGAAACGTTATTGGTGAACAGATCGATCTGGCGGATACGATTTTTCATCCGCACGATGTCGAGGTTTTCCGAAGTGCGGTATTCCCCGAAAGCCTTGTAGCCATTTTTCATGGCCCCGGGGCGATTCTGGTTATTGAGCTCGAGCATCGCCTGCATTGCGCTCGTGGTGGAATTCTGCATGCTTTCGTCGGAGCCCGAGCGATTTACCGCGGCGGCGGCGGCGAGCGCCTCGGCCTGATTCATGTCAGCGCGCGCAAAATGCGACGGGACAGCGCCCAGCACCATGGCCAGGAACAAAGGCAAAAACCTTCTTCGCGAAGTTGTCAGCAAACGATACCCCTCAGGGTATAAATCGGCCTTTTTGCCCATAAAGTTGACTATCGAAACGACATGGAAGCGAGAGCGAGCAAAGCGTATCCCGCGGGATACAGTGCCTCGCTGAACCGGATTCCTAGCTGCGCCTTTCGGGCACTACGTAGCCGAGCAGCTTCAGCTGTTCGGCGTTTTTGCTCCACTTGGGCGTCACCTTCACGAAAAGCTTGAGCACGACTTTCGAGCCAAGAAGCTTTTCGATCGACTCGCGCGCGCTCTGGCCGATTTCCTTGATCTTGGCGCCGCCCTTGCCGATCACCATGGGTTTCTGGGATTCGCGCTCTACGTGAATCGCCGCGTGAATCTCAGGATGCCGCCGACGCTGGTCGCCTTCTTGGCCTGGCTCTTTGTACTGCTCGATTTCGATGGCACAGGAATAGGGCAATTCTTGACCAAGCAGATAGAAAAGCTTCTCCTGAATGAGCTCGGCCACGATCGTGCGCACGCTCTGGTCGGTGAGCTCGTCGGTGGGATAGAGAGCAGGGCCAGGAGGAAGCTGCGTCTTGATCTCAGTGATGAACTGCTCCACTCCGTCTCCGCCCTTGCCGGAAATCGCGATCAGTTGCTTTACCGGCAGGCCTTTGAGCGCATCGGCGAAGTCGCCCTGCGCGGAGAAGTGCCCCTGCCCCTTTGACCATAAATCTTTTTTATTCAGCAAAACATAGAGCGGGCGCGGATTGGCGGCGAGCGTTTTTTTGAGCGAGTCGATGAGAAATCGCTCATCGCTCTCGTCGGCCTCGCCCGCCTTGAGGGGGCGGCTTCCGTCCATGATGTAAACGATAACGTCGACGTCGCGGAGGGAGTCGAGGGCTTCGGCGACGCAGTACTCGTTGAGTTTTTTGCCTTCTGGGGCGCGGTGCAGTCCTGGGGTATCGACGAAGATGATCTGAGAATCGTCGTCGTTCCGCATGCCACGAAACCGGCGGCGGGTGGTCTGCGCCTTGGGCGACACAGCGGCGATCTTCTCACCCACAAGGGTATTCAGGAGCGTGCTCTTGCCTACGTTCGGGCGCCCGACGAGCGCCACAAAACCGCAGCGGAACACATCATTTTTGGGGAGCATTTACTTCCTTTTCCGAACGAAGGCTGTCGAGGAGGAATCCCGCGGCGGTCTGCTCAGCTTCTTTTTTATTCCGACCCTTGCCGTAGCGTTTGAGGTCTCCCACGCTGACCATAACCTCGAACATCTTTTCGTGATCGGGGCCTTCTTCGCTGACCACTTTGTAAATGGGGCTTTTACGGTAAACCGCCTGGCAGTATTCCTGAAGAAGGGTCTTGGTATCCTGCTGGAGGCTGAGAAGCTCCTCGCCGGAGAGAAACGAGCCAAAATGTGCCTTCGTCGACTCCATCACTGCGGAAAGGCCGCCATCGAGGTAGATCGCGCCCAGCACGGCTTCATAGGTCGAAGCGAGGATGGAGTCCTTATCGCGGCCATTGGTGCTGTCTTCGCCTTTTCCGAGAAGGATGTGCTCGCCGATACCAAGATTACGTGCGATCCGTGCCAGCGTATCTTCCTTCACAAGGGAAGAGCGCATCTTGGAGAGTTTGCCTTCGTCGGCCTGGGGAAATCTTTCAGAAAGTAAATCGCTGATCACGAGACCGAGCACGGCATCGCCGAGGAACTCGAGCCTTTCGTTGTGCACACGAACGAAGTCTTCTTTGGGCATGGGGCGCTTGCGGCCTTCGTTGGCGTGTGACTTGTGTGAAAGCGCGAGGCGAAGACCCATAGGATCTTTGAACTGATAATGGAGACTGGCTTCGAGCGCAGAAAACAAAGAGCACCTCAGGGCACACCTTGTATCCCGAGTGACTTATTAAATCAAGTAAAACAAGCACTTAAAAGCGATTAGTCGGGAATCTCTGAAAGGAGCGAAACATGTCTCTTTTTAGACAACAGCAATCTCGGGCACTTCGCGCGGCGGCCGAGCAGCGCTAAATAAATTGCCCATCGTTTCAGGCACTTAAAAAGCGGGCACCAACCTGCAATGTTCGGAGGCAAGGAGACTTTATGAACAGCACAATCTCGGTACGCCTCTACTTCCTCTTCACCCTCTTCCTCTTTCTCCTGGCCTACAAGCTGACCACGGGCGTGAAGGCGCAGCTGCAGGAAGCCCGTGAGAAACAGGCGGCGCAGATTGAACGCGTGCTCAGCTCTATCGAATAGCCCAGCCATCGCAAAAAAAAGGCCATAGCCCGCACGGGCTATGGCCTTTTTTTCAATCGGAAACTAGCGGCACTGAATGTTGCAGTCGCGAATCTGGCCGTACTGGCGCTGCGCGATTTCACAGCCCCAACGAGCCTGGTGACGGGGAACAGTCATGGCTTTGCGGTTCCACTTCACGCAGAAGCCGTTGATGGCGAAGTCACATTTCTTGAAGGTAACTTGGCAGCTGCCGCCCCAACCTGGGCCGGGACCAGGACCAGGGCCCGGACGTCCCCAGTCAGCGGAGGCGGAAGCGGTGGAAAGAACAAGAGCGAAGATCGCGAAGGAAAGGGACTTCATGGGTTCTCCAAAAAAATAGGCCAATCAGGCAAAGCACGAAGCTCGCTTGAATGACCAGGGGTTGAAGCGCTGGTTCTACACGTACAGATTAAGGCAATCCAGGGAAGACACTGACGTTCGGATCAAAACGTGGCAGTTCCGCCAGCCCCTATAGATTCGGGCAGTTAGTGCGCTGGCACCACCCATAGAGCTCGAGCTTATGGTCCTTTAGGGCGAAGCCGAGGCTTTCTGCGACCTTTCGCTGCTGCTCTTCGATCGCTTCATTTTCAAATTCAAAAATCTTGCGGCATCGCATGCAAATCAGGTGGTCGTGGTGATGCCCGGCCTCATGAAGTTCGTATACGGAGGTGCGGTCCAGAAAACGGCGCTCCACAGCAAGACCAGCTTCTACCAGGCTGTTGATCGTGCGGTAAACGGAAGCCAGCCCGACGCCGCTGGCTTTCTTTTTCACATTGCGGAAGAGCTCTTCGGCGGAAATATGCCCCCCGGAACGCAGGAACTCGGCGATGATCACTTCCCGCTGCGCGGTGAACTTGAGCTTATGCGAGGTCAGGTAGGTTTTGTAGGCTTCCAGCAAAGAGGCGAGCTCGTGCTCAGGCACGGTTTGCTTGGGTTTTGCGCGCTTCTGCATTTCATTGTCGCGCCATTATGGCGCTCCTTATTCTACGGGCATACCAGAATTCCGTGGTTTTTGATATTGTCTCGCAATGAGCAAAACCTCGGCTTTCTTTCCGGATTTCGGCACCGACTATCGTTTTCCCGCTATGGAAGAAGCCGTGCTGCAATACTGGAAAGACCAGAAGGTGTTTGACCGCCTGCTCTCCACCAAAGGCGAGCGTAAATGGTTCGGCTTTTACGACGGACCGCCCTTCGCGACCGGCCGCCCCCACTATGGCCACCTCCTCGCCGGCACGATCAAAGACATGGTTCCTCGCTATTGGACCATGCGTGGCTACCACGTTGAGCGCCGCTTTGGCTGGGACTGCCATGGCCTGCCGGTAGAATTCGAGATGGAGAAACGGCATAACCTCTCCGGCTCGCTCGCGATCCGCGCTTTCGGCGTGGATAAGTTCAACGAAGCCTGCCGCTCGATCGTGATGGAGTTCGCCGGCGAATGGCGCGATACCGTGGACCGCATGGGCCGCTGGGCCGATATGGATAACGACTACAAGACCATGAACCCGGAATTCATGGAGAGCGTGTGGTGGGTGTTCGCCGAGCTCTGGAAAAAAGGCCTCGTATACCAGGGCAAAAAAGTAGTGCCCTACTCCTGGCGCCTCACCGCGCCGCTCAGTAATTTTGAAGCCTCGCAGAATTACAAATCCGTGCAGGACCCAGCGATCTCCGTGCTCTTTCCCCTCGACGGCGCGCCCGATGAAGCGCTCGTGGCTTGGACAACTACGCCCTGGACTTTGCCGGCCAATCTCGGCCTAGCTGTTCACAAGGATTTCACCTATGTGAAGTTCCCGCTGCTGCTGCCAAATTCTCAGGGAATTAAATTTGCCTGGGTATTGCGCGAACGCGCGGAGGCTTACGCCAAAGAACTCGATATCACCAAGGAAGAAGACGAAAAGCGCGGCGCCGAGCTGATCGGCAAAACTTATAAGCCACTCTTTTCCTACTACGAGAAAAACAAAACAGCCGGAGCGTTCCGCGTGATCAGCGGCGACTTCGTGAGCAATACCGACGGAACCGGGATCGTGCACATGGCCCCGGCCTTTGGTGAAGACGACTTCTACGCCTGCCAAAAGGAAAAGATCGAGCTCGTGGATCCGACCGACGCGGAAGGCAACTATACCCAGGAAGTAGCGGGTGCACCGCTCAATCTCCCTGGCAAGCATGTGAAGGATCCCGAGACTGACAAAGCGATCGTGAAGAATCTCAAAGACGCCGGCCGGCTTTTAAAGCAGGAAACCTTGCAGCACAACTATCCTTTCTGCGAGCGCTCCGACACGCCGCTTATCTACAAGGCGATCTCTTCCTGGTTCGTGGCGGTGGAAAAAGTGAAAGAGCGGATGCAGCAGCACAACCAGAGTATCAGTTGGGTGCCCTCCCATATCCGCGACGGTCGTTTTGGCAAATGGCTCGAGAACGCGCGCGACTGGTGCATCTCCCGCAACCGCTTCTGGGGAACGCCGATCCCGGTGTGGATCTGCTCACAGTGTAACCACATGCAGGTGATCAGTTCGCGCAGCGAACTCGATCTTCTTGCCGGCAAGCATGTGGCCGACCTGCATTCGCATTTTGTCGATAAGATCGAAGCTGACTGCCCAAAATGCAAAGCGAAGGGCGCGCTGAAGCGAACCCCGGAAGTGCTCGACTGCTGGTTCGAGTCGGGCTCGATGCCTTACGCTCAGGTGCACTACCCCTTCGAGAACAAAGATGCGTTCGCGCAGCAGTTCCCCGCCGACTTCATCGCCGAAGGCCTCGACCAGACCCGCGGCTGGTTCTATACGCTCACCGTGCTGTCGACCGCGCTCTTCGATAAGCCTGCGTTCAAAAATGTGGTGGTGAACGGGATGGTGCTCGCCGAAGACGGCAAAAAAATGAGCAAGCGGCTCAAAAACTACCCTGACCCTACTCTCATCCTCGAGAAATACGGCGCCGACGCGCTTCGCCTTTACATGATGAAGAGCCCCGCTGTTTACGGCGAAGAGCTGCGCTTCACCGAAAAATTCCTCGTCGAAGACATGCGCGCCGTACTGCTGCCGCTCTGGAACTCCTACAACTTCTTCGTGAGCTACGCGAATATCGACGGGTTCAATCCGTCGGAGGCAAAGAATGCCCCGCCGGTCGAGAAACGCCCACGTATCGACCAGTGGATCCTTGCGCTTCTGCAAGAAACCGAACTGCAAGTGCATAAGGAGATGGAAGCCTACCAGCTCTCGAATGTATTCCCGCACCTCGCGAAATTTCTCGAGAACCTAACTAACTGGTATATTCGCCTCAACCGCTCCCGCTACTGGGAAGCCAAAGGTAACGAGTTCTCTGCTGACAAACTGGCCGCCTACTCCACCCTTTTCGAGGTGCTAGAGCGTTTCGGCCTCCTGCTCGCGCCTTACCTGCCCTTCTTTGCCGACTACCTGAATGCTGCGCTAAAATACGGCGTGCTACCTAAAGATATGAAAAACACGCCAGGCCTCGAGAGTGTGCACGAGAGGCTCTACCAGCTGCCTAAAGCGCTGAAGCAAGGTGAACTCGACCTCATTCTGGAGATGGCCGTGGCACAAAGAGCGATCCTGCTCGGGCGCTCCCTACGCGCCGAAGCCAAAATTGGCCTGCGCCAGCCGCTGAAGAAACTGTCCGTTGCTGGGCTTTCCGAATCGGAAGCAAAGCACCTCCACGAACGTCAAGACATGGTTCTCCAGGAGCTCAACCTGAAAGAGATCGAATTCCTGAAAGATGGCTCTAAGCTTGTGGTGGAATCAGTGAAGCCGAACCTCAAGCGTCTCGGCGCCAAGCTCGGCAAGAAGATGCGCGACGTGACCGAGCAGCTAAAGACCTGGGGGGCAAGTGAGATCGCTGCATTCGAAGCCAGCAACGGCGCGACCGTGGCCGGAGAGAGGCTGGAGAAAGACGATCTCTTCATCGAGCGTAAAGCGGCCGAAGGCAAATGCGCGGGTGCACTGCAGGGCCTTGTGGCTGAGCTCGACACAACGCTGACGCCTGAGCTTCGCAAGGAAGGCCTGGCTCGTGAGCTCATCAATCGCGTACAGCAGCGCCGAAAAGAGATGAAGCTGAATCTCTCCGACCGCATCCGTGTGCATTTTATTGCGGGTGGCGTGGCGGCCGAAATCCTGAGCAGCGAGATGAATGCGCCGAGCTCGCTAAGCGAAGAAACCCTCGCCAGGCAATGGGTCGAAGCGAAGGCCGATGACGTGCAAGGCAAGGAAGAGTTTCCAGAGCATGGTGACTCCTGGGTTTCGTTTCGCATCGAAGCCGTATGATCCTTGCTCTGTTGTTAACCATTGCAGCCCATGCAGCCGACGGTCGCGTGGAAGAAATTCTGACCGCCCGCGATCTCCGGATGAGTGCAGTAAGCCCCGAAGACTGCACCCCCGGACAAATCTTCGTGATTTACGGCCAGTCAGATAAACGCGAGATTGCCGACAACACCGCTGAACCCATCGGCTACGCTGACATCTATGCCCGTTTCGGCGAAAAGGGGTGCCTGGCCAAAGTGAAGAGCCATTCCCAGAGTGCGCTTATTCGTGTTCACGATCCCGCAGTGGCGATTGACATGAAGAGCGGCAAAACCGAGGTGCCTGGCCGCAATGATCTGATCCGCGAAGGGCATAAGGAATATGCCGCCTTCTACAAGGCAACCGTATACGGTGGTTACCTCTTTGGCCAGACGGCTTCGACCCTCGACAAAGGCGAGTTTCTCGTGGGCTTGACGCCTTTGATGTATGGTCTCACGAACAATGTACAGCTCGACCTCACCTACTTTCAACTGTTGAAATCGGTGGTTCAAGGCGGCGCAAAGTATCGCTTTGTGAGCAACGAAGACATGCCTGGCTGTTTACTTCCAGAATTCCCGCTTCTGGAAAATTGGCAAAGACGCGTGGCTCACCGAGATCCATTACGATTCGATCTCGAACGGACGCACAATCACCCACACCAAGCTGCGCTTTGCTTCAAAACAGCCCGAAGGCCTGATCCTCTCCGACAAAGAGAAAGAGAAAGACAGCTCCCTCGAGCTTTCCACGGTTACAGAATGGGTACTGAGCAGCTGGAACCGAATTCTGCTCGGCCCCAAGTTCGTGGCCGGCAAAGACTTCGATCTCGGCTTGCTACTCTCTTTTCTTTATGTGGAGAAAAGCTTTCACGGCGCGATCAACCTGAACGTGAACTCCGTGCGCCAGATTGACTTGAAGTCGAGCAAACAGGCGCTGGGCTTCGACTTCTTCTGGAGATTTTGACCAGGAAGTTTTCCAGCGGAGTAATTTTACCAATTATTCTTGTTTACCCTCTACTTCGCCAAAGGCACTGGAACACAGCTTGGCTTGTGCCCCAGCCTACAGGCTTCCGCAAGGGCCGCCTTCTCGCGCTCAGGCGACTTCTCCGTGCCCCAGCCATTCGCGTGGAAGCGTGCTAGGTCAACGCAGCGCTGGGCGCGCCCCAGACCGCACGCGCGCTCGAATAGCTGGCGCGTAGCTTCTGGCCACATCTTTGGCTTGCCGGCATCGTCCACAAGCGCGGCACCGGCGTTGCCACAGGCCCGGGCGTTGCCGCGGTTGCAGCTGTTCACCATCTCGACTACGTCATCAGGCATTCCCGCTGTCTGAACTGCGAGATTCGTTGGGTAACGAGCCCAGGGGGGAGTGCTTTTTGGAGGCTCAGCCATTTTGCGATCGGAAACGGCAATTTCGACTGGTTTAAGGGTTCCAGGAACTGCCGCTGAGGTGGGAGCTGGAAGCGGGGCCGGAACCGAGCTCGGCGGTGGTGCGGGCATTACAGAAACGGCCTTAGGCTCTGCAATCGTGACCTCAATCGACAATCCATTGCGGGCGCGGTGAGCGAGCGGACAGGTTTCCATTTTTTTCAGCTCGCAGTAGCGTTCAAAAAACTTCGCAGCCTTATCGCGGATCGGCGATGCTCCGCCGATATTATTGGCGGAAAAACGACCGGCGCGCGCGCAGCGATCAGCCTCACCGAGCTCGCAGGCTTTCGCGTAGTATTCCAGGGCGCGCTCCAGGTTCCGTGGGCCGACTCCGCCGTCTTCATAGAGACCGCCGAGATTTCCGCAGGATTTTGCCACACCCTTGGTGCAGGAAAGCGTCAGCACCGACATCACGCTTTGCAGTGTTACCGAATCTGGCAGAACGCTCTTCATGCTGGCGGGCATGTCCACGGTTTCGCCAGTGGCGGTAACCATCTTTCCATGAGTCACGGCGTAGTAGTTCACGCAGCTGTCGGGATCAAGGGATCCGCAGCCGAGACGAAACATCTCCGCCGCGCGGTCTACGGACTGGGACGCGCCGATGCCGTTGAGAACAAAAATCCCCGCGCGGAGGCAACGCAGGGCCTGCCCAAAGCGGCAGGCTTTTTCGTAGTATTCGAGAGCCTTCGTATTGTTCTGCGGGAGCCCTTTGCCGAGAGCGTATACGGCGCCGATATTCCCGCAGGCGAAACCATCGTTTTGATCACAGGCCTTTTGCCACTCCGGCAGCTTGGCCTTCACTACCTCGGGGTCGGGATCGATGGTGCCGGTGTCAACTTCGGCGATGCAAAATGCGGGAAGCAGCAAAAATGGAATAAAGTAAAAGTATAGAGAACGCAGTGGATTAGCTCCCTGGCTCTATTCTCGCACACGAAAAAGCCGGAGGGAAAGGGGCCAGCTCACGTTTTTAGGAGTGTGCTGATCTCCCCAGGCGCGCAGGAAGTTGGGCATGAGTGGAACCCGAGGATCGAATCCCTTTTCCTTGTAATACTTCTGGAAGGCACTCCATGTTCCCAGGTAGCCGATGAGGTCGGGAAGGGTCCATTCGGCGCCCATGGAGCTCTTGGGTGGCGTGAGTTCGGTAAACGGAAACTGTTCGTTTCGGTATCCTTCTTCGACTAGCCGTCGCTCCTTTTCCCAGTAAGGGCCGAGCGTGTCGCGGTAAAGGCTCATCACTACGCGGTCCACCTCAGGAGTAATTTCGGCGAGTTCATAGCACCAGACCGCGAGCAGGCAGCCTGGCTTTGCCACGCGCGAGCACTCAGCAAAAAACTCAGGCTGGGAAAACCAGTGAAAGGCCTGTGCTACGGTAATGAGGTCCGCGCTGCCGGTTTCGAGTGAGCTCTTTTCCGCCGAGGCGACTCGGTACTCCACCTTCGGATCGGCCGCGGCTTCCTTGAGCTGCTTCTCGGAAGGATCCGTCGCGATCACTTTTTTGAAATGAGGCGCGAGCGCCAGGGCGGCCTGGCCATTTCCGGTGCCGCAGTCCCATACCAGCTCGTGCGCGGAGCAAAGTTTTGCCAGCTGCTTAAAGAGCGCGTTTGGATAGCGCGGGCGGAAGCGCGCGTAATCCCCGGCTTGCGTGGAAAAGAGATCCTTGAACTCAGCGATTTCCATTTATTCCCTCTGTCCGTCTAGCATCAGGTAAAAAGAATACTCGAGCGCTGTCTGCTTGAGTGCCTCAAAACGCCCGCTCGCACCGCCATGGCCAGCGTCCATCTCGGTGAAAAGCAGCACAAGGTTGCCGTTCGTCTTGAGCTTGCGAAGCTTGGCTGCCCACTTGGTCGGCTCCCAGTACTGCACCTGGGAGTCGTGGAGGCCGGAGGTAATCAGAAAATGGGGATAGTCCTGCGCCTTCACGTTGTCGTAAGGAGAATACTGCGCGATATACTTATAGTTCTCGGCCTTGCGCGGATCCCCCCACTCGTCGTACTCGCCGGTGGTAAGCGGAATAGAATCATCGAGCATGGTGGTGAGCACATCGACGAAAGGCACGCCAGCATTGATCCCACGGTAGAGATCGGGGCGCATATTGGCCACCGCGCCCATGAGAAGCCCGCCCGCGCTTGCACCCTCGGCGTAAATGCGCTTCGGGTCGGCATATCTAAGCTTGATGAGATGCTCGGTGCAGTCGATGAAGTCGGTGAACGTATTCATCTTGTGCATCACTTTGCCGTTGTCGTACCAGTGGCGCCCCATCTCGGAGCCACCGCGGATATGCGCCATTGCGTACACAAAGCCGCGGTCGAGCAGACTCACGATATCGCGCTGGAACCACGGCTCCATGCTGCTGCCATAGGAACCATAGCCGTAAATGAGCATCGGCGCCTTCGCATTTTTCTCGAAACCCTTTCGGTAAACAAGAGAGATCGGAACGGCGGTACCGTCCCGCGCGGTGGCCCAAACGCGGTCAGATTCATAGAGAGAAGCATCAAACGTGGGCACTTCCTGCTGTTTACGCTGCTCGCTTTTTTCCGTCATGAAGCTATAGTCGAAAACCGTCGCCGGGCGACTCAGGCTTTCATAACGATAGCGAAGGAAGGGAGCGTCGTACTCGGGATTCGTATCCACGCTCGCCACGAACACAGGATCAGGAAACGGGATTGGCGACGACTTGCCACTGGCACGAGTCACGACCGTGAGCATTGTCTGCCCCTTCACGCGCTCGCTCAGCACGTAATGGGTCTTGAAAAAGGTAACACCTTCCAGGAGCACATCGCTGCGATGAGGAACCACAACGGTCCATTCCTCTTTTTTGGAAGCGCGGTGTGGCGCTTTCATAAGGCGGAAATTTTTGGCCTTCCAGTTCGTAGCCACGTAGAAGCCATCTCCCCCGTCCTCAATGCTGTATTCGTGCTCCTTTTCCCTCGGAAGGAAAACAACAGGAGCTTCGAGCGGCCTATTCGCGTCGATGATACGCCACTCGTTGGAGAGCGTGGAGTAGGAAGCAAGAAACAGGAAAGAATCCGTGCGCGACTTCTGCACCTGCACACCAAAGGTGTCTTCTTTTTCCTCATAAACCAGGAAGTCTGGCGCCGCGGAACCTAGCTCATGCCGGTAAATCCACTGGGAACGCAACGTTTCGGGGTGCTGTTTGGCATAGAAGATCGTCTTATTGTCGTTGGCCCACTCGGCATTGCCCGTGGTTTTCTCAATTGGCTTACCGATCAACTTGCCGGTTTTAAGATCTTTCACGTAGAGGTCGTAAAAGCGACGACCGGTGAAATCTGCCGCATAAATAATTTTTGAAGAATCCGGGCTGATCTCGGGAAAAGGCACCGAGGTATATTCTTTGCCCGCGGCGAGCACGTTTACGTCGAGGAGAATCTCTTCCGTCGCAGAACGGCTCCCCTTGCGGCGTGCATAGATGGGGTACTCCTTTTTCGGCTCGAAGCGCTTGTAGTAGTGGTAGCCGTGAAGTACGAAGGGATACGTAGAATCGTCTTCCTTTATGCGGGCCCTGAGCTCTCCGAGGATCTTCTCCCGGGTGTCTTTCATCGGCGCAAGCACCTTCTCTACATATTCATTCTCATTGCTTAGGTGCTTAAGGAGCTCAGGATTCTCACGCTCCTTCATCCAGAACCAAGGATCGTTGCGCTGGAGCCCGTGGATCTCCATTGGATGCGATTTCTCAGAGGGAGCTGGTGGAACGGGAACAGACGCGCAACTCGACAACATTAGGATGCTCCACAAAAGGTACCTGGTTTTCATAGAGATACCTTAAGTCTTATGAGGGCATTTTTGATAGAGCGGCCGCGTTAAAACGACGCTTTAATTTGCAATTTTGGATTCATAGCGCACCGGGAATTTGACTTCACCCCTCTTTCATAATCAGATGTGCCTATGCGCACCTATCTTGAGCTGCTGGAAACCATTTTGGAAAAGGGCGCCAGAAAGAGTGACCGCACTGGTACCGGAACCCTCAGTGTTTTCGGTCATCAGCTGCGCTTCGATCTGGAAAAAGGCTTTCCCGTGCTCACCACGAAGAAGCTTCACCTGCGCTCGATCATTCACGAGCTGCTCTGGTTCCTCAAGGGCGACACCAATATCCAGTATCTGCGCGACAATGGCGTGACCATCTGGGATGAGTGGGCCGATAAGGACGGAAACCTCGGCCCTGTGTATGGAAGCCAGTGGAGAAAATGGAAAACCGCGGACGGACGGAGCATCGACCAGATCCAGAATTTACTTGATGGCCTCAGGAAAAATCCGGACTCCCGCCGGCATATCGTTTCCGCCTGGAACCCTGGCGAGATCGACAAAATGGCCCTGCCACCTTGCCACGCCCTCTTTCAATTCTACGTGGCCAACGGCAAGCTCAGCTGCCAGCTCTACCAGCGCAGCGCCGATGTGTTTCTCGGAGTGCCCTTCAATATCGCGAGCTATGCTCTGCTCACGATGATGGTCGCGCACGTATGTGATTTGAAGCTCGGCGACTTTATCCTCACGCTGGGGGACGCGCACCTCTACCTGAACCACCTCGAACAGACAAAGTTGCAGCTAACCCGCGAGACCCGGCCCCTGCCCACGATAAAGCTGAATCCGGCGGTGAAGGACCTGTTTGCGTTCAAGTTCGAGGATTTCACCCTCGAAAATTACGATCCCCACCCGGCCATCAAAGCGCCGATCGCGATCTGAAGATGGCCAGGCTTTCTCTGATCGTTGCAATGAGCGAAAACCGGGTGATCGGCGTAAACAATCACTTGCCCTGGAACATCCCGGAAGACTTGAAACGCTTCAAAGCCATCACCCTCAATCACCCCATTGTGATGGGACGCAAAACTTTTGAGTCGATCGGCAAGCCCCTGCCCAAGCGAACGAATATCGTGATCACGCGGGACAAAAACTACCGTGTGGAAGGCGGCGCGGTAGTGCACTCCTTCGACGAGGCGCTCGAGTGGGCAGGGAAAGCTCCAGGCTCCGAGGAAATTTTCGTGATTGGGGGCTCCGAAGTTTTTAAGCTGGCCTTGCCCCTCGCCTGGCGGATTTACCTCACCGAGGTGGAATGGCCATTTGAAGGCGATACTTTCCTTCCGGACTTTCCGGAACATGAGTTTCGGGAGATTTCGCGGGAAAAACTCGCGGACTCCCCCGTCGCCACGCTGAGAGTGCTGGAGCGGGCAAAGCCGGAGCTCGCCTGGGGGCACGCTTAGGATTTTTCTCTCCATCTTCGAATTTCCAGCTAAAATTAAGGGCAGTGAACCCAGCACCCAACCGAAGAGAATTTCTAGCCCAGCTCATCGCATCTGCCATTTTACCTGGTATTGCGCTGCGCTCACGGATTTGCCTTGGAGCGCCTCCCGTAATTCCCAATGTGGGATTCCTCCTCATGCCGATGGTGGGTAAGCTTGTGATCTTCGATTCGAAATCGGGGAGCGTTTCGGAGATTCCTGTGCCGAACAGGGAGCCCCACTCCGTTATCGTGAATCCGGCCGTTCCGCGACAGGCCTTGGTTCTCGATCAAGCCAGACGTACAGCTGCGCTCGTGGATCTCGTCGACAAAAAAGTAATCGCAGAAACGATGCCCGCCAAAGCATTCAGCTTTTCCGGCCATGGCTGCTACTCGGCTGATGGAAAAATTCTGTACCTTGCGGAGTTCCCGAGCGACCTCTCTGCGCAAGGGCACGTGACCCTGCGAGACCCTAAAAGTCTGAAGATTCTTAGAAGCTTCAAAACCGGAACTCGTTGGTCACACAACGTGGCCCTGATCAAAAAGGGAGATGTTCTTGCTGTAGGCCATCGAGGGTCGACGATAGAGGAAAACAAGCCAAACAGCGGCGGCCTCTTCACCTTTCTATCCGCAAGAACAGGAGAGATTCTGGAGAGAGTCGAACCGGAAAATTCTCGTTACTTCCTGAATCACTTCGACATGACCGCCGACGAGACCATTCTGATTTCAACGCAGAGCTATTATGGCTCCAAAGAAAAAATCGTAGATCTTCCGACGCCAATCATGATTGGCAAGATGGGGCAGAAGATGCCCTGGAACTACATCATCCCAGATTCGCTCCGGCCGCGGATGCTCCATAACCACTCCATAGTAGTAGACAGGATGCGCAATCGTGCTTTGCTAGCTCACCAAGGGGGCGGCCTTGTGAGCGTATGGGATCTCGCCACCAATACCGTCATAAAAACTTTTGAGCTGCAGACTCCGCAAGGGATCGCAATTTCACCTGGCGGCGATCACTACGTGCTTGGATCTCAAAGCAATAAGACTTTGTTTGTAAACGCCCATTCCTTGGAACTCGAACTCAGCTTACCGGGGAGTCACTTCGGGATTTCCGGTGATGGCCCCCTTCACTTTACAATTGTGCCGGCAATTTCTTAGATTCGCGAATGTCCCGTGTCTCCCTCTGGAGACACGGGACATTAAAACTTGATCACACCTGTAAAGAAACCGATAAAACTGGATGAAGTTTCTTCTGTTGATTCTGGCAACTCTACCCACTCTTGCGCAGGCCGACGGTCTAGAGCTTTCCGCTTGTGAAAAGATCAATCCCACCATCGACGCCGCCGCCAGCTGCACCGACTACGACGCACATCCTGGTTTTTCCCACCTCGAAAGCGTGAGGAACGCAAAGGCCGCTTGTCTCGCCTTCTTTAAGACCGCGTGGGAAACAAATCTTTTCTTCTGCGGCTTCACCCGCCACGTTCTGCAAACTCGGGAAGAGGCAAAAAAACTGGAAGGCTCTCCGGCAGCCCTCGCCGCACTCGGGGAAAAGGACCGCGCTTTCTTCGCTGAAACAGTAAAAGGCCTGGCCTACCATCACGGGCGGATTCGCGAAAGCGCTCAGAATCTCCGCGTGAAAGCCGGCAAAGTTGGTGCGGAAGGAACGCGCGAAAGTATCGCAGAAATGAATTGTACGTTTAACCAGAACCGCACACCTCCTGGCCCCGTAGCCGGCGCCATGCTAATGGGCCTAGCGGAGAAAGCTCATGCAGAAGTTTTCCTGAACGAGCCCGAACTAATTTCTTCTTTGCGTTCCACCCACAAAGTAATCAAGAACGCACAGGGCCCCGACAAGAAAGCCCAGTTGCCTTCTCTCAATGCCGAACTGCTCCATGATCCGAAAGCTCCAAAGAACAGAGAAGGCGGCATCAAAGTGCCTGAACCCGCCCCTGACGAAACGCCAGACGCCACAAATACTTTCTGGGCCCTCAACTCCATCGCGCAGTACTATACTGAGCATTTTGGCGACGAGTACCTCAGCATCTGGGCAAAAAAAATGTTCAAGAGCCACCCGGCAGTGGCTAAAAAAATTCCCTGGCTGGCGAAAAAATTTCCGGAATATGCAGGCACTATAGCAGCCGCAGGCCTCGGAGTTGGTTTGCAGTACCTGGCGCACGGCAAAGTAGGCGCTCTGGACCTCGTTTCGGTAGGTGTCACGGCATACAGCTTCGGCGCCGGCCTCTTCGTAGATCTCGCGATCGCCGCCTACCGAGATACCGAAGAGAAAAAACGGGAATACGCCGAGTTCGGCCACGAAGAGCTAAAGACCCGCCCCTATATGAGTTCCTTCGCACTGGCTACCGCATGGGCGAAGGAGAAAAAGAAGAGCTGCTCGTACCGCGAAGACAAGTGGGCGCACCTCGAGGCCGAAGGGATAGCACTCGCAGCTACCAAGAAACCAAAACTCCCGCCTGGCGCTGAGCCAGCAAAGGATGAGGACGAGGAAGAAGATGAGGACGAGTGAAGTAGTGTTTGAGTACCTGGTATCCGGTTTTTTTGCTTTGGCCTCTATAGGATCGCAGATTTCATTGAAACAACCTGGCTGAAGCTCCGAAAAGAGAACATGCGCTACATTAGTCTGTTCCTGTTCCTTTCTCTCGCTGCCCCCCTCTCTTGCATGGGAGCACCTTCGCTCAATGAGCGTTTCGCCTGCGTGAACAAGCTAAGATCCACGTTTAAGAGCCCCTCGCTTTCCGGTTACATCGCGCACGACAGCTCCAAGAATCTGGTTTATCTGTTCCCATCCGAGCCAACCGAAGACTTTGTGAAGGGAAAGATCTTCATCTTTTCAGAAAATTCCATGGATATGGTTCAGATCGGGAAAATTCCGATGCGATCCATGCTTGCCGGCCGCCAGGACAAACATCTTTTCCGCATTACGGGGAAAACCTTTGGGACTGAAAGCAAAGAGGCCGCGCTCCCGCATCTGGAGTTCTACATGGGCATGATGCCAAGACCGATCTTGTATCCCATCCCGACTGACAAAATAAAGGAAGGCCCCGACAACAACGGAGTCAGGAAATATCCGAAAGACAGATACGAGACCAAAGAAGCGGCGCCCGCCACTGATCCGGAGAGCCTCAAAAAAGCAGATGCCGCGCTCGCAGAACTTTTTTCTTCCTACCTGAAGGATCCCGCAAAACGAAAACTCGTGAGCGAGGAATGTGGCTGGATTACAGGAACTTTTGAAAATGCGCCCCCCGCTCCTAGAACAAGAGCGCCTGCTCCTGGGTCGGAAGAGCCGGGTTCTGGAGAGCCTTCGGGCAGTACCGGGAGTGCGTACTAGATCCACTGATCCGAAATTGCTGATCGCAGATCATTTGTCGACGATAAAATTGTCGAACTTTTGTCGACCATAAACAGTTGTTTGGTGAGCATTGTGCTTTGACAGTACGATTCACGAATCCTAGCATTAAGCTACATGTTCAATTTTATCTCTTTACTCGTTTTGAGCGGCTTCGCGCTGGCTACCTCAAAAATCCAGCAGCCACGCCAGCAGGTCGAACTTTCTTGCCTGGTCAGGGCGAAATTTAATGGAGTCAACGCGGAACGCTTGAACTTCAAAAAGAGTGGCGCCAGCCATACGTCTGATCTTGTGTTCTGGCACCTGGATATCGTCGACGTATCGAATAAGGAAGTTTGCCCAACCGAGAGGGAGCTGAAACTGCGGGTTCGCGGCGGTTCCTATGCGAGTGGCCCCAAGGAAAATCCCAGCGTCACTTATGTGGTGGAAATAAAGCAGCCTGAACGGGGTGAGCTGATTTCTGCGAAAATTCGCCTTCTCGAAGGCCAAGATTCCTTTACGGAAAGAAACTATAAAGAGTGGACCCTCGCCGGGATCGTGAGTGAGTAAGTTATTTTTACTCATTGCCCTTGCCTGGTGCAGTACGGCGCACGCCTTCGTTTTTATCGATAATGGCGGATACAATCTCGGTGCGAGGCCCGTTTCACACGCCCCGGTATGGAACAATCGCACCATCACTTTCGTGGTTAACCCGAACCAGAATACCCTCGGTGGATCCATCGGACCTGAGCTGTCTTCGGCGGAATTTCAGTCCGCAATCGCCACAGCAGCTTCTGCATGGAACAGCGTTTGTGGTTCCAATGTTAGTATTGTGATCAGTGGAACCAACAGCTTAAACCGAAACTCTGCCGATGGAATTAACACGATTTTCTGGGACAATAGAGACTCCGCCGGCGGCAACATGGTGGCGGACGTAAATGTTCTTGCGCAGGCTACCCCAAACGTGACTGGTGGCGACGTCGCAATCGATTGCGATATCGTCGTAAATGGAGAAGCCTCCGGCACATTCGGAATCAATGGCTCGGGCGCCCTGGTTGATCTTCCTGGCGTTCTTGTGCATGAAATCGGGCACTGTTTAGGGCTCGGCCATACAGTTTCTGCTCCTACTTACACCAGTTCCAATCCAATCCTGACCAACGCCGTGATGGCTGCTTCGGTATCCGTGGGCGATGTAAGCAAGCGAAATTTGAGCCAGGATGAGACAGACGCCATGGAATGCGTCTATCCAAAGCCTCTGACGGGCTTTCCCCTCCGAGGAGGGCAATTCTGCACCAGCTACCATGGCACGAACGGAGGGGCTGCGCTTTCTGGAGTTGTTTCTGGCGGCCCAAGCGGAGCCAGAGCTTGTGGCGATGCCTCAAGTTTTACGGTGTCTCCCAGCAGTGGAGGCGGCTGTGTTACTAACGCTATTGCTGGCGATGGCAAACAAACGGGTGAACCATTCAGCATAGGATGGGCGATTCTATTTCCTCTGCTCTACGCCTGCCTGTTCGCCTTTAAAAAACTTCGGCAGTGGTTGCTAGCGGGACTGGTTTTTTTTCTTCCAATTAGGGCATTCGCAGCGATCGAGGTTTCTTACGGACTTACCCGCGCGAGCCCTGCATCCGTAAAGAGCGCATCGGAGCTAACCAGTTCCGATGGTACGTTTACCTCCACCACCTCAGATCCGGAGAGTGCATACAATAGCTTTTACGATTTGTATTTTGCGGCCTCGCAGTCCTATAGCGCCCAGCGCACCTGGGGTTTGTTCTATAAAATGAACCAGGAAGCAGGCGCTACAGTACAGGGCATAAATGCTTCGGTAGTGAAATTCAAAAAAAAGAGCGCCTTGAAAGGTTGGACTGCGGGATTGGTAGGAAAATTTTTTCTAGACCCCCAGAATAACGAGGCCACAAACTTTTTTTTTGAGTTTCAACTGGGGGCTGGTAAGGCCAACTTTTCCCAGGCTGTGACAAACTCAGCCGGAAGTATTTCCACCATCGAAGCGAGTGCATTCGCGCTCGAGACAAATGCTTTTCTGGGGGCTCAGTTTCCTCTTTGGGGGATTCTGAGCGGTCTTTTCAAAATTGGTTACAGCCGGCTTCACACAAACTATTTTTCCGTGAAATCCAGTTCAGGCGCTGGCTTCAGTGGCTTTCGTTCCGGTGATCGGCTGGCGCTGGTGTCGAACGGCGAGGACTTTCGGCTCAAACGCGACGGCCTAAGCGCCTTCATCGGGTTGACACTTTCCATGGGCGGAGGCGCGGCGGCGGCCTCGTCGGATGAGGAATAGGCATTCCATTGGATTAAAAAATAGGAACTCTCCAGTTGATCTGGAGCACGGAAACTCTCACCCTCTAAGCCACGCTTAGTTATTGATATTACGAACAAATTCAAAATTTAATAACGCATCGCACTGCCATATTTCACCGTGGTATAAATCGGCACCCTGCCCCCTCTCTTCTGGAGTCTTATGCTGTCGCTTTCCCTCTTCGTTTTTCTCAGTTTCCCTTCCTACAGCGCTGCCGGTGATTACGAAACTTGCGCCGAAGCTTCGATCAAGAAAAGCGGCTATGTGCAGAGCGATTGCGAGAAAGTAAAAACAGAAGGCCAGGATCGCTGCGCGGCCGTTTCGATTCGTAAATCGGGCTACGTGCAAAGTGATTGCTTCAGCCTCACTGAAGGCGGGCGCTGCGCCGAGGCTTCGTTTGACAAGAGCGGCTACGTGCAAAGCGACTGCGCTAAAGTGAAAACAGCGGGACAAGATCGCTGTTCTTCCGCTTCTATTCGTAAATCGGGCTACGTGGGCAGCGATTGCTTCAGCCTCACTGCAGGCGGGCGCTGCGCCGAGGCTTCGTTTGAAAAGAGCGGCTACGTGCAAAGTGATTGCAGTAAAGTAAAAACGGAAGGGCAAGATCAGTGCGCCGCTGCCTCGATCCGTAAGTCAGGTTATGTAGGCAGCGATTGCTTCAGTCTATCCGCGGGCGGACACTGCGCAAAAGCATCGCTCGAAAAGAGCGGCTATGTGCAGAGCGATTGCGAGAAAGTAAAGACAGATGGCCAGGATCGCTGCGCGGCTGCTTCTATTCGCAAATCTGGTTACGTGGGCAGCGATTGCTTCAGCCTCACCGAAGGCGGGCGCTGCGCCGAGGCTTCCTTCGAAAAAAGCGGCTACGTGCAAAGTGACTGCCGTAAGGTGATAGCCGAAGGCCAGGATCGCTGCGCGGCGGCTTCGATTCGTAAATCTGGCTACGTGGGCAGTGATTGCTTCAGCCTCACGGAAGGCGGGCGCTGCGCCGAGGCTTCTTTCGAAAAAAGCGGCTATGTGCAAAGTGATTGCAGTCGCGTGGTGAACTCGAGCCAGGATAGCTGTGCCGCCGAAACCATTCGAAAAAATGGCTATGTAAGCAGCAGTTGCTTTTCACTTTGAGCGGGATCGAGCTTTGGTATCCGCCTTGATTTCTTCTCGGCGGTCTCCCAATTCGAAACCTGCCCCCTGGCTTCCGAGGCCTTCTTTGGCTTCACTTCTAATGTCGGAACCAGATTGCGCCCCGCTTACTCTATTTGCCTCAGTTTCACCCGCCGCACCGACTCTTCGAACAGGAGTCTTGCGCACTAAAGTTTTACAAGACAAATCCGCCCCGGAGAAGGGTCGCAGCGAATCACTAGTATTCGTTTTCGCGTCGCCCGTTTTTCGCTTCATTTCCTCTGAATAGGATTTCACAATTGGCTCCGCGCTCGCTTCCATCTGCTCTCGCGCATTCCTGACTTGGCAATCCGGGTTGAGCCTTTGTCGCGTTTTTTTCTGAGTGATCGATTCCTTTGCTACTTTCTCCGGATCGCAGTCATCAGCCTCGAGCACTTTCAAAATTAAGAGGATCTGTTTCAATCCACCTTCCTTCTCTTTAAATTCACGACATGCAGCTTTGAGCGCCGCTGACCTTGCAGGCAGAGCAGAACTGAAACACACTTTCTTTACCCTGCATAAGCGGTTGCATTCGATACTCACCACGTGATTGCGGAAAGTTGCATAAGCGCGAATTAAAGCGCGCCCTACCCCTAGTTGCGCGTTTGAGTACTGGGCTAAGAGCTCCTCTCCCTGGCAAGTTTCTTCCTCGCCAAGAAGAGAAGCACGAAGTTCCGCGGCGGCCTCAAGCGCTTCTTTGCAAGCAGAAGGCGAAAGAGCTTCCATGGCAATGCTGCTTCTACCGATAGCCCGGTCCTGCGCCCTTGCCATCTTGGATACGGAATCTGCCGCAAGCTTTGCGAGGGAAACCTGATCACCAACGGCGAGCGGAGACCTAATCTGCGCGACCTCATGAAAAAGAGAAATTCTCGACATTTTCTCTTTTTCTGCCGCATTCGAAGCAAAGAGCGATGGATAAAAGCCTCCCTCGACTAAGTCACTTTCTCCCTTCGAGCTGAATGTCCTACTCTGTCCAGCGACTATCGGCTTGCAGGTATGGTTCGCGTCACAGCCAGCTTTGCCGGCTTCGACTTGCCCGCGTAAGACGAACAGGGAACTTGTTGAGCTTGATTCGCTGCTGGTTCCCGCAAAGACAACAAAGTCCGCTCGCGAGGCGACAGTCTCGCCACTAGCAGAATGAACTACTAAATGTGCATTTCGGCAGGGCAACGGTTCCGCCAGCACACGGAGACTTCCGCTGTTCAGCGTAAACTCCCAGGCAATGATGCTGTTCTCCAGAGAGCTACGATCCAGCCGAAGCTCAGTATTGAAGCCCGCCTTGAGGATTGTGCCATCATTCAGGAGAATAGAAACCACAGATTTTTCGTCGGTCTGCAGTCGATCACCTGGATAGAGCTTGCCTTGAATTCCGGCCGCCTCGATCATTCCCGCTTTTTTTCGAACGTGTGCGATCCCTTCGCCCTCAATGTGGAGGATCATCGCGGGCAGCTTCTCCGGAGATTCTGCTGCCACAACTGCCTGATGGAAAGCGAACAGAAATAGATAGAACATGAACAGCCTTTCCGTAGGCATTCCATTTTTGCTTCTAAGAAAACATACACAATCACCAACCGCCGATCATGGGATTTCGCATCTATACACGGCTCCGGCTAAAAACAGCAGTCTGCTCAACCTTGCTCTGCACTTCCTGCGCCTTCATTTGTGTATAATCGGAACCATGAAGCCCAAAGCCTACAGACTGCTCGTGGTCGCCCATCCTGACGATGAAACGATCTTTTTCTCGGGCCCGCTGCTCACCATGCGCGACCTGCCCTGGCACGTAGTGTGCCTCACCGACGGCAACGCCGATGGCCGAGGCGCTGAACGCCACGCGGAGCTGCTGGCGGCCACAAAGCTGCTCGGAGTGAAGCACGTGCATCATTGGGATTTTCTCGACCTTTTCGAGAAGCGCCTGCCAGTGAACGAAGTTGAAGACCGCCTGCGCCGCCTCACCGAAGTGCTAGGCCAGCCCAAAGAAGTTTATACCCACGGGCCCATGGGCGAATACGGCCATCCCCACCACCAGGACGCCTGCCTTGCCACCCACCGCGCGTTCGGCCAGAAGATGAAAATTCACTCCCCCGCCTGGAACTGCGTAGCCGACTTTGCCATCCAGCTTACGCCAGCCCAGTACAAAAAGAAGACCTTCGCGTTTTCTCAGATCTACCAGAAAGAAACCTCGCGCTTCCTCAACGTGCTGCCGAATATGGCAGTGGAGAGTTTCCGCCGGTTCATGAGCGGTGAAGTTGAGGCAGTGGCCGGCTACTTCCGCCACGAGCGCAGCTTGAGCCCCAAGGAAATGAAAGAGCATTCCTGGGCCGTGAAGATGATGCCGGAGCTGCGAGAAAAACTCGAGACGCGGCTGTTCTAGCTACCTTTGGGCCGGCGGCGTAACGCCCGCCTGTTTTGCCAGGCCGGCGCAGAACTCCGTGATCGGAGGCAAGCTCGCGCTGAGTTCTTCCGTCTGCCGGGCGATATTGTCGAGCAGCTTACGCCCGCCTTCTGCGGGATGGTAATACTGGGCGGGATTCAAGTGTTCTGGCAAGTAGCCGAGGCCATCGAGCAGGCAGGTATAATTGAACGCATGAAAGAGGTGGTGCTTCACATCGGAGTCGAGCGGAAGGCGCTCTTTGAAAAGGGCGAGTTTGGCTTTCAAGGAATCGGGGATCCGCTCTGGTTTCTTCGCCTCAACCCAGAAGGGCGCATCCGTTCGGCGGGAGAGCGCGTAGTGCATCACGACGAAGTCGCGGATCTCTTCGAAGCATTCGCGGAACACCTTATTGAACTGGCTGCGCAGGGCCGGCGCGCAGTCTTTGGCAGGGAAGTGGCGCACGAGCTGAAAAAGCTGAAATTCGGTTAGGAAAATCGACGTGCTTTCGAGCGGCTCGATAAACGCGCCGGCAAGACCGATGGCGATACAGTTATGGCTCCACACGTTCTGGTGATAGCCGATCCGCATGTCGATATGATTGGGTAGCACGCCCTCTAAACGATGCTCGCCGATCGATTTACGGAGCTCGGCCTCGGCGTCTTTTCTCTCGATGAACTTGCTGGAAAAAACGTAGCCCGAACCTACCCGGTGCTGCAGCGGGATATTCCAGCGCCAGCCGCTCGAGAGCGCGATCGCGGAGGTATAAGGCTCGAACTCCTTCTCGCGGTCTGAATACACGGGCTGGAGTGCCACGGCTGAATCGCAGAGAAGATAGTTGTTCTGGTTGGTGAAGGGTTCCTGGAGCGTGTTCGCGAGCAATAAGGAACGAAAGCCCGTGCAGTCGATGAAAAAATCTCCGTCGATCTCCTGGCCGCTCTCTAAAGAAATAGAACGAAGAAAGCCCTTCTCGTCTCTTTTTGCAGACTGAAACTTTCCCTCAATCCGCTTCACTCCCCGGCTCGTGGCCACGCCCTTGAGCATATTGGCGAACAAGTGTGCATCGAAATGGTAGGCGTAGTTCAGGGTCTTGCTCGCAGCCTCCAGCGATCGAGGCGCTTTGTTCTCGTCGCAAAGCCGTGAATTCGGGCTGCAGGCGTAGGCGAAGGGGCGCTTCTCGCGGCCCGCCAGCTTTTCTTCCAGCCAGTAGTGGCCAAGCGGGAGACGGGCGTCGATGTCCATAAAGTAGGAAAGGCCGTAAAGGTCCACCACGTTGTTCCGCTGGTGATGGAAGGGGTGGTAAAAAACGTCTTCTCTCCCGTTGGCCTCCGCCGGGCCGTGGTTCCAGTTCACGAACTTTATGGCGTTCTTGAAGCCGGCGCCCGTTTGCGGAATCCAGTCTTTGTCTTCCAGCCCGAGGAAGTGAAGAGTGGAGCGCAACGTGGGCACGGTCGCCTCCCCTACCCCGATCCTCGGCACTACGTCGCTTTCGACCAGGGTAATCGAAAGCCTCTCAGGAAAGGCGCGCTGCAGATAACAGGCGCTGAGCCAGCCGGCAGTTCCGCCGCCGAGGATCACGAGCTTCTGGATTGGCTGGCCCATCGATTTTCCTTCCGCTAAAACTGGAAGTAGAGGAAGCGCACATCGGTGAGCCCCTTCTCTTCCGTGAAGAAGAACAAGATGAAGGAATAATACGCCAGAAGAACAAACAAGCCGATTTTCTTGTTGGCGGAAAGCGCCTGGAGGCCGCTGATTTTGTCCGTGCTTTTGCGACGCACCATTTCGACGCAAAACAGCAGCGGCAGCACGAATAGTAGACGAAACAGGCTCTGCTCCACGAATGGCGTAAAGCCGAGCGGCTGAAGGAGCGATAGCTTTTCCCAGGCAAAGCCGCTGGAATCGCGGAGCAGAAAGAAGGAAACCAGCACCACGTGAAAGGTAAGCAGCCAGCAGAAAACAGAATACCAGCGCCTTCCTTCATTCGCCGAAGCGATCCGCACGCGCAGAGGCTGGATCCACGAAAACACCACCATCACGATGCCCCAGTAAACGCCAAGCGCCAGGTAGTTCGCGCCGAAGCCGTGCCAGAGGCCCATCAGGAAAAAGGTGGTAAACACGGTGAAGGTAAGATTCTTCGTGGCGAAAAAAAGAGGGTAGTGCACGTAATCTCGGAACCACATGGACAAGCTGATATGCCAGCGCTGCCAGAAATCTTGCGTGCTCTGCGCGAGGTAGGGCTGGCGAAAGTTCGGCACGAGGGAAATGCCCGCGACCAAGGCTAGACCCTGCGCCAGATCGGTGTAGGCGGAGAAGTCGCAGTAGAACTCGGCCGCGAACGCGTAGGTGACGGCGAGCGCTTCGAGTAAGGATGAAGGCGGCCCGGCCTGGTCGAAATAGGGCGCCGTAAGCGAGCGCAGGTAATTTGCCACCAGGAATTTTTTCGCGAGCCCGGAAAGCAATAGCTCGAACGCGAGCAGGCGCGTGCCCTTCGGCAGCCAGGAAGCTTTGGCAACCTCGTCGCGGAAATGCGCGAAGCGCTCAAGCGGCCCGCACAAGAATTTGGGGAAAAAAAGGAGGAAGAGCCAGTAGTCAAGCAGGGAGGGAAACTCCTTAATCTTCGCTTTGCGCCAGTCGGCCGTGAAGCTTACCGCCTGGAACACAAAAAAAGAGAGCCCCAGCGGGAGCGCGAGGCTCGCCTGAAAGGAAAAGATTGGCTTAAGAAGCAGCAGTGGGGAGAGTTCGATAAGCACGACCGCCCAAAATGCGGCGAGCGAGCTTTTAATTTTTGCCGAGAATGTTTTCTGGAGAAAAAACCATAGGGGCGGCAACAACGCGTAAGGCAGAGCTGACCACCAATGGCCACGGCTCACGAGCGCGACGAAAAGGGCGCTCAGGAAAAAAAGCGCAACCTTCACGCGCCGCCCTTGCGGGAGTCGAGCAGCGCAATGATCTTGTTTACGGAGTCAAAGTTCTCCCAGGTGAGGTCGTCCATCGAAAGAGATACAGCGAATTCCTTCTCGAGGAAGGAAATCAGTTTGAGGTGGCCGAGGGAATCGATCACGCCACTTTCAAAGAGAGGGTCATCGTCGCCGAGGTTTTTTCCTGGTCCCAGGAAATTCTTCTGGATATAGGCGCGTATGAGTTCCTTCATACGGCGAGGATAACCCTCCCCGGGTCAGGGCGCCAGACCGCGCTCCCGCAAGAGCGGAAGAAGCACCGCGGCGATGTTTCTCCCCATGAGCTCGGCGCCCGGCTTCGTGAGGTGGCCGTAGAGGCCGCCAAAATCATCCAGGAAGTAATAGCTATACTGCTTCTCGGCGAGCGCCGCGCGGAAGGAACCATTGTCTACGAACCGCAGATCTCGATTTTCGGGGCCCAGCACGCTTTGCAGAAGAGCTAGTTCGAGCACGGGATACTGCATCGCGAGGTGCAGCGCTCCTGATGCGGTGATGCTCGCGCTCAGGCTTCGGTAGGCGGGCGCAGTCTGCTCCCCGAGCAGGCTCTTTTCCAGCAATGCGCGCACGACCTTCTCTTGCTCCAGCGCCTCCTTCTCGTGGCCGGTCTCGCGGAAATGGCGGGCCAGCATCAGCCGCAGGCGATCAGGGCTCTTGCTCTTTTCAATCCCGGCCTCCAGCAGCCGTTGCAGTTCCATTCCTTTGTGTTGCCGGCGGTAAAGCACGGCAAGGTGTTCGTAAGCCAGCTCATTCCAGGGGTAAGTTTCGATCAGCTTTTTCAGGTGCGCTTCTAGCTCCTTATCTCGGCCAAGCTCGGAGAGAAGCGACGCGAGCGAGAAATACGCCCAGTGCACGGTATTGCGGTGGTCCGGTCTTTTCTCAAAATCTGTGAGCACAGAGCGATACAGCTCTTCCGCTTCGTCTGACTGCCCCATTTTGGCGCGCACGAGGCCGAGGGCCACACGGGCGTGTTCGTGCTTGGGATACTTCAGCAGCATCATCCGGTGGGTTCGTTCGGCTACCTTGAGCCTGTCGGTCACGATCAGGGGATCGTGGAGAGTACGGATATAGTCCACATCATCGCGTCCCGTGGCGTAGTAGTTGTCGACCACCTCTACCAGCGGATCGGCGTTTTCCTTGCCGCCTCTTCCGAATCCCTGCGCGAGCGCTGAGCGCCAGTTTTTCCACGCCACGTCGAGCAGTCTCAGCACGCGCAGATTCTGGAAAGCATAGCGCAGACCCGGAGCGGTATTGCGATCTCCCGCGCCGATCATCGTGATCACCACGTGTGGCCGGTACTGCTGAAGCCAGGAATCGATCTTTTCCTGAAGATCCCGCGTTTCGGCGCCGGTAATCCCGAGGTTGAAAACCTGCACCTTCCTCTTTCCGGAGAGCTCTTTTTCGAGGAGCTGCCGGAGCGCGTAAGGGTAGGAGGACTCTCTGAGCCCCCCGTGTGTAATCGAATCGCCGAGGGCGAGGATCCGCAAGTCGCTGCTGGCCACGGAGCTGTCGACCGGAACCGAGGGGCCGGCGACGGTGCGTAGCCTCAGCTCGAGCAGGATGGTCACGAGCAGGAGGAGAACCAGGCCCCCCCACGCCGCCCGCAGGAAAATCTTCATAATCCAGGATTACCACATTATGATTACCGGGAATGACGATTCTCAACGAGAGCCCGCGGGAAGTTCCCGCCCAGAGTGAAGCCCGTAAAAAATGGACGGCCTTCGCGCGCAGAAAAGGCTCCGCAAATCTGAACGCACTGGCTAAGGCAGGCCTCCTCCATCCAAAACAGTGCAACGCGGCGGCGCTGCAGGGAACGTTCGAAGGGCTGAGCGAGGCGGGCTGCGATAACAGCCTGCTATTCATGCTCCACGCGCACCTCCTCGCCGGCTGGGTTCCGTTGCAAAAATACGCTCCCGAATGGGCCGCAACGGTCGAGAAGAAAAAAGCCCTACTGGCATTTGCCGCCACGGAAGCCAAAAGCGGCTCTGACATTTTCCGTATGGAGACGAAAGCAAAGAAATCCCAAACAGGCTGGACGCTGAACGGCTCCAAAAGCTTTATCACCAATGCTACTAAAGCCAACTTCCTGCTCGTGCTCGCCCGGCCCGAAAGCGCGGCTCATGCGCAGGACTTCGCTTGCTTCCTCGTGCCCGCCAATGCCAAGGGCCTAAAGAAGAAAAAACTGAAGCTTATGGCACTCGAAGGCGCCGATGTAGGCGAGGTTACCTTCCGCAACGTGAAGCTGAGCGATGCCCACCTCGTCGGCGGCCCCCGCCAGGGCGCGGAAGTTTTCCGCATGGCCATGGCCTGGGAACGCAGCCTGATCCTGGCCTCCACACCCTCCAAGCTCGAACGCCTTGCCGATCAGCTGGAAAAGGAAGCTGGAAAAAAAATGCGCGGTGGCAAGCCCCTTTCCGAGAATTCCCGCTTCGCCGGCGGCCTCGCCTCGGTACGCGCGCAGGCCTTTGAGATCCGCGCTCAGATCGCGGTGGCCGCGTTCCAGCTCGACTGCGACGCGAATGCGTTTTTATTGTCGGCACGCACCAAGATGCAGGCGAGCATTCTCTACGAAGAGGCGAGCCGCACTCTGCTTCAGCTCGGGGGAAAAGAGGCATTCCTGGCCGGCTCCGCGATTGAAAAGAATTTCCGCGACAGCCTGGCGAGCTCCCTCTACTCTGGCCCCAACGACGTGCTCGGCGCGCTGCTCGAGGCGGCGCAATGACTCTGACAGCCTGGCTCGAGCAAGCCCTGAATCGCGGTGGCTCGCTTCCCGCCCTCACCCACAATGACCACTCCCTTACCTATAAGGGCCTTGAGGAAAAAAGCGCCGTCATCGCCGCCTCGCTCAAAAGCACCGGCGTAAAAGAGGGCGACCGAGTGGTCGTGCACCTCGACAAGTCGATCGAAGCCGTGCTCGCGATCCTCGCCATCTTGCGCCTCGGCGCAGCCTACGTTCCCTTCGACGTGCGCCTTCCCGACGATCGAAAACGGCAGCTGCTCGCGCTGATCCGGCCCGCGTTAGTGATCGATAACGTGAAAAATCCTTCGGCAGACTGGGCAGGAGAACTTCAGCACGCTGACGTATCCACGCTTTCCAGCCAGCTTTCCGCGCAGGGCTTCCTCCCCTTCCCCCCCGGCCAGCTTTCGGCAGCCACGCCCGCCTATCTGCTCTTCACCTCCGGCTCCACGGGGTTGCCCAAGGCTGTAGAGATATCCCAAGGTGCCGCGCTCGCCTTCGCGCACTGGGCCGCGAACGCCACCGCTCTCTCGAATAAAGACTCTGTCGCCTCCGTGACCGGCTTTCACTTTGATCTATCCACCTTCGATCTTTTCTCCTCTTTCGGAAGCAATGCCCACGTGGTGCTTGTTCCGCTTGGTGTCACCACCTTTCCCGCGCAGCTCGGCAGGCTGCTCGAGAAGGAAAAGATCACGGTGTGGTACTCTGTGCCTTCGACGATCTCGTTGCTCGCGGAACACGGCCATCTCGAAAGCCGCGACCTCTCCTCGCTGCGCTGTTTGATTTCGGCCGGAGATCTTTTTCCGCTGCGGGCCTCTCTGAAAATTCGTGAGCGCTCGGGCTGCCGCCTTTTCAACTTCTACGGCCCCACCGAGACCAACGTGTGCGCGGCCTTCGAGCTGCCGGCCACCTTCTCCGGCGACGAAACGGTGCCGATCGGGCGCGGCGTCGCGGGAGACGAATGCCTGCTCCTTCGCGAAGATGGCGGCATCTACGCCAGCGGCCGCGGTGAGCTGCTCGTGAGTGGCCCGACGGTAATGAATGGCTACTATGGCGATTCCGCGGCGAACAGCGCCTGTTTTCTCACCCACGAAGGGAAGCGCTTCTACCGCACCGGCGACCTTGTGGAAAAAGTGGAGGGCGCGAACCTCTGTTTTGTAGGCCGGCAGGACGGTCAGGTGAAAACTTGGGGCCATCGTGTGCACCCCATCGAAACAGAGCTGGCGCTTGCCTCCGTTCCTGGCGTTGCCGAGTGCTGTGTGGTCGCGTTGCCTGATCCGAGGGCTGGCTTTCTGCTGCACGCGCTGGTGAAAACGGCGCAGAACTCCTCGGAAGGCAGTGACGAAATCCAGGCTGCGCTTCGCACCAAACTTCCCAGCCACTTTCTTCCGTCGAGCCTCCGGATTGTCGATGACCTCCCCCACACTGCTAACGGCAAAGTGGACCGCAAAGCCGTGCTGGGAATCTTTGAAGGCTCCCGCGACTAGACGCTCTTCTCCTTGTTTGGTTTTTCAGTGACCAATTGGCATCTGCAATTTGCTCAACATCTTTGAGGATTTCGAGGTTGGAACCTGTTTGAACGGGCTACCTTCTTTTTTGATCGTGGATTTCAGGGGCAGGAAGGTTTAGCCTAGCGGGAAATAATGCATTGCATCAATTGGCCAATGTCGTTACGCCTGAGGACCATTCCATGAAGTTTTCCATCTTAATTTTCCTGGCAGCAATCACTCTGAGTGCTGAAGCCATCGCTGGTGGGCGAGTGCTGATCGTGCTTTCCTCCGCACAGCAAATGATCCTGCGCCAAGGAAAAGCAGTTGCCGTAGGTTACTATCTCGCCGAGTTAAGCGAGCCGCTGGAGGCCATCACGAACGCAGGCTATGAATTCGATTTCGCAACTCCGGGAGGAGTTAAGCCCAGCGTTGATCCTCTATCCACACAACGAATATTCCACCCCTTCGACTGGAACTCTTACCAACGCGCGCTCAGGCTGATGAGCCAGAGCGAAAAGCTGAAACACCCGCTGGATCTCCGTTCACTTACCGAAAGTGATTTCAGGCAGTATATCGCCATCTTTGTTCCAGGTGGAAATGCGCCGATGGTCGACTTGGTGCATGACCAGTCTATGGCTCGAGCACTTTGGCACTTTCACCGGGAAGGTAAGCCCACCGCACTTCTGTGTCATGGGGCCGGCGTCAGCTTATCGACGCGGAGCGAGCGTGCGTGGCCCTATCTCGGCTATCACATGACGGTGATGAGTGATCTGGAGGAATATCTGATCGAAAAGACAATCCTAAGAGGGCAGGTTCCCTATGAATTTCCGGAGACCGCGATGAGGAAAGCTGGTGGCATCCTGAGTATCAGAGCTCTGGCTATGATCCCGCACGTGGTGCGTGATCGAGAGCTTGTCACGGGACAGAATCAGTTCGCGTCACGAAATTTCGGAACTGTCTTTGTGGAAGTGATTCGTGAATACGAGGATCGAGGGCGCCTTAACTGAAGGCGAATTTTTCGAACAATTTAGGTCAATAACAGAAAGGAAAAAAAATGAAGTATTTTATGAGTTGTCTGATGTTCATGAGCGCAATGGCTGCGCCTGCTCTAGCGCGGGAGGTGGTGCATCCAGGGTCTGATCCGAACCCCCTCAGCGCCGGACTAAGATTTGAAAACTGTAATCCCTTTGCTGACGTAAACTTTGTTTTTGAAAATAGAAATCTCGACCGCCCCGAAGTGATCTTGATGGCACCCTCAGAAAACTCCCGGATGCCGATGATAAGGGTAAGCCAGAACCAGTTTGAGTTCGATGTGATCTTTGACACGGCCATTCTGCGTGTTGATTCACTCAATCAGAAGATGTTTGCGGGGGAGATTCGATACAAAATCCGCAAACAGGTTTACCCAATTACGTGCGAAGTAAAGGACCTTAGGTAAATATTTTTTAATTAATCAGGGCCCCTATGGGCCAACAACTTTGAAAGGAATAAATGAATATGAATCAATATGTAATCGCAGGAATCCTGGTCTTAACTTCTGCCTTTTGGTCCACGCGAGCCTCGGCGGATGTGCCATATATCTGCCATCCCTTTACCGCCAACAACCCCAACTTCGACCCGGTGGTTAAGAACTGGAAAATAACACTTCAAGGCCCGAGCCAAAGAGAGTATTTGCTCACGGTGGAATCAGGAAATACGAAAATTGTAGATAATATTCGTTGTGTGCCGAGCGCACGGGCCATCGGAATTCCTGGCGCCTCTAGCCTCGAATGCTCGGATGCTGAAGGGCAGACGATGCTGGCCCTCTTTTCTCGGGAAAGGAAAGAACTTACTCTTTACCTGAGCTGGCTTCCTGGAACGATTCAGATTCAATCTCGGTGTGAATAAGGATGAGTAAACGCTACCGTGAGAGATAAAGGAGTTCGAAAGCCCGCTCCAAATCCCGATAGGCATCTATGAATTACGCTCTCCTTCTTGCCTTGCTTCTGCCTGGCCTCGGCTTTTGCGAAGCAGAGCCCGCAGAGATTGTTTCCGATTCCGCGCCCTTGGCGGAATCGGGCGCAAAATCAATCTCCGCCGGAAAAGTCGATATCGCCTTCAGCCGGGTAGTCTACCAAGGCTCAAACCCGTTCTACGCCCGCGCCTTTCACGACTCCCAGCGCGATTCGCTCTTTATTGGCGGTACGCACGGGAAAGAAATTGAGAACGCTTACAAGAAAAGTGTGACCAGCAGCGAGGGCTCCGGGAAAACTCCGGGAGCCGACTCCGTTTTCGAGGTGGACTTCCGCGGCAACCGCCTGCTGCACGCCGAGGACTTCAAGCTCTCCTTCAACCTGGCGGGATACCATGTGAGCGAGCCCGCCTCCTTCCGCCTCTCGAAAACGCTCAGCATTCCTGGAGCGATGCAGGCCCCTGGCGCCAAAACGATCTACGTTTATTTCACCGTAGTTTCGAACAAGATCATCGAGGCCTGCCGCAAAGAGGGCCGCGAGCTCAGCTACTGCCCCGCTTACCTCAACGGCCGCGAGATCGGCCTGGTATCCGGCGAGAATGGTGCCTGGTCGATGCTCGGCACCCCCATCAAGGTCGGCGAAAGCGGCGACGGGGGCGGAGCCTCGAAACCATCTGTCCTTGTAGTCGCAGGTGAGATCTGGCTCTACTACACGAGCAGCAAAAGCGCCCTCCAGCAAACCATTTTTCGCCAGAAGTTCAAAGCCGATGGGCTCACCAAGATCGGGCCGGCGGAACGCTTGAAGTTTGAAAACTACCCCGGGGAGAGTTCGCTTGATCAGGTTCAGCTTGTGCGCCTCCGCTGCGACAACGGCACACGGTTCGTGACCACGATGGTGGCCTCTGTCAGGGAAAAAAATGCTGTTCCATTCTTTTACTCCGAGGACGGCATGAAGTTCCGCCTCACAGCCGACACTGTCGTAGAATACAAAGGCGGTGACCTTGCCGCCCCCGCCCAGCTGCCAGGCCCTGCCAGCGCGGAGGACTGCCTGAGCTTCAGCACCAAGCACAAAACACGCCGTGAGATCGTTTATTCAGAGAAGACCGGTGCGAACAGCTGGGAGCTAAGGCACTCCGACGTAAGCATTCAGGTTCCCTGAAAAAACGAAAGCCGCTCCCAAAAAGGAGCGGCTCTCTCTTCATTCCAAAGAATCCAGCCTATGGCGCGATCTTAGTGCCGTAAGGAGTGCTGTATTCAGCTTCGAGGGCCGGGGCGCCTATGCTGAACACGCGCTTAATATTGGTAACAACCGCTTTGCCCACCTGATTGTCGTTCACGTACTTCCAGGTCATTTGCATGGTCTCGGTGCCCGAGATGATGCGAGAGCTCAGCACGCTGCGGTTATGTCCACCGTGCACGCTGCACTTGATAGTCTCCACCACGAGCCACTTAGCCTTGGCTTCGCCGTTGAAACGGAGTGAATAGTTTTTGGGATTCGGGGTGTGCAGCACTGTCTTATCGGCGAAAAGTTCGTGGGCGAGTTCCGTGATCACGGACTCGGTGCCCTCGTAGCGTCCGCCACACTCGTCCTGGGCAGCAGCAATAATCTTGAGGCGGTAAGCGTCGGAGGCCGAAGCGGTCGCATAGGCGGCTTTTGCGGCTTTCAGGTTATTGGCGTTGTTCATGTAGTCGTAAACAGTATCAGCCTGGGCGGGCGAGGCGGAAAGAAGGGCTAGGACAAGCGTAAGCATGAGGAAAACTCCTGGAAATGGGTGGGCCCGGCCCATACATAGCAGCTTTTAGCGTTATAGCAATGCCAGGATTTCATCAGATGCGTTCCGCCTCAGCTATCAGGTGACCGCGGAATCACCATATCACTCGGCGTCTCGATACCGAGCCCTTTGAGACCGAAGCGATAGGCTCGGCTCAGATACCATAATGTGCGGCTCTTACGCTCACCGAGCAAGCGGTGCTTCACCGTATTGATCCGCCAATGCATGTCGGCGCGGCGGAGGGCCTTGGCGAGCGTTCGCTCATCAGGCCCGTCTTCGAACAGGAATGCACCGCGGATGAAGTCTTTGGGCCAAAGCTGCATTCCAGTACCGCCGGCCGGCATGAGGTAAACGATTGCACCCCGGCGCCGCAGAAATATCCAGACCTTGTAGTCGGCGCCAAGAATCGCAGTGCCAGGTGAGAGTTTATCCTCGCTGCCCCCCTGCTTCAGAGCTACGTACTGCATGCCGAAATGGTCGATTACTTCCTGGCGGCTCATCTGAAGCTTTTCGAGGAAAAGCTGAAGCTCGAATTTACGTAGCTCGTCTTCCAGGCCGATGAGGCAGAAGCGCTCGATACGACCGCGATACCGCTCGTGCAGCTTTTCCTGGTCGGGAAAGCGCGCGAAGAAAGCCTTGATCTCATCGGAAACTTCTCGAGAGCCGAGCCCGCGCCGGTAGGCCACGAAAACTTTTGCCTGTGAGGCCCGGTTTTCCGTAAGTGTACGAGCGAGTCCGTAAGGGATCTTCTCGCCCTTCATGAAAGCGGTGCCGAAAGCTTCACGGATCTTTTCTTTTCCAAGATGCAGCAGTTCCACGTACTTGCATTCAAGTTCAGCGTGAAAATACGCCTTCGCGCGCAGTTTGCGGAACGCGATCGAGGAAAGCACAGAGGCAGGAACCTCGTCGAACAGGAAGGCGCCGATCACGAAGTCATGCTCGGCGGCGAGCAGCTCGCCATCCGCGAGGCTTTCGACATATACGAGCAGGTCGGCCTTGAATACGAGGCGCCATACGCGGAAATCCTTGCAGAGAACGCGCGCGCCGATCGCCACTTTTGAGAGTTTTGTGTGCTCAGGGAGCCTGAGGTACTTTTCGGTGAAATGGTCCGGGAGTGATTCGCGCCCAAAGCCGATCTGGGCGTTGAAGATCTCCCAGCCGGCAACCTCGAGATCGCCGCGGAGACGGAGCACGAGATCACCGCGCCACTCGGCAAAGTAACTTTCAAAGTACTCTCGGAACTCAGGGAACTTCTCGAAGAGGTGACGGAAGGCGGAAGTCTCGGCGTCGGCGATCTCGCCGGGCATCACGAGCGAAAGGCTTGCCACGGCGGTGTCGATCGCCTCGTTTGCCTGATTTACTTCCGCGCCCACCGGGAAAACCTCATCCCGCGACATCGCGCCATCAAAAGCTGCGCCGATCACTTCTTTCGCGGCACTAAACTCGCGCTGAAAAAAGGGCTCGAGCACCCTCCGCACGCACTTTTCGATATTTTCTTTGTCGGCGGAGGCATGGTTGAAAAACTCCGGCATAGGGAAACCGGCCGCCACAAACTCGGGCAGGGTTTTTACGGGGCCGTAGTTGTAGAGCGAGCCCACGATTTTCTCGCGCTCACATAGATCAGCCGCCTCACGAAATGCGGCGATCATCTCTTCCCTCGGCGCAAAAGCAGGATGCTCATCGTAAAGGAAGAAGCGGTAATCTTTTTCCCCGGCGTTCTCGAGGCTCATGATCATCACGTGGGGGTCGAGCGTGCGGCAAACGCGCTTCCAGTCGGCCACAAGTTTCAAAAAAGCCGGCAACTCGTGGAAGTTCGAGCGCATCACGATGAAGGAGAAGCTCATCGGGAAATAGATCTTCTTCTCTTCCGCGTAGGCAATGAGATGGTCTACGTTCTGGAGCAGGCGGTCCCAGCGCACGTTTTTTTGCACGCGCTCGAGGGTTTCTTTTGTGCCGGCGTTGAAAGAGATATTGAGGTGCCCGATCACCTCGTTGTCGACCAGGTACTCGCTCGTTTCTTTTGTGAGCAGCATGCCGTTGGTCGAAAGGCGCAGGCTCGCCACTCCCCCTACCCGCAGCTTCTGCGCCACCTCTTTCCAGCCCTTGAAGAGCAGGAACTCGGAGCCGTTGCAGAAAAAATCCACAATATCGCCTGCGCTGCTCATCGCCAGCTCGAGCTCTTCTGTCTTGATGCTTCCGCCAGTCACGATCTCGCCGTTGAACTTACCCGGGCACATCACGCACCGGGCATTGCATTTGGCGATCAGCTGCACCTGGCGGAAGGGCCCGACCACGGGCGGGGCTTCGTCGCCCTGGTGGTAGGCCTTGATGATCGCCACAATGTTCTGGATCTTTTTGAGCTTCGTGAGGTGCTCGCCGTGGCCTTCGAGGCGGAAGCGAAACAGCAGCTTTTTGATCAGCTCTTCATATGCTTCGATCTTTTTTTCTGCGTCCGGAACGTCCAAAGAAAATAGCTCCGCGATTTTCTGGAGGTATAAATATTCCTCGTAGACGATCAGATAACTGAAAACCAGGAACCTTAAAGCATTGTTCAGCGGCGTGGAAAGAATTCGCTCCAGGCTCTGGTAAGTGCCGGCCGAATGGCAGGCGGCGCAGTCGTTGTCGGGATAGTGACCGCCCGAGATCGTATTGCGAAAGGCTTTTAGCTCCTCGCCCTTCCAGATGCCTTCCAAAGAGTTGCTGCGCCAGTCGCCAAAATTGCGGTTATTGCGCGAACAGATCCGGTAGCTCCCGTCGTTGTAGAGCACGCTTTCGAGCCAAGGGGCCGCGCAGAAGCGCCGAGGTGCGGGTGCTCCCGCGTTTGTCGGCCCCGACGCTGCATGCTCCTGGATTTTCATCAGCCTCCGTCGCCAATCATGTCTTCTGGCTTCACCCAAGCGTCAAACTGCTCGCTCGTGAGGTGTCCGAGCGCGAGCGCGGATTCTTTCAGCGTGGTGCCTTCTTTGTGGGCCTTCTTGGCGATGGCGGCGGCCTTGTCGTAACCAATATGTGGGTTGAGCGCCGTCACCAGCATGAGGCTTTTCCGCAAGTTCTCGTCGATGCGAGGCAGGTTAGGCTCGATGCCCTCTACACAGTGTTCACGAAAGGAATCGCAGCCGTCGGAGAGCAGTCGTGCGCTTTGGAGAAAATTGTTGATCAGCAGCGGTTTGTACACGTTGAGCTCGAAGTTGCCGCTCGCGCCGCCCACCGAGATCGCCACGTCGTTACCCATCACCTGCGCGCAGAGCATGGTCATCGCCTCGCACTGGGTGGGATTCACCTTGCCGGGCATGATCGAGGAGCCTGGCTCATTTTCCGGGATATTGATCTCGGAGAGACCGGCGCGCGGACCGCTCGCCAGCCAGCGCACGTCGTTTGCGATCTTGAAGAGCGAAGCCGCGAGGCCGCGAAAAGCTCCGTGCGCGTGCACGAGGGCGTCGTTGGCGGCGAGGCTCTCGAACTTATTGGGAGCCGTCACGAAGGGCTTTCCGGTGAGCCGCGCGATTTCTTTCGCCGTGGCTTCTGCGTAGCCTTTTGGTGCGTTAAGGCCTGTGCCCACGGCGGTGCCGCCGAGTGCGAGCTCAAGCAAGTGGGGCCGCGAAGACTCCAGGTGCCGCAAGGCGTGCGTGAGCTGGGCCACGTAGCCGGAAAACTCCTGGCCGAGAGTCATCGGAGTCGCGTCCTGCAGGTGGGTACGGCCGATCTTGATCACCTTGGAAAAGGATTTGGCCTTCTTGTCGAGGCAATCGCGCAGCTTCGTGACCGAAGGGATCACGTGGTCGATGAGTGCGATTCCAGCCGCCACGCTCATCGCGGTGGGGAATACGTCGTTCGAGCTCTGGCTCTTATTTACGTCGTCGTTTGGGTGCACGAGGCGCTTTTCGCCGCGTTCGCCGCCCAGGAGCTCCGAGGCACGGTTGGCGAGCACTTCGTTCATATTCATGTTCGACTGCGTGCCGGAACCCGTCTGCCACACGGACAGAGGAAACTCCCCGCCGTGCTTACCGGCGAGAACCTCGTCGGCCGCCTTCAGGATCGCTTCGCCTTTTTCTTTCTTAAGGGAACCATTGGCCATATTCACGGCAGCAGCGGCCTTTTTGGTGATCGCAAGCGCCCGGATCACTTCGGTGGGAATTTTTTCCGAAGAGATCGCGAAAAACTTCAGGGATCGGGCCGTCTGCGCACCCCAGAGATTCGCGCTTGGAACTTCGATGGGGCCAAAAGTATCTTTCTCGATGCGTACGCTCATGGAGCTCCTCGGCTGTGATGGTTCAAAAGAAAAATGGCTGAGTACTTCGTTGAAAAGTTACCAGTAAGGTATGGAAAATCTAGGGTAATCTGTACTTATTCACTGCGCTATGCGGCAGGCGGCGACTGGACAAAATTAGCCACGTTGTCATCTTTCAAAGTGGGATAAACTGAACCTATGACACGCAAGACGGACGATTCGAATCAACATAGCAGTATCGCGGAGAAGCAGAAGGTAAAGAAGCCGCCCAACTACGCTGTATTGCTGATTAACGACGATTATACACCGATGGAATTTGTGGTCGATGTTTTGCAGAAGTTCTTCCAGAAGACGGAGGATGAGGCAAACCAGCTCATGCTTCTGGTTCACCAGAAGGGTGAAGCCGTTTGCGGAATTTTCTCACGGGAAGTCGCGGAGACAAAGGCGGCGCGCGTGGTACAATATGCACAGGAGCACCAACATCCGCTCCAGACAAGGATAGTGCCGGAATGATTACGCCTTCCTTAGAAGCCAGCTTGAACCAGGCCTTCCAGCTCGCGCAGAAGCACAAGCACGAGTTCGTAACCCTTGAGCACCTGCTCTTCTCCCTGCTCTCCGACCCGGATGCACTCAATGCCCTAAAGGCGTGCAGCGGCGATACGAAGGAGCTGCAGCAGGAGATCGAGCAGATCTTTGGCCAACTGCCGAAGATGAAAGAGGCCGGGCGCCCGGAACCCACCCTCGCCTTCAATCGCACGCTCCAGAGAAGCATACTGCATGCGCAGGGAAGCTCGCGCAGCCAGGTGAATGGCTGCGATATCCTGATCCATATGTATTCGGAACCCGATTCGCAGGCCGTTTACCTGCTGGAAAAGCAGGGCATCGAGAAGCTCGATCTCCTGAACTATATTTCCCACGGCATCGAAAAAGAAGAGGAAGCGCAGCCTCCCGAAGAGGAAGAAATGCCTGATTCCGAAGCCCCCGTGCAAAAACGAAAGGGCGCCCTCGACGCGTTCTGCGTGAACCTCGTGGAACGCGCGCGTCTCGGCAAGATCGACCCTCTCATCGGCCGCGACAATGAGCTAGAGCGCACCATGCAGGTGCTCTGCCGGCGCAAGAAGAACAACCCGATCTACGTGGGTGAAGCCGGGGTGGGCAAGACCGCGATCGCGGAAGGTCTGGCCTTGCGCATTTCGACGAACGACGTTCCCGAGCCCCTGCAAGGCTCGGTCGTTTACTCGCTCGACCTCACCGCTTTGCTCGCGGGCACCAAGTATCGAGGGGATTTCGAGCAGCGCATGAAGAGCGTGCTCAAAGAACTCAAAAGCGTGCCGAACGCGATCTTGTTTATCGACGAAATTCACACGATCATCGGTGCCGGAGCCACTGAGGGCGCGATGGATGCCTCGAACATGCTCAAGCCCATGCTCTCAAGCGGGGAATTGCGCTGCATCGGCGCGACCACCTACCAGGAGTACCGCGTGGTGTTCGAGAAGAACCGCGCACTCGCCCGGCGCTTTCAGAAGATCGACGTGGCAGAGCCCTCGATTAAGGACACCATCAAGATCCTCCAGGGCCTGAAAGAAAAATTCGAAGAACACCATGGCGTGAAATACACCCAAGGCGCGATCGTGACCGCGACGGAGCTTTCGAAGAAGTACCTCCACGAGCGTTTCCTTCCCGACAAGGCGATCGACCTGCTCGACGAAGCAGGCGCCTCGAACCGCCTGCTGCCTAAAAGCAAGCAGAAGGCTTCCATCACCGACCGCGACATCGAGAATCTTGTGGCCAAGCAGGTGCAGATCCCGAGCAAGAACGTGTCGATGAACGACAAGTCACGCCTCAAGAATCTGAACCGCGACCTCAAGATGCTGATCTACGGGCAGGACGACGCCGTGGAACAGGTTTCGACCGCTATTAAACTCAACCAGTCGGGCCTCACCACGGGTGAGAAGCCGATCGGCTCCTTCCTTTTCGCCGGCCCCACGGGCGTCGGCAAAACAGAGCTGGCGAAACAGTTAGCGCATGCGATGGGTGTGAAGTTCCTGCGCTACGACATGAGCGAGTACATGGAGAAGCACTCCGTATCAAGGCTCATCGGCGCGCCTCCGGGCTACGTGGGCTTCGACCAGGGTGGCCTGCTCACCGAAGACCTCAACAAGCACCCCTACTGCGTGTTGCTCTTCGACGAGGTGGAAAAAGCCCACCCCGACCTGATGAATATCCTGCTGCAGGTGCTCGACTACGGCTTCCTGACCGACAACAACGGCCGCCGCAGCGATTTCCGTAATACGGTGATCATCATGACTACGAACGCGGGCGCGCACGACAACCTCGTGACCTCGCAGGTGGGCCTGATGAGCTCAGACGCCCCGCTCGGGCCAAACAAGAAAGCGATCCAGCGTTATTTCAGCCCCGAGTTCCTCAACCGTCTCGACGGAGTGGTGCATTTCAAAGGCCTCGACCGCTCGATTGTTCTGAATGTCGTAGATAAGTTTCTTATCGAGCTTGAGAACCTGCTTACCGAAAAAGGGATCTCAGTATCGGTATCGGAAGACGTGCGCGCCTGGCTCGCCAAAAACGGCTATGATTCGAAATACGGCGCCCGCCCGATCCAGCGCCTGATCGCCGACAAGATCAAGCGCCCACTCGTCGATGAGGTTCTCTTCGGCAAGCTGGAAAAAGGCGGCCACGTAGACGTGAGCCTCGACAAGGAAGGGAAGCTCAGCTTCCTCTTCGACGAGAAAAAGCACGAAAAGCAATCCAAGGCGCAGGAGCCGCAGGAAACCAAACGGTAAAAAAAAAGGAGCCCCGAGGGCTCCTTTTTTTTTGGCAAAAATCGCGGCCCTACTTCTTGGGCTTTTTCTCTTTCGGAGACAGAGGCTTGCTCGGCACTTTTCCTGGCGTGGCGGGTGCGTCTTTCAGCGGTGGCGTGGGATTCTTGTTGTCTGGAAACGTCGGGGCACTGCTCGCCTTGATACTGTTCACGCCGTAGGCTTTGTGGATCGCATTCTGCTCGGCCTGAACGTCGGTCACCATAAAGCCCTTCGCAATATGCGTATGGCTGCAGGCATCGATCACGTACTTATCGTTTTTGTCCTTAAGCAGGTAAAGCATATAGAGCTTTCCCTTCCCGATCGCGGCCGCGCCTTTTTCTTTTCTGGCCTTGATCTTCACCACATCACTCGGGGCTTTGGGAACAAGATCGCGAATGTCGCCCATGGAGAAAACCACTCCGCGGCTTTCAAATTCAGCTTCGCCTTCCTTACCCTCGGCGATATCGCTCCTCGACTCCCCCACAACAACGAGATTGTATTCCTGTTTTTTCAGCTGAGCATCGAACTTCGAATCGGTGAAGGCAGCTGGTTTTTCGCAGGACGCGGCGAGCGCGGCCGGGGTAAAGCAGTTCAGGGAAAAAAGAGAGAGGTAGATAAGTTTCATAGATTCTCCGTGGGCTCAAAATCCCAGAGTTACCCCTTCTACTCAAGAGGAATCAGCCGTTGCCGCGGGCGGCCAACAGGAATCGCAAGGAACGCTCGCCGAACCAGGAGTAGCTTTCCCCGTCCACCAACGCACAGGGAAAGCCGAGCGCGAGGAGCTCCCGACTCTTCGTAGCGAAGGGAAATGGCTCTGAAGAGAACAGCAGCAGCGTTTTCGCAGGATCAAAATCAGACAGGTCGACTTTCGGGTATTTCTCCTGGAAGCTCGGCAAACGGTCAGCGTAGCCCAGCCGCCCCAGCACGGAGCCAATGAACGTGAGCGGCGAAACCGCCATCCACGGATCGCGCCAGATCAGGTAGAGGATTGTTTCCGGCTCTTGGGCAGGGCGCTGCAGCCACTCCAGAACACCAGGAAGCTCTTGCACCGGCCGGCCCACAGGTACAGACTCAACCAAAACTCTGCGCCACTCCTCTGCATATTCCCGCAGGCGCTCGTTGCCAAGCAGCTTCGCCAACTCTTCGAGCTCGAAAGGTAAGTCAGCCGCACGATTTACGTGGGTACAATGCACATTCCAGGCGGCGGGCTTGGCCATCCAAGGAAGATTTTCCTCCTCGTCGAGGACCAACAGATCGGGCTTTTGGGCCGCGAGCTTCTGGAAGTCGAGATCTTTGGTGCCGCCCACCACCGGAATGCTCTTCACCATGTTTTCCGGGTGCACGCAAAACCTGGTGCGGCCCACCACTTCCACGCCACAGGAGAGGAGTGTTTCGGTCCATGAGGGCACCAGGCTCACCACCCTCACGAAGCTGCCTCCGGTTTTTTTACGCCCTTCTTCCAGGGCACGAAAAGCACAAAAACGCCTAAGGCGATAACGGCGAAGCCGAGCAGTTGGTGCGAGTTGAGCGGCTCGTGGAGGATAAAATAAGCCGACACCGAAGCGATCACGGGCTCAGTAAGGATCAGGATGTTCATCAGGTTTACGTTGAAGTGCTGCAGGCAGTAGGTGAACAGCGCGTGACCAAGCAGCGTGGGCCCCGCCGCCAGAGCCGCGAAAGCGAGCCAGGCCTGCGCGGAATAACCAGTAAGCGGAACTGATTTCAGCTGCATCGCCGCGAGAAACATCAGCCCGCTGAAGGAATATGTGACCAGGGTAAAGGGAATATTCGCGAGCTTCGCGCGCACGCCCTTGCTTACGAGCACGTAGGCCGAGAACAGGAGAGAGGCCAGCAGGCCGAGCATGTCGCCCCTCAGCTGGGCAGGATTCAGCGCCAGGCTTCCGCGGAAAAGGGCCACCACCCCGGCGAAACAGCAGAGGAGAGCCGCCACATGGCGCACGCTTATCTGTTCCCGAAAAAAGAACCAGGCGCCAAGCGCGGTGAATACCGGACTGATCGCGAACAGCACCATGGAATTGGCGAGTGAAGTCTGCTGCACGGCCAGGAACCAGGAGTACCAGTGGGAGAAGAGAAAAAAACCGCAGAGAAACAGGCCCGCCCATTGTCGCCGGCGAAGCACGGGCACGAGATTCCACTGCTTCTGCTGTAGAAGCATCAGGAACAAAATTGGCACCACGAAGGCCATGCGCCAGAAGCCGATGGCGAGCGCATCGGCGGCAGCAAAGCGGATCAGAATCCCGGAATGGGAAATCACGACGAGGGACAATGCTAGAAGCAGGGCAGGCATTGCCCTAAGGTAGCACTGGTCAGGGATTTGGTTCCAGCCCGCGCAACGTAAACGTGAGCGGGGAATAGGACTGCAACGCGGGAACGTCCCGACTTGCTGCGAGACCAATGACCTCAGCCACATAGTATTTCTTCAGGACATTGGGCACGATCATGTTCTTGCTATGCATGGCCGAAGCATTGACGGAATGGATCCCGAATTCGGTTTCCTTTTCGGAATGCTCGTGGGGCAGAACCACACGGTACGCCGAGACATCGATCTGGTCGTCGAGGTGTTTCCGTCCGAAATAGCAGTGCCCAATCTCGTGGAGCAAAATCTGAAAGAAAGTGGAAGTCGTGCCCATGAAAATTTCTTTTTCTTTCCGCAGCACCTGACGGTTCACCTGGATGAACTTCCCCTGCCCGTCTTCGGAATAGCAGGCGGCGAAGCGACCTGAATCCTCCGGGCGCTCGCTCGTCACGAGCACCGGGATCGAACGGAAGGATTTCGAATGGCCGAGCTCCGAGGATAGTTTCTCGATATCGGTGAGAGTGTCATCAATGATCCTGCGCTCGAGCTCGGTCGCTTCGTCTGTGGGCACAACGAGACTCGAGACCTTGGCATTCCCGCCCTTATCTTTCGCGCAAGAGAACACGCAAAGCGCGGCGAGCAGCGGAAAAAGGAGACGGGAAAAAAGGGGCATGAAATCCTCGGGGGTGCCGCAATATATCAAATTGGATTATCTTAGTCTACTAATATTAAACCATTGAAATATAAAGGATTTTCAGCCTACCGTGCCTTCGAGTTTCATGTCGAGCAGGCGTCCGGCCTCGATCGCGAATTCCATCGGCAACTGCTGGAAAACTTCCTCGCAGTAACCGTTGATGATGAGCTTCACGGCCTCTTCCTGCGAGAAGCCCCTAGCCTGCAGGTAAAAGAGCTGGTCGTCGGAAACCTTTGAGGCCGTAGCCTCGTGCTCCACGATCGCGGAAGGGTTTCTCACGGTGATATAGGGAAACGTATTGGCTTCGCAGTCGCCACCGATGAGCAGCGAATCGCATTGCGTGTGGTTTCTCGCGCCTTCCGCGCCGGGAAGAATCGTTACTGCCCCGCGATAAGAATTGATCCCATGTCCTGCAGAAATGCCTTTGCTCAGGATCCGCGAACGCGTGTTCTTGCCAATATGGATCATCTTGGTACCGGTATCGGCCTGCATGCGGTGGTTCGTGATCGCAACCGAGAAAAATTCCCCTACCGACTCGTTGCCCTGCAGGATGCAGGAAGGGTACTTCCACGTGATGGCAGAGCCCGTCTCGACCTGGGTCCACGAGATATGAGAGCGCTCCCCCTTACAGAGGCCGCGCTTGGTCACGAAGTTATAGATGCCGCCCTTGCCATTCTCGTCGCCCGAGTACCAGTTTTGCACGGTGGTGTACTTGATCTTGGCGTCTTTGAGCGCGATAAGCTCCACGATCGCGGCGTGCAGCTGATTCTCGTCGCGCATCGGCGCCGTGCAGCCTTCCATGTAAGAAACTTCCGAGCCCTCGTCGGCGATGATCAGCGTGCGCTCGAACTGGCCCGTGCCGATCGCGTTGATGCGGAAGTAGGTCGACAGGTCCATCGGGCATTTGACGCCCTTAGGAATGTAAACGAAGGAGCCATCGGTGAACACCGCGGAGTTGAGGCCGGCGAAGTAATTGTCGGTCACGGGCACCACCGTGCCGAGGTACTGTTTCACGAGCTCAGGGCACTCGTGCATGGCTTCCGAGATCGAGCAGAAGATGATGCCGAGCTTTTTGAGCGCTTCCCGATGCGTGGTCACCACGCTCACGGAATCAAATACGGCGTCGACCGCCACGCCCGCAAGGCGCTTCTGCTCGTGTAGGGAGATGCCGAGCTTTTCGTAGGCTTCGATGAGCTGGGGGTCCACCTCGTCGAGGGATTTGAGCTCCTTTTTCTTCTTGGGCGCGGAGTAGTAAATAATACTCTGGTAATCGATCGGCTCAATCTTGAGGTAGGCCCATTTGGGCTCCGCCATCTTGAGCCACTTCTGGTAAGCGGCCACGCGCCACTCCAGCATCCAGTGCGGCTCGTTCTTTTTGGCCGAGATGAAGCGTACGATTTCTTCCGACAGGCCGGGGGGCGCCTGGTCGGATTCGATATCAGTGATGAAACCGTACTTGTACTCTTCGCCGAGTCTTTTTGAGAGTTCGTCGCTCATCTACCAGATCCCCAATCGGTCTTTCACTTCGTCGCTCGCCATGGTGCGGGGGTCCCATTTAGGCTCGAACACCACGAGCACGTTTGCGTCTTTCACGCCGGGATACTCCAGCATGCGCTTTTTCACTTCGTTCACTAAGTGGTCAGCCGCGGGGCAGCCGGGCGAGGTCAGACTCATCTTCACGTTCGCCACATCGTCAGTAAGCAGCACTTCATAAATCAGGCCAAGATCCGTGAGCTTGAGGAAAAGCTCGGGGTCTTCAATAGGGCTCAGCCATTCCAGGAAGCCTTCCTTGGTGGGCGGCGGCACGGGGGCCGAGTTTTCTGCGGCCTTGATCGCATCATTGCTCATCTGTTCACCTTCAATAAACCGTTGTGCAAAGTCGTCCATGGCAAAAGCGCGCACTTGATCCGCACCGGGAAATTCCGCACGCCAACGAGGCTTTCGAGGTCGCCTTCCACTGCGAGGGGGCATTCCTCCCCCTTCATCAGCGCGCGGAAGCCATCGATCGTCTCCTGCACTTCCGAGAGCGGCTTGCCGAGCACCTCTTCGGTCATCATCGAAGCAGACGCCATGCAGATCGAGCAGCCTTCGCCCGTGAAGTTGCAGCCAGCGAGCACCTTGCCGTCAGAAATTTTTACCGCGATCTCGACCCGGTCGCCGCAGAGGGGGTTATAGCCTTCCTCGGTGATGTCTGCTCCCGCGAGCTTGCCGAAGTTGCGCGGATGCCGGTGGTGATCGAGGATCACTTCCCGGTAGAGGGCGTCGAGCGCGATATTCTTGTCGCCCGGGTTCATCATCCGAAATACTCCGTCGCGTTCTTCACCACTTCGGCGAAGCGGTCAACTTCGGAGGGCAGGTTGTAAAAGTAAAATGAGGCGCGGTTCGTGGCAATCACGCCCATCTTTTTCATCAGCGGCTGCGCGCAGTGGTGGCCAGCGCGGATCGCGATTCCTTCAGCGTCGAGGAAAGTCGCGAGGTCGTGTGGGTGCACTTTTTCCGCCGTGAACGACAAAACGCCTCCGTGAACTTCGGGATTGGTGGGCGCGAGGATCTGGATGCCGGGAATTTCCAGCAGCCGCGCTTTCGCGTACTGCACGAGCGCGGTCTCGTAAGCGTGGATTCGTTCCATGCCGATTTCTCCCAAGTAATCGAGTGCCGCGCCAAACGCGATGCTGTCGCCGTAGTTGGGAGTGCCGGCTTCGAATTTCCAAGGAAGCTCGTTCCAGGTGGTTTTCTCATCGCCCACCTGCAGGATCATGTCGCCGCCGAACTGGTAGGGAGGCATGGCCTCGAGCAACTTGCGGCGGCCCCAGAGCACGCCGATCCCGGTCGGTCCGCACATCTTGTGGGCCGAGAAGGCCACAAAATCCACATCCGGCCAGTCTTTCAGGTTTACCTGGAGGTGTGCCATTGCCTGTGCAGCGTCGACGAGTACCGTAACGCCGTACTTCTTAGCCAAAGCCGAAATTTCGGGAACAGGAGTGATGGTTCCCAAAACATTGCTCATCGCGGTGAAGGCGAGCATTTTAACTTTGCCGTTGCCGGCTTTCAATATGTCTTCCAGCTTGTTCAGATTGAGAGTGAAGTCGCTCTCGATTTCCCAGATCTTGAAGTTCGCATTTTTTTCCAGGCACAGGCTCTGCCAGGGCACGAAGTTCGAGTGGTGCTCCATACGTGTGACCACAACGGTGTCGGCGGCCTGCACATTAGCCTTGCCCCAGGTGAGCATTACGAGGTTGATGGATTCGGTGGTGCCTCTAGTGAAGATCACCTCGGCATCGTCTTTCACGCCGATATGGCGCGCGATCTTGCGGCGGCTTTTCTCGTAAGCGTCGGTCGTTTCCTGGCTTAGCCAATGAACTCCGCGGTGCACGTTGGCGTTTTGCTCGAGGTAAACACGGCTCTGTGCCTGGATTACTTGGAGCGGCTTCTGTGTGGTGGCGCCGTTATCGAGGTAGATGAGCGGCTTGCCGCGGATCTGGCGAAAAAGAATCGGGAAGTCGGCGCGATAGCGGGCGGCCGGGAACTCAGTAAATACGCTCTGCTGGATCAGCTTCTGTGCTGGGCTCATAATTCACCGCCTCGTTTTGCTTCGAGAAGCACTTCGGCGCGGGCCTGCAGGCCGGCGTGGGGGAAACGATCCACGACCACCTCGGTGAAGCCCCGCGTGATCATCTTCTCCGCCTCAAGGCGTGGAATCCCGCGGCTCTGAAGATAGTGCAACTGCTCGAAGTTTACGCTCGAAACGCTCGCGCCGTGCGCGGCCTTCACGGCGTCGGTCTTGATGATGAGCTTCGGGATGGAATGCACCGAGCCCTGGCCGAGCAGAAGCGTTTTGGAACGCTGGGAGCTTTCGCAGTCCGCCGCGTCTTTCTTCACTTCCACCTGGGCGTTGAACACGCCGCGAGATTTTCCCGCCATCACGTACCAGTAGTCCATATCGGAGCGGGATTTGGAGCCTTCGTGTTTCACGTCGAGCCAGAAATCAAAATGCTGCAGGCCATCGCCCCTCGCGGCGCCTTGGGTATCGAGGAAAGAGCCTTTGCCCAGGTGAGTTTCCTGGCGGGTTTGCACGGTTTTGCCGCCAACGTGCAGCGGAGTGAAATGAAGCTCGCTGCCTTCGCCCAAATCGAGCCGCTGGCGAATCACCGCGGAGGTATTTGCCCCGAGTTGCTGCAGCACGACCCAGTGCAGGCGGGAATTTTTTCCGAGGCGAACTTCCGTAAGCTCACCCACGAAGCGCTCCGCGCCGTCGCTCCAGCTTTCCTGGATCACGACTGCTTCCGCGCCCTCTTCGAGCACGATCAAGTGGCGGAAGTGCTCCTCGCTCGCCTGCGCGTTGGCCACAAAGCGGATCGGCTTGGCTTGCCGCACGCCGGCCGGCACGTGTACGAAGGCCCCATTCTTCCAGCGAGCCGTGCTGAGCTGAGCGAACTTGTCGTCCTTGAATAGCTCGGCATCTTTGAGCCTCGGCCGGATCGACTCTGATCCCAGCGTTGCTGAGCGCATAAGGTCAGTAAACAAAATACCTGAAGCAGTGCCAGAGCAAACGGCGTCTTCCCCATTCAGGAGAAGCAGAGCCGACTCATCGCCGTCGACAGCACTAATCTCTGGCGGAAGGTCCGAAGCCTTTGTAATATTGCTGTTTTCACCGTTTTCACCGGCTCTGTATTCCAGTGCGGTGAAACGGAAATTCTCATCCTTCCCGGAAGGAAATGGCAACGAACGGAAGCGCTCTTCCGCCTGATTTCTCGCGATGTTCAGCCAATCGAGCAAAGTTTTGGTGCTCCCTAGTTGAGCGTCACGGCTGCTTTGCCGTCCGCTATTTTGTCTTCGGTTTTACCGCTTTCAAGCCACTCGTAACCGCGCTCTTCAAGCTCAAGCGCGAGGCCCGCGCCGCCGCTCTTCACGATTTTTCCCTCTAAAAACACGTGCACGAAGTCGGGCTTCACATAGGAAAGCATGCGCTGGTAATGGGTGATCAGGAGAATAGATTTATCCGTGCCGCGCGCGCTTTCAATGCTCTCCGACACGCGCTTGAGCGAATCGATGTCGAGGCCGGAGTCGGTTTCGTCGAGCACCATCATCTTCGGCTGCAGCAAGCGGAGCTGGAGCGTCTCAAGGCGCTTCTTCTCGCCGCCTGAGAAACCTTCGTTCAGGAAACGCGTCATGAAAGAATCCGGGATATCGAGCTTCAGCATCTCTTCCTTGATCAGCTTGCGCACGTTTTTCGCTTCCACTTCGCCTTTACGCACCGACATAATCGCCGAGCGCAGAAACTGGGCTACCGTGACCCCGGGGATCGCCACCGGATACTGAAACGCGAGGAAGATGCGGCGGCGGGCGCGCTCATCGGGCGGCAGGCCGAGCAGGCTTTCGCCGTTCAGCAGGATATCCCCGCGCAGCACCTTATATTTTGGGTGGCCCATGATCGCATGGGAGAGCGTGGTTTTACCCGAGCCGTTCTTGCCCATGATGGCATGCACTTCGCCCGGATTGATCACGAGGTTCACTCCTTTGAGCACCTCTTTATTTTCCACCTCGACCGACAGATCGCGGATCTCGAGCAGCGGTAGGATCTTGCCCATCATTTGGTACTCCCGTTTACTTTAATTTGTGCCCCGCCAAGCTCGGGGGAAAGCATAAGTCGATTGCGAAGGCGCTCGGCTTCCGAGCGGGCGAACTGCTCCACGCGCAGGGTGGTCTCGGCCTCTGTGCGCACGAGATCCGCGAGGGTGAGGTGCTCGAGCACCGAGTCAAAGTAGCCGGCTAGCACGTTGAACACCGGGCGAACCGAGCATTCTTTCAGGTGCACGCACTCGGTCTGCTGGCCACGAAACTGAGAGCAGAAGCCGTCTTGCTTTTCTTCGCGGAAGGCGCGGAACACCCGCTGCAACGAAATCGACTCCGCCGGACCCGCGAGCCGGAAGCCTCCCTGCATGCCACGCGATGCAGAAACCAAACCCGCCTTGCGGAAAAGATGGAGAATCTTGCTGGCGTATTGTACGGAAATACCTTCCCGCTCGGCGACCTGTGAGGCAGCTAGCAGGGATCCTTCGGGAAGCGCCGCCAATTGCAAAGCGCAACGCAATCCGTATTCCTCTACGGCGGAGATGTGCATGCTTGGACCCTACTCCCGCGAGTTTTCAAAATCAATACTAATCAGTAATAATTAGGACGAAAAACCCAGCGAAAATGGAGGTTTTAGTGCTGTTTTGCTAGGCTCGGAGGACCAATGCGCGAGCCTCAGCCCACCGACATTCCCCTCCCACTGTTCGAGCTCTGGCTTAACCACGCCAAGGCAGGCTCAGGGCTCGAATTTCCCAACGCCATGAGCCTGGCCACCGCCGACACTCAAGGCCGCCCCTCCGTGCGCATGGTGCTGTTGAAGGGGGTCAGCGAGCGCGGCTTCCAGTTCTTCACCAATTTTGAGAGCCGAAAAGGCCGTGAGCTGGAAGCGAATCCTCACGCTGCCTTGTGCTTCTACTGGGAGAAAACCCACCGCTCCGTGCGCGTGGAGGGCAAAGTAGAGATGGTTTCCCGCGAAGAGTCGCAAAAATACTTCGACACCAGAGTGCGCGAAAGCCGCCTGGGCGCCTGGGCCTCACCGCAGAGCCGCGCGCTCAAAAGCCGGAGCGAACTGGAGCAAAAGTTGGCAGAAGTGCAACAGCGCTACCAAGGGGTGGAGCAGATCCCTGTGCCCCCGCACTGGGGTGGCTTCTGTCTGGTTCCGGAAACAATCGAATTCTGGGTCAACGTCCCGAACCGCCTGCACGACCGCTTCGTTTACAAAGCGAACGGCAGTGGCGGCTGGGCTTTCACGCGGCTGGCTCCGTGAAACGGATTTTCCTTTTTCTCTTCTGCCTCTCCGCCTGCAGCGCGACCTCTCCGCGAGGCACCTCTTCCCTGCCGGCCTTGCCTGTTGCGGTCGTTCAAACCGACGCCGAGCGCGCCGAGTATGAGGCCACCGGCAGTCAGTACGCGATCGCAACCCAGGGCCGAGCCGCCGCGATCGCGGCCGATCATATGTTCGCCCAAGGCGGCAATATCATCGACGCCGCAGTGGCCGCTTCTTTCGCCATCTCCGTCGAACGCCCCCACTCCACCGGCATCGGCGGCGGCGGCTTTCTCCTGTTTCACGAAGCGAGCACGGGAAAGACCTACGCGGTGGATTTTCGCGAACGAGCGCCGCACCTCGCCACCCGCGACATGTACCTCGATGCCAACGGGCAGTTTGTGGCGGAGAAATCGCTGAACGGGATTCTCTCGGTCGCGACCCCAGGGCTAGTGGCTGGGCTCGTGGAGATCCACCAAAAGTGGGGCAAGCTTAGCCTCGCGAAAGTGATAGAACCCGCCGCCGAGCTCGCGGAAAAGGGCTTTCCGGTTTATCCGGCACTCGCCAAAGCACTGGCCTATCGCCAAGATGTGCTCGCCCTCGACCCGGAGGCAAAAAAGATTTTTCTTCACGCTGATGGTTCAGCTCTCTCCACGGGCGAGCTTCTCGTGCAGAAAGACCTTGGAGCCACGCTAAGAAAAATCGCCGCCCACGGGAAAAAGGGCTTCTACGCCGGCGCGACGGGAAAAGCGATGCTTGGCTTCGTCGAGAGGCAGGGCGGTCTGATTCGCCAAAAAGACTTCGACGCCTACCGCGTGAAGTGGCGGGAACCCGTGCAAGGATCGTTTAAAGGCCTCGAAGTCTACAGCATGCCCCCGCCGAGCTCGGGAGGCATCCATGTGCTGCAGATTCTAAATGTGCTGGAGAACGATCCGCTCGACCGTTTAGGCGCGCTCAGCACCGCGAGCATTCACCGCGTGGCGTCCTCGATGCAGCTCGCCTTCGCTGACCGCGCCATCTATCCCGGAGATCCCGACTTCGTGAAAGTGCCTACAGCATGGCTCACCTCCAAAAGCTACGCGCGTAACCGCCGCGCCACGATCGACGACGCCCGCGCACGGCCTTCCTCCGAGGTGCGCGCCGGCAACCCGCCCGCCGACGGGCACACCGAGACCACGCATTTTTCCATCATGGATAAGGCCGGCAACGCCGTGGCTTCCACGCAGACGATCAACTTCGCCTTTGGCGCAGGGGTAGTAGTTCCCGGCACCGGAATCCTGCTCAACGACGAGATGGACGATTTTTCCGGCAAGGCCGGCGTTGCCAATGCCTACGGCGCGATCGGAGGCGAGGCCAATAGCATCGCGGGCGGCAAAACCCCGCTCAGCTCGATGTCGCCCACGATCGTGTTGAAGAACGGCAAGCCCTTCGTGGCGGTAGGGGCGCCCGGAGGCACGCGGATCATCTCCTGCGTGGCCCAAACGCTGCTCAACTACCTGGCCTTCGGCCTGCCCGCCTACGAAAGCGTGGCGGCGGTGCGCTTCCACCACCAATGGCAGCCCGACGAGCTCCAGATCGATGCACCGGGCCCGGGCGCTGCTATTGTTGGCGAACTCGAGCGCATGGGCTGGAAAGTGAATGTAGCGCCCGGCACGGTTTTTTGCCGGGTGGAACTCGTTACCCGCGAAGGCGATACGCTGCGCGCGGTTTCCGATCCGCGCGACTATGGGCATTCGATCGCGCGCTAACCGCACCCTCTCATGATCGCGCCAAGCGCAATACATTCTGCGCAAGATCCATCACGAGCACGGAGCAGTCCTGCGGAGGCATCGGGAAATCATCTTCGGCGCCCACAGGATCTTCCGACTCGCTTTCGAGCTTTTTTCGCAGCTGAAAGCTCAGGTCGTTCATCAGCTCCTGCGCCTCATCGGCCCGTGAGAGATACTTCTCCATAAAGCCGGCCATCGGCATCCCGAATGCTTCTCCCCATCCGTCGGAACACGCCATCAGCCGGTCACCCGGCTCGAGCATGATCTCGCCGGCTTCCGGCACATTCGGTTGTGCCAAAGTGAGCGGCGCGTGCTCGCCCTTCGTGCCCCAGCTTACCTTGCCGTCTTTTCCGCGCTTAGCGAGGTAAACACCGCCGCAGCTCACGAACTTGAGCGCGTAGGTCTTGCGGTCGAGGATCCCGTAGAGGAGCGAGAGCTTATCGGTCTCCTTCACGCTTTCTTTCATCTTGCCCCAGAGCGAAGCGACGATGCGGGACGGATTTCCGAGGTCTTCCTGGCCCACGTGCACGGAGAACTGCATCAGCGAGCCGATCAGCCCAGTCGATAGGGAATAAGACGAGGAATCGGAAAGAATCAGTCCCGCGTGCGTGCCGCCCGGGAATTCAAAAAGGTCGAAATAGTCGCCGCCACTTTTCAAGCCGCACCAGTATTTGCTCTTCACGCTGAGGGGCCCAAGGGCCGGGAACTTTTCGCGGATCAGGCGGCGCTGGATCTTCTGCGCGAGGCTGATGTCTTCCTGAAGGCGGGTCACTACATCGCCCACACCGCGGCTGCTTACTTCGAGCATCCTTAGGCTCTGCACGAGCTCATTGGTGCGCAGCATGCGCTCGAGATCGAGAGCGCGAGGCGGTAACACGAGCATGTCGTCAACGAGGCCTTGCCGGAAAGAAGCGGGTACTCCCTGCCCTTCTTCGGCCAGCACGATCACGCTCGGCCAGGAATGCTCGTTCCTGGTGCCAAGAAAGCGGATGGCGGAGTCATCGTCGAGGAGGAACGCGTCCACTTTGCCCACGAGGTCGCCTAAGGCGTGGAAGCTCGAGTGCACGAACTCAGGCTCACGGTGCAGCGATTTCAGGATTTCCAGGAGTTTTTTGTCGGTGAGAGCGATGCGGAGGGGGGAGGTACGGGTATGCATTTAGAAACGCCTCGTGTAACGAAGTGAAAATTTCCGGTCTTCAACTGCGCCAGCGGCCACGGAATCGAGTTCGTCGGCGTAGGAACCGAGGTCGAGGGCCCCCTGCTTGGAGGCGAGCCCGATGCCTGCGGTCCAGTAGGCCTGAGAATAGCCCGCGCGCAGGTACAGTTTCTTGCTGAAGGCGAACTCCATGCCCACATTGAAATGGCGGAGGGCCCTCACTTCGCTGCGGTTCTGAATATCTCGCATGTCGACGGCGAGGGTAAGGGTGTCTTTCTGGCCAATCTTGGGCGTGATTGCAACGCCAGCGTCATACATCATCTTGATTTTGGCATGATTTACTTTTTGGCCGCCGCCCCACTTCACCAGACCGCGCGTCGGAAACGCGGTGTCGCCCACGTTGCGCGCTACGAGCCCGAGGCTTGGCAGCGATGACCAGGGCATCGTGATCAGCATACCGGCATCGAGGCCGACCCCGAGGCCCTCCCCGGTACTTTCATTAGTCAAAATTGTGGAACCAGTGTCAGCGACGATCCCGTTCGTTTCAGTAACCTGGATCGCCCGCACGGCGGCGCCGAAACGAACTCTTCCGCCCATGATCCCCATGGAGAGGCCGAGGGATGGCACGATAAGATACCGCGACTGGTAACGCCAGGTCTGGTCGCTTTGCCTGTAGTAAGACCAGCGGTGCATTCGGCCCAGCACCCCGAAGCTGAAGTTTTGCGAGCTCACATTGGGATATAGGGAAAACCCTACCGAACTTGCCTTGCCCGGCTTCGCTTTGACCATCTCCTTGGCCGCGTTGTAGGAAGCATGCTTGCCCCAATCGACGGCAGACTTGGAGAGCGAAAAGTTTCCGAAGCCGAAGTCTATTTGTGGATTGAAGACTTCGAACGAAGCTTTTTTCGCGCGCGCCAGCCCCGCAGGATTGTAGAAAGCAGCGGTGGTGGGGTCGTCGCTCGAAGCAATGCCAACGTTACCCATAGTGAGCGCACGGGTGGTCGAAACCCATTCCGCATTCACGCTGTCTGCCTGTGCCAGGCCCGGGAGCATAAACAAAAATACTAGCGCCCGGTAAAGACTTCCATCCATGGAGTCCCCCCTGAGTATATTGTCCCATCTTTCAGCGCGAAAACACAGCCCTCCCCCGCCATCAAGCTAAAGTACATTTATCTAGTAATTCCAAAGCGATACACGATCCTACACGGCGCACATAAAACCATTCAGAAGCAGCTAAAAATGACCGATAAATACATCAGGGGAAATCGATGAAAAGGGGCGGGAAGAAAGCCAAGAAAAACAGCCTGGTTGCTGTGGACAATGCTCCCGCCAACTTGCTTCGTCTTGATCTGGCCAGGCATACTTTTGCCGAAGATGCGTTCCCCGAGGTGCTGCTCGAGAGCCTACGCGCCATTATCGCCAGCCTCGAGGAGAAAGACGCCTATACCCACGGGCACTCGATTCGCGTCGCCGAATACTCCGTGATGATTGCCGAGGAAATGGGCTTTGACGAAGCTCAAATTCGAGAAGTGGAGATCTCCGCCCTATTTCATGACATCGGAAAAATCGGCATCCCCGACCAGATCCTCATGAAACCGGCTCGGCTTACTCCCGCTGAATTTGAGATCATGAAGAGCCACCCCGTGCGCTCCGCCCAGATAATGGAAAAAATTTCGAGCCTCCGCAACCTGATTCCAGGTATCAAACACCACCACGAGCGCTACGATGGTCTCGGCTATCCCGACGGCCTTAGCGGCGAAGAAATCCCCCTCTATGCCCGTATCATTCTCGTGGCCGACACTTTCGATGCCATGACATCGACCAGGCCTTACCGGTTAGCGTTGGACAAAGAAGTGGCCGTAAACGAGCTTAAGAACTGCTCGGGCACCCAGTTTGACACTCCCCTCGTCGATGCCTTCCTTCGTGCGATGAAGAAAAAAGACAGCGGTACCGTGACCGCTACGGCACGCATGACCAAAAAAATCGCCTGATTCCTTACCTTTCCTTGCTGCGAACTCTCGCGCACGTTTAAACTGTTAAGAGAACTGAATGGCCACTCCCAAAGCGAAAATCCTCGTCATTGAGGACAATGAGGACACTCGCCGCTTCCTGCAACAGGTACTCGGCAAAGAGTATGAAGTGCTCGTGGCTGACAACGCCGTGCTGGGCATCGATTTCGCGCGCAATCAGGCTCCCGATCTAATCTTGCTCGATATTATGTTACCCCACCTGTCTGGCCTCGATGCCTGCCAGCTCCTGAAAAAGGACGCCCGCACAGCCCGTATTCCGATCATCTTTCTTTCTGCAAAATCCAAGATCAGCGACATCACCTCGGGCCTTTCGATCGGAGCGGACGATTACATCCCGAAGCCCTTCGACTACAAAGAGCTCATGGCGAGAGTGGGCGCGCGACTGCGCGCCACCGCCGACCGCAACAAAGCCGGCGATACTCTGATCGTAGGCGAGCTGACGATCGACCCTTCCTCCCGCGCAGTAAAGTACAAAAACCGCTCGATCGAACTGACGTTAACAGAGTTCGACATCCTGAGACGACTTGCCCAGCAGGCCGGCGAAACAGTAACCCGCAAAGACATCATCGATGCTGTTCGCCACCATACGAAGAAGGCGATCAACGACCGTACGATTGACGTGCATATCCGCGCTATCCGAAAAAAAATTCCCGAGATGCAGAAGCATCTGACTTCCGTTTACGGCGTAGGATATCGATACGATAAGTAGGCGGGGCCTGCCTCAGATTTCTGGCCTATTTATGCGTCTGGATGTCGCGCTCGACTCGCGTGATCTTGCCTTCTTCGACAACCAGTTCGAACTCGTCTTTTATCCCGAGCAAGGAGTTTTCTGACTTCACAATATACTTACCGGCCGGGAACTGGTCACGTACGGGAGTCATCCCGTCATAAACCTGTTCACCATTGAGAAAGAACTTAACGTTCGCCGTGGGCAACGTTGTAAAATTCAAAGTTCCCATAGGCAAGGGGATCGCGGGCACGTCGTAACCGAAGGTCGCAGCTTTATCTAGGGGCTGCACCACGAAGCGCTGGGTCTGGTACCCGATTTTGGAAATCTCGATTTTCAGCTCTTCTTTCAACGGTACCTTGAACTGGTTATTGCTAACCTGAGCGCGGCGGCCGTTCACCACCACCAGGAAGTCAGGCAGCTTGGTTTTAATCAAAATCACGGCCTCTGCCACGGTCGGCTTGGGACCAGGATCCGGCTCGGTCTTTACCGGCTTATCCGGCTCACTCTTGGGCGTGTTGGGATCAGTGGCGGGGCCACGAATCGCGCATCCGGCAGCGATCGACTGAAGAGGCGTATCGCAAAGCATTCCATACTGACGTGCCACAAAAATGAGACCGACGAACACTACTGCAAGGATGGCAACCTTGTTCAGGCCGCCACCGGAGCTCGTTTCCCGGCCCAGGTTATTCGACATTTCTTTACGCAGAAGTGTCTGTGTTCGGGTGCCGCCAGGACGCGGGGTACCAGCCGAGCCTCCGCCTGTCTTACTCCAGGGTGGGATCACCATACTGTCAGTTGGGCCGGACTTTCGCGGAGGTGGAATTCCGCCCGCTGGAGGCCGGGTATTCGTATTGTTCAAATTATTGGGATTGTTGTTCCCCTTATTCATGATCAAGCCGGACGCTTTGTCGGCGGGGGCACTTTTCGCACCCGGGATCGGCGGCTTACCCCCTACCGCCGGAGGCACACTAGCCATTTTCGGCTGAGGCATCTGCGCCGAGCTCATAAGCTCAAGAGTCGAAGGCTTATTGAGGCTGCCCGTCTGCTGGGCGACCATATCCATCATCTCGCGGTTGAAATCGGTGGTCGAAATCAAGCCCTCGGCGAGCTTGTTCGAAAGCTTGGGATTTTGCCTTTGCGCCTGCGAGGCCTGGGAAGATTGTGAAGGCTGATTGTTTCCGCCTGGACCCTGGTCTGGCTGGTCTTCGCCATTGATCGGCTCCATCGAAAGAAACTTCGCAAGACGATCACGATCTTCGCGGATCTCGTTCTTGAATAGTTCCTGGGCGTAATAGGAAAGGTCGGCCGGATTGAAGCTCGGATTGAAGGAGTAAAGGAACTTGTGCAGATCGCGCTGGAACTCTTCCGAACTCTGGTAGCGCTTGTTCTTATCGCGCGTGAGGCCCTTGAGCACGATGGCATCGAGGCTCTGAGGAACGGCGGGGTTAAACGTCGAAGGAGGCTCGATCTTGGCGCTCTGGATGAGGCGCAGAACACCCATGTCGGTCTCAGCCACAAAGAGGCGCTTTGCCGTAAGCAGTTCCCAGAGCACGATTCCTAGGGCAAAGATATCGCAACGGCCATCGAGCTCTTCGCCATTGATCTGCTCTGGAGAAAGATAAGAAGGCTTGCCCTTGATCACGCCGGCGCGAGTGGCTTCGTTGGCGCTCTTGGCTTTCGCGATACCGAAGTCGAAGAGCTTCACGGCGCCGTCGTAGGAGATCATCACGTTCTGCGGCGAAATATCGCGGTGAACGATGCCGAGCGATTTGCCGCTCATGCGGTCCTTGAAGGCGTGCGCGTAAGCAAGCGCGTGGCAAACCTGGCTGATGATGTAGCAGCTCATGTCTATCGAGAACATGCTCTTCATGTCCGCGAGGCGTTTGACGAACTGGCGGAGGTTTTTCCCGTCTACGTATTCCATGGCCATGAAATACTGGTCATCGTTTTTACCGTAGTCGTAAATCTGGATGATGTTCGGGTGAGTGAGGCCCACCGTGATCTTGATCTCTTCCTCGAACATCTGCAGAAACTCTGAGTTCTGCGAAAGGTTCGCGATCACCTTCTTGATCACGATCACGCGATCAGGGCCCTCTTTACTCGCAGCAAGACGCGCACGATAGATCTCCGCCATCCCGCCGACGGCGATGGGATCTACAATGATGTAGCGTCCGAATCTGTGAGGCCGAAAACCCATTAAGGCTCCTTCCTTGTACGCATCGGTAAAACGCCCAAAACCCTGAATCTAATTATGGAAATGGGCAAAGCGTTTCACCCTGAACTCCAGCACTGACTGGCCAATATTCGTCTAGCGCTTGAGATTCTTGGCGAATTTGCCCGATCGCGGAAAATCCGGAACCCGGTAGCCCAATATTGGCTGTCTCGCCGGGGCTACGGAAAAGAACACTATTGTCGGAGAATACCCTACTCCATCCAGACGCCATTTAAAAATTGCCAGGCAAGGCGAAGCTGCAGGGTTACGGAGCCGAACGCGCAAACAAGCGATGAAGAATAAAACAAATATTTGTATTTCTTTATATACGCCCCGAAGTTCGACCTGTTTCCGAGCTCGAGTAATGCGAGCAGCACAGGCACAAGCGTCGTCAGCGTATATCGGTACATTCCAGAGTAGTATGCGCCCGCCCCGGCCCGGGCCAGCGAGATAGAAAAAATCATCCATGCGCACGCATACAGCGGCAATCTAAATTCCCAGCCCAAGGTTCGCCAATCTCGCGCTCCCCGCGCCCATCGGAACTCGAAAAAAATACAAAGCCAGACCAATCCTGCGAAGCAAACGCAGACTAAACGGGAGAGCGTAGCTCCTCGCAAATGCCCGTGGTTCGAAAACCAGTCGGGTATTTCTCGAAAATACTCCCCGGGAAAGTAAGGCAGGAAAAAATCAAACTGCGCGCCCCAGCCGAATTTCTGCGTGATGAAGTAAAGATCCCAGTAACCAAAGCGTGCCTGGCAATAGGCGAAAAAGAGAATGGGCGCGAGCGCTGATATGGCAGAGATCCCGGCGTAGGGAAGCAAACCGCGCACTGTGATCCCCCTCACCCGCCACAGGTACAAAACCCCGTGAAAAAGCGGATACAGGCACACGAGCAGCCCAACCAAACGGCTGCCCGCCATCAGGAAACCATGAAAGGCCGCGAGCAAGAAAAAAAGCCGGGGACGATCCGAAAGGCGAAGAGTGAAGCGGAGCATTCCAAGCATCCCGGCCAGAAAAAAACCTTCCGAGTAAGGCAACGCGAGAAAATAGCTCCCGAAATAAGCAAGCAGAAGCAGCGCTCCCGCAAGAGTAGCCTCCTTCGAAACATTCAGAAGGGCACAGAGCTCGAAAAAATAGAACCAGAACAGAAAGCACGCGAAGTGGGAAACAAGAATCAACGAAGGCTTTAGCGGCATTCCCGAAAGGGCCGAAAATCCCCTCGCCAAAAATGGCAGCGAAGGGAAAAAAGCGACATTGGCTTTAGTGAGATCCTGGTAAGAGATGGGGTCATCGCTCACGTAGCCTCGCTCAGCGATAGACAGGAACCAGGCAGAATCCCATTGGGCGAACTTGAGCCAGCGCTCGCTTACTGAGCTGCCCGGCGCGAGGGCAAGCAAAGTTCCGATCTGTAAGATCGTGAAAGCAGCGGCGAGCGCGATTGCAGTTCGGGTACGCATTTCCAACAGCTTAGAAGAAAGACAGCCAAAGCCAAAAAAATAACGGCCGGCATTCTTCATGCCAGCCGTCACATTTTAAAAGAGCGCAGAAACTAAGGACGGCGCTCGGGGATCTTGCCCGTGTCCTTCAGAGCCTTCACCTGCTTGATGAATTCCTTCTGGCCTTCGCGGATCTTGGTCGAGTTGAAGCCGAAGTTCTTGCGGCCGTTTTCCACGCCGAAGAAAGAATAGTCCTGACCGGTCAGCATCCCACCCACGCGGTAGTCGGTTTTGCCGTCAGCCGTAGGACGGATAACGATGACAGTGATGTAGGTGGTGGAGGTGGTGGTGGTGCCGTTGCCGTAAGGCTCGAGAAGAGAGCCCACGAGGGTATAGCCCTGGGTAGCGTCACCGCGCACGACCATCGCGAACACGTCGTTCATGTCCTGCGCGATACCGCCGTTACGCTTGAAAGTGAAGGTCTTGTAAGCGGTTGCTCCCCACTCCGGAGTGGCGCGCTCTTCGCGAAAGCCAAATACGGTATCGTAAGGGAAGGTGATGCCGCCAGTCGCTCCTACGGGCTTACCCCAGCGGAAAAGAATCGTTTCCATCACGGTGGCTACGGGAGCGTCGATGATGGCGTAGGTCTCGAGGCCGTAGCTGGTGCCCGGGGAAACTTCGCCGGACTTTTCCATTTTCACGGCTTCCGCGAGAGGGGCCGTTACAGAGACGAAAAGCTTTTCGGGGTCGGCAGCCACTTGAGGAGGCAATGCGCGCGTCTTCTGAGCTTCATACCAGCTGAAGGTGAAATCAGCATAGGGGCTAAGAGAGGAAGCGCCGATCTGGGTGAGCCAGGCGTTGTGCGAGGCTTTCTCCAGCGTGGCAGGGGGGGTTGGACCTCCGGCAAAAGCCACAAGAGGAAGAGAGGCGACCAGTGCGGACAATAGAATCTTCTTCATTTTTTTCTCCAAGCAGGGGGCCCCAGTTGGCTAGCTTTCTATCTCGTTTTTGGGGCAAAGCCAAACAATCCTTATAGTAGATTGCGTACTTCTTCTACCTCGTACCCCACGAAAATCACTGGTTTTCTTCTGTTAGCGCCTTACCTGCACTTACAGGATTTAGTCAGGAGGAAAAAGCGTAATGAACTACGCACTTTCAGCACCACTCAGGTCGCTAAAAACGCATGCTCACGCCCATGCCATAAAGCATGATGTGCCCCCCGGTCTGATAGCCAGGGGCACCGATATTGGTGCTGGCAGCCTTCCGCACCGAGCGCGATTTGAGAATATTGTACTGGGTGAAAAGGTCGATATCCAGAATCTCCCCTTCTCGCAGAGGGCTGCGAACGGCGAAACCGAGTCCGGCGGAGATCATGTGGCGGTCGTTGTCCACGAAGTTGGTGTCACCGGTCTGATCAGGCACCGGAGACGGATGGTACTGATAACCTTGGCGATACGTAACTTTGCGGAGAAAGCCATTCCCGATCACCGACTCCTGCTGCATCCCAAAGCGGAACACAGTGATGTCTTTGAAGTTCGCCGTGGATTGGCGGCTGCCGATCACATAAGAGTTAATATTACCGCTGCCATAAGGCGAGCTGTATCCGCTCCATTTTACGCGCGCGATATCGCCGGATACAGTGAACTGCTTGAGCTTCAAGGTTCCCATCAGCACGAACTCCGCGGGAGTATAAGCGGGCATCGAGATCAGTTCGCCCTGCAAGGCCACGAACGCGGAAACGTCGGCCTGCAGCTTGGTTTCCATACCGCTTTTTCCCCGGTACATAAAGCCGGCCGTCCAGGGGTTCTCGGGGTGCCTGCGGCCATTGTCATAAAGTAGAGAATAGGAAAGACGGCTGTCGCTTTTCGCCTCGGTAGCGGTGGCGGAGTAGTTCACAGTATTGTCAGAGCGGAGGGCGTAGTTCACGGTGCTCTTGGTGGTGCTGCGAACATTCACGCCAAAGGCCCAGCCGTCGATAAACTCGTAGCCCGCGCCAATGACGAAAAAAAAGTTTCGGCTGATATCGGAGTAGAGAGGATAGAACGGGTAATCCACAGGAGAACCCGAAACGCGGATCAGCGTGGTGAAGGGAAGGTAGATCGCGCCTCCGAGGGTAAGGGGACGCACGGTGCCGAGCGGCAGGCCGAATGCCATCAGGGAGCCGCCCCCCGGAAGCACGCCGCTGTCGCGGAAATCGCCTTGTGTGCCGCTCGGAGCGATCTGAACGATGCCGAAGGGATTAATTCGAGGATCGAAGTACTGTGCGCCAAAAGAGAACTCCACCCGTCGAAGGTAGCCGAGAGCAGCCGGCGCCGTATAAACCTGGAAGGGAGTGTAGTCGCCCTGATTCAGAGCGGTGCCCCCCATAGCCATCGAACGTTGGCCTACGCCGAATAGCGAAGCCATCTCGGCCCTCGCTTCCGTCGTAATCATGATCGAGAGGGAGACGAGAACCAGAGCCTTAATTTTCATTTCTCTTCCTTACGCGGAGTAGCCCAAAATGCGGCGGATCAACAGGAGTACCCTCGGAAGGGTTCCATCATCAATCTTTTCCTGCAAGAACTTAAGCGCAGGCTGGATGGCCTTGTCCTGGAAAAGGGTGCTGAGATGCCGCACCACATCCGGAAAATTCCGGTCACGCAGCAGGTCGGAAGCGGCGCGGAAAGTTTCCCTGCGCTCGCTCACGGTTCCTGGCGGCTTGGCCTTGTTCAGGTCTTTCATGAAGTCGTTGATCTGCTGGTCGGAAAGCCCGAGGAGCTGGTCAGCGGAAGTCTTCAGGAAACGCTCGGATTCCTCGCGGCGCGCGTCACTTACGATCGAAGAGAGCGGCGTCACCAGGCGGCTCACTGTCGACGTGGAGTAGTCGCCTTCCCGCTGTGGCTGAATCAGGCTGCGCACAATGCGCTCCACCGCCTCGACGCCCATTTTGTACTTACGGCGCTCGGGAATATCGTCGCTTACTCGGAATGCAGCGGCTCGCTTCAGCTTGCCAGGGCGGTTCTGCCAAGCTTCGATCAGGCGAACCCCGCTCTTAAGCCAGCCAGTTTCCGTAACCTTCACGATCAAGTTCACGTAGGTTTTTACCAGGAAGCCGTCTTTATCGCGGGCCATTGCGCGTGTCAGGTCACCACCACTCCGGGCCATGCCTGAACGAATATAGAGAATGAGATTAGGAACCTGATCGATGAGCATACGTGCGGCGACCTTGTCAGCATCCGCCTGGAAAGCCTCTTCCACGAACTCATTTTTGAGCCATGCTTTGTGCTTATTGTACTTGGCGAGGAGATCTAGCTCCTTTATCCCAAAACCGACGATCATCTCCGTCGAGGCAGGGTTGCCGTAAGGAGAGTTGAAGTACCACTCGGCGAGCGGCTGGTTTTTGTCTTTGAACTTACCGGCCATGTCGTTAGCAAGGGTCTGCAGAAGCTTGATCACGTACTCAAGCACCACGTCTTCACCGAGCGTGGTTTTCACGGTGCTCCACCAAATATTGGCCAGATGCTTCTCGACCGCCTGCTTGGTTCCCTGAAACTCTACGAGCAGCGAATCGGAACGGTGCTTGTTGCCGAAGATCCGAAGCGCCTTATCGAGCGGCTGTGTACCCTGCGGGATCACGACGGCGGCGAACGCGGCGATTTCCGGCGAGAGGTAGAGCGACGCGACATCTTTGCTCACGGCAGCACCCACGAGATGGCGGGCATTGCGCTCGCCGAAGGCATCGCGGTTCACCTGGGGAACCACCTTGTCGAGGTACTCGAGGTAGGCAGGATCGGCGAAGCCCTTGCTGAGAAGGTCAGCAAGCTGGGCAGCGGTCACGGGAGCCTTAAGGTCCATTCCCTGCTTTTGTGCGTATGTCGTAAGATAGGCTGTGGCATTGAGCTTGGCGAGGTTCATCACCACTTGCGAGCGGATCACGTATCCCTGAAGCCCGCCTACGACGCGCGCGCCATTACCGCTGAACCAGGTGGCCAGGCTCGGAATGAGCTCCTGGTGGTCTTTATTCAGCTCCGTAACCAGCTCGGCGAGCTGCACGAGCGGGGCTTCGGTACCATCGTTGCCGCGGCGGAACAGACGCTGGAAAGCGCACTCCTGCCGCTGCTCGGGAGTTTCGTTTAGGTTAGCGCATGCTTCATTCTCGGGATCCGGGCTCTCGTTGAGCTTGGGATCGACGATCTCGCCGCGGATCGAGCCGCTATCAAGAAAGTAAGCGGAGATCGTGCCCTTTTCGAGCATGTGTTCCACCATCTGGTAAAGGGAAGAGCCAGCCGGCTGAATGTTCTCCATTTCCCTGGCGAGCTCAAGCGCGCGCAGAGAAGCGGACTTTCCGTCCACGTCGGATTTGAGGAAACGGGCGAAATCCTTAATAGGGGTTGCGTAGTCTTTGTCGCCCTCTTCGGCACTCTGGCCGGATCCGGTCATCGACGAAACAATCACGAAGGCATTCTCCACGTTGTCGGGAAAAAGGTCGGTGTAAACGACATCGGCCAGGCCGGGAAGAAGGTCGTTCCAGATTTCACGCCCCGCTTGCAGGATCCCGTCGAATACTGGAAGGAAATCCTGGAAAGAGGGATTCTTGATGAGGCTCGCGAGAAAGGGAAGAAGGCGGTCAATACGGCTCGTGCCCTGTGGGCCTTCCTGCAGCCAGTCTTTCAATGTGTCTTTGAGCTCTTTAGTGCTGCCAGCTTTCATCACGAGGTTGATCGAGCTGATCAGCTCCGGAAATGCGGGGCTGTTGAAAAGTGGCTCGAGCTGATTGAGTGAGCTGTCGTAGTTCGCGCAGCGAAATACATTGCGGAAGTTTTCGGGAGTGAGGATGTGATCGCGGATATCGATCTGGCTTCCATTTCCGCAGGCCTTCAAGCGAAGTGCGTCGAGGTCTCTGCCGTCAGCGCCGAGGATGCGCGGCAGAAAAACCTGCGGGCCGCCTTCGGATTTGGAGCAAGCTTGAAGGGAAACAACAGCGAATGCGAGAGCGAGCCACCGGGCGAACATGGGGTATACCTTTCCAATTTCCGGCGCGGTATTCCCGCCGTGCCGGCTACTGACAGAGAAACTGGGGAGTTCTGTAAGCAGGGGCAAAATAGCAGAAACGCATCGCGTCATCAAGTGGAAAGCTCACGAATATCCCCTTGAAACTACTAGATAAAAATGGCTTTCTTGAACACCTTTTTCTAAACAAATTCTCTGATAGTTTCCAGGAAGTTTCAGTTTGCCCACGCAACAGACAACTGCCCACTAGATAGGCAGAAATTTCTGCGAGCCTGACCCAAAAAAGCCCAATAGATACATCGCTCTAGTGCGTGGCATGCCGAATGCATTTCCAACTTCGACAGAGAGGCTGGTCAAAGTCCCCTCCCCATCCCCCTCCCGAGATTTGGCCAGTTTCTCTGTTTTCTTTTTTCCTCTCTGCTGCGGAGAATTTTTTGCTCTCCCACCTCCAAAAGCCACCCTTCCCGCTAAGCCTTTTATTATTTATATCCATCTGGCTGCCATTTTCCGCAACCGCCTGCGAACCGGTATTGCTCAAGCTCACTTCGGGTGAAGCCGTGGCGGGCGAAACCGTGTCCGCCAGTTTTTCCCTGGACCGCAACCAGCTTGTTGTGAAGTTCGACGTGAAAACAAGCGGGCTATACGGCAAAGAAAAATACTCCCGCACGGACTTCCCTTTCCAATTCGATGTGGTCGAGGCATTCATCTCGGTGGACGGTGGCCTCCCCTACTACGAATTCGAGCTCACGCCGCTCGGCCAGACCTACGAGGTGAAAGTTCTCCACCCACGTAAACCTTTCCTTAGTGGGCTCAAGCTCGGAATGGACCAGAACGTGGAGCGCAGGCCGGACGGCTGGAACGCTGAGATGCGGATCCCGCTCGATCGCCTTGGCTGGAAGGGCGGGAAAATCAAGGGGAACGCATTCGCGATCCTCGGAAAAAAGCCGAATCGCCGCTTCTATTCTCTTTCGCTGCCCGCGCAGGAAAAGCCGCGCTTTCACCTTCCGGAGCACTTCGTGCAGCTGGCAGCTCCGGCGTGTGCTGAATAAAATCTATTTGTTTATTTGCGGTCGATAGGAAAGTAGTAAAATTGCCCGCCTGTTGCGTCTTCCTTGAAGATTCCGCCTTTGAGGCCTTTTTCGAATTTTTTCTGCAGGCGGCCGATCACCGGGCGCGCGGCCACGAAAACAGTGCCGAGGATCACCATGAGCACGAGCATGTACTCCAAAATGCCCTGCCCTCGCTGGTTGCGCAGTAGCCTAGACAGGATACTTTTTGAAAACTTCCTTGTAGGTATGATCTGCATGCTCGAGCCCGCGGCTCGGGTGGAAAACCGCTTCCACCCCTTTCTTCTTCAGATATTGTAGAACTTCGGGGTCGGCGAGCAAACGCTCTTTTAGCGCATCGCCCCCCTTCCAGGCCTCGAGCGCATGTTTTTGCACCAGGCGGTAGGCCAGGTCTCGGCCGAGGCCGGCTTCCACGAGCGCCAGCAACACGGCACCGGAATAAACCAGCCCGCGTGTCGCCATAAGATTTCCGCGCACACGGTCTTCTTTGATCCGCAGGCCCTCGATCAGCTTACGTGAACGCACGAGCATATAGTGCATCAGGATCGTGGCGTCGGGGGCGATCACCCGTTCCACCGACGAGTGCGAGATGTCGCGCTCGTGCCACAGCGGCACGTTTTCGAGCGCTGCTTCGGCGTAACCGCGGAGCAAACGGGCGCAGCCGCTCAGGTTCTCGGCGGAAATCGGGTTCTTCTTGTGCGGCATCGCCGAGCTGCCTTTCTGGCCAGCGCTGAAGCCCTCTTCCACCTCGCCCACTTCCGTGCGCTGCAGATGGCGAAGCTCCACGCTCATGCGCTCGATGCCGGTACCAAGAAGAGAAAGAGCGAGAAAAAACTCGGCATGGCGATCCCGCGGAATCACCTGGGTGGAGACAGGCTCTGGCTGCAGCCCAAGAAATCCACACGCGGCTTTTTCGATCGAGGGAGGCAGCGTGCCGTACGAACCCACGGCACCTGAAAACATCCCAAAAGAAATATTTTCGACAGCGCGCTCAAAGCGAGCGCGGTTTCTCTGCAGCTCGGCGTAGTGCGAAAGGAAACGCAGGCCGAAGGAAAGCGGTTCGGCGTGGATGCCATGCGAGCGACCCACCGCCGGAATTTTTTTCGCGTCGAGGGCGAGTTTCTTCAGCGCCTTCGCGAGACCGGTAATCTCAGCCAGGATCAGCAGGCCCGCGTCGCGCAGCTGCAAGGCGAAGGCGGTATCGATCACGTCGCTCGAGGTGAGGCCGTAATGAAAATACTGCGCGTCTGCGCCCGCCACTTCTTCGATCTGCATCGTGAACGCGATGATATCGTGCTTCACGAGCTCCTCGTTTTTCTTGATCTTGGCGACGTCGATTTTCGCTTTGGTGGCGAGGCGCTTATACATTGCCTCCGGCATGATCCGATGCTTCACCATGGCTTTGCACGCCGCCAGCTCAACGCGCAGCCATGTGTTGTAGCGGGCTTCGTCGGTCCAGAGGGCGGCGGCTTCGGGGAGGGTGTATCGCTCAATCATTATTTACCTCTGGTGTCAGGCGCTAATAGCCGGCGTAGTAAGTTTTCTTCTGCGGATCCGCGTCGGGCGCGGCGCGGGGAAATCCCTCGCGCAACTTTCCGTCGCGGATCACTCTTTCGTAATAGCACTGGTATTTCCTCGCCATGTGAAGGTGCGTAAACGCCTCTTCTACACGAGCGCGGCAGGCCTCAGGGTTGAACTTTCCAGCCCGTCTTACACCGTCTACCAGACCGTCGAATGAGTCGGCAAGCACGCCTGATTCGGGCGTCACGATTTCAGGCAGCGCGCCGCGCGGGGTCGCCACTACTGGAGTTCCGCACGCCATTGCCTCGACGGAAACCAGGCCGAATGGCTCCTCCCAGATCACGGGAAACAGCAATGCAGAAGCCCCTTGTAGCAGGGCAAGCTTACGTGCTCCGCTCACCGTGCCGTGCGAACGAACGTTGCGGTGCCAGCAGCCCGCCCTGCCGCCACCCACCTCAAGGCGCATGCCAGCGGCCTTTGCGATTTTGATGGAGCCGGAAAGGTTCTTTACACTCCATTTCGCCTTGGCGAGAAAGAGAAGGTAATCGTCTTTCTTTTTCTGCAACGGATACTCGGCGAGATCGATCCCGTTATGCACAAACTCGCTCCAGCCGTGGCGCTCGGCGTGGGAGCGGCTCACGAAAACGGTGTTGGGGTGAAAGCGCTCACCGGCTTGCCCATTGCCTCCGATATTCACGAGCACGGGGCGCGAAGTGGTGAAATTGGGATTCTGGTAGAGCTGCACGATGTCGGTGCCTGGGGGTAAAAACGCGTCAAGATCGGGAAAGGTCTCTGGCACCTCTATGGTTTTCGCGAAGGGCAGCCTGCTTCCGGGGCGGCAGAGCACCGTTACTTCGTGACCGAGCTCAGCTTGGGCCTTGGCGAGCCAGTAGCATACTCGCTCCGTGCCTCCGTAACCCTCTACGGGAAAGGTCGCCCAAATCAGATGGACGATCTTCAAGCTTTCCTCCCCGGGCCTTTCCACACCGCGAGCAGGTCGATCGCGGAGAGTATCTCGCCGAGCAGGCCATGCAGCGGGCGGATGTCCCGGGAACAAAGGGCCACGCCCTCGAGCCCGAAGCTCGACCAATCGAGGTTTCTGGCTGGCTCGTGCGCGTCGCCGAAGCCGTGCTCGTAAACGAGAAGAGATCCGGGGATATGCTCCACGCTTTTAAAGTTATAGTAGCGCTGAAAGACGGGATCTTTTTCAATATTGTCGGGATCGGGAAAGAAAGCAAAACTCTGCTCGCGAAGAAACGGCATGAGGATTTCGATCCGGGAAAGTGCGCGTTTAAGGTGGGTGGAAATACTTCGAGCGCTGATCGAGCTTTCGTCGTAAGGAACAAGCATGCGGCCGAGAATCACCCTGTGTTTAGGAGGGATGCCGCCATACATGTCTTTAGGAAAAATCTGCAGCTGCAGAAACCTATCCGCCTCGAGCTCGTTCTCCGAGTCAAAAAGCGCGACATGTGTGCCCATTCCCTCGGGAATTTGGCTCTCAGGAACAAGCAAAGTGAAGCCCAGCTTCCACGAGCGCGGGCGCACTTTAGCCACAAGCTGATCCAATTTACGCGGCCGCAGCTCGGAAGGAATAAGCCGGGCAAAGGAGCCCGCCGCCATCGCGCCGACCACACGGTGCGAGCGAACGAAGCCTTCGTAGCTCGACAGGAGAACTCCGGATAGGCGCTTTCTCTCGAACACCACCTCTTCCACGTGACTTGCGCGGCGCAGGCTTCCACCGAACAGCTGTAGCCGACTCAGGAGACGTTCCTTCAGCGCGCCTCTTCCCCCCACGGGAAAGCGTACCCCCTGGCCCGCCTTGCCCAGGATATCGCGATAGTCGCCATAGGAAATCTCCGCGGGAAGCAGGGATCCATAGAGCGCTGCCTGCAACTTTCCAAAAACCTCGTAGGAAACCGGCAGGCCGAGCTCGTTCACTAGCCCGGAAAAATTTTTTTTGCTCACGATGGAACCAGCGAGCAGGCGGGCAAGGGCGGTAGTGCGTTCCGCTGGCAGCTGAACCTCACGCCTTACCGCTTCCAGCAGCCCGGCCTCTGAATAGGAAAAATCGAGACGAAAGCCGTCGGTCACCAATTGAACAGGAGGCTCATGAACGGGAAAGAGCGACTCAAGATCCTGATAAAGGCCGAGGCTCTTTAAAAATTCATCGACCTTTGTTCCTTGCTGCAGGCCGATCAGGGGCTCGGCGATAAAATCGGCGAGCAAACGGCCGGAGGGAGCCTCAAAAAGCACGGTTGGAAAATCGCTTTCCTCCAGCACGAGCACCTTCATGCCTTGCTGGGCGGCCCCGGCGGCAAGGAAGAGCCCGCTTAGCTGGTCACCGATCACGATCAGATCGTAGGCTTCGTCGACTTTCATCAGGCCGGCGCTCCGGTCATTTCAGTCTCTGATTCTCGAGCGGAGTTACGCAGGTGCCCTTTGCCTTGCATACCAGAAGAGGGTCCTTGAGCACTTCGGCTGCCGAGGCGCTGATGGCCGGCAGCGGGCGGATCACTTTCCATGCGGAAAACTCCATCGTGCGGGAACTCTTTCCTTCTTTTACGATTTTGCCGCGAGCCTCGATATAGTCCCCTCCGTAAACAGGGGCTAGAAATTCTACCGACTCATAGGCGCGAAACAATCCCTCGTCTCCATCCCTTCGGATCAGGAGCTCGGTGGCCACGTCGCCAAAAAGCTTGAGCATCATCGCTCCGTCTACGAGGTTTCCGCCGTAGTGGGCGTCTTCCGCTCCCATCCGCAGCCTGATCACTACTTCTTCGCTCATTCGGATCTCCTTCGTTTTCGCGTCTTCAGAGAAATTACCCCAAAATGATGGTTATCGCGTAGGGTCAGGAACCTGGCTCAGCGCAATCTGCTTTCGACGAATGCCCCTACCCTGTCTCCGGCACCACGGTGTACCTGCAGAAAGACACGCAGCCCTTCCAGCGAGCGCTGCTTGCTTTTGCCACCGCTGCGCATCTCAGAGATCCATCCAGCAAGCTGCCCGGCTTTGCGCGCCCCTCGCAGCGCACATGCAGCCCCCGTGGCCCAAAGAGTATAGGCTTCAGGGCTTCGACCAAAATGCGGGCCGAATGCTACGAGCAGGCCGTGTGCCACTGGCTCAATGATCGAGTGGATCTGCTTGCCGAAACCGCCCCCCACATAGGAGAGATCGCCCGCGCCATAAATCTCCGCGAGAAATCCACGTTGGTCCACGATGAGCACGTCGCAGTCCCTCGGTGCGCCCGACTGAGCTTCCAGGCTCGAAAAACGCGCGTGTGACAACTTGCGCCGCGATAGATCCTTTTCGAGTCTTTGCAAGTGAGGTTCGTCCGGCTCGTGGGGCACGATCACGAGCGACTTAACCCCGTCGACCAGGCTCCATGCATCCAGCAGAACGCGCTCGTCCTCCGGCCAGGTGCTGCCTGCCACCAGGCAAAACTGGCGGCGCTTCCAGTTGGCGAGCTTGCTCTCCGCCTTGCCGGCCTTGATCAGCTGCTCCACCCGGGTGAGTGCCCTGTCCACTCTCGGATTTCCGGCAACCAGCCCACGAGCCGGCTCATTGATATAAGGCTCCCACGCGGCCGCGGCGGCCGAATCCACAAAAGTCCAGCCGTCCACAGAGGAAAAAAGCGAAGCACGCAGAAGCAGGCTCACCCGGCCGAACCAGCCAAGCGGCGGGGTAGACGCATTGATCAGAAGAAGGGGTACCCCTTGCTTTTTTGCGGCGAGCACGTGGTTTGGCCAAACATCGTAACGGTTGAGCACGAGGGCCCGGGGCTCGATGATCTTCATCAGCTCCCGCATTTCCTCTTCCCGGTCGAGGGGAAGATAGTCTGCGTATTTCACGAAGCTCCAGTCGCGCACGAGCTTGGGCACCGAGGTGGAAAAATACGTAAGAATGATCGAATGCTCGCCACTCGCGCGGAGGTGGTCGATCACGGGCCGCGCCTGCTCGAGCTCCCCCACGGAAGAAACGTGGATCCAGACGCGGTTAGCCCCGAGATCGGCTTTGCGCCAGCGTTCCATCAGTCCTTTCCTGGCCTCGAGCACACTGCGGAACTTGGCGGAAAAAACCGCCAGCATCTGGAGCATCAAGATCAGCAAAGGCTGCAGCCAATGGTAAATGCCTAGCAAGGGTAGCCCCTCTCTCGCAGGCGCGCCGCCACCTCGGCCACCCTGAGCCCAAAGAGACAGAGCCTCGAGCCAAAGCGCACGCAGATATTCCCTGATTTAGAGCAGGGCCTGCAAACCAGGTTCGCGCCCAGCAGCACTGAGCCCTCCCGATAAGGAGAAAAGCCCATATAGGAATGCGTGGGTCCCTCGACCATCGCCACATCTTTCCCGAGCGCCTCTGCCACGTGCACCATTCCGGTATCATTCCCGATCACCCAACGTGCGTGCGCCAGCACGGCCATACTCTCCCGCAAGCTGGTTTTTCCATGCAGCGAACGACTCGCCGGATTCACTTCGCGAGCGGCGAGCGCTACACTCTCGCAAACTTCGTCTTTGCTGCCACCGAGCACCACAACAGGAACTTTGGCGGCGATCAGCCTCGCGAGCTCCGGAAAGTAAGGCCACTCCTTGGAGCGCCAGGCTGATCCGGGCAGCAGTGCCACGAAATCGCCGGGCGGCAGAAGAGCTCGAACGCTTTCCAATTCCGAGGCGGTCGGGCTCAAGCTGGTGAGCCGCGAAGAATCCGAAACCGGAGCCGTTCGCCCCCACTGAGCGATAGCTTTCAAAGCCGCGTGCTGAAAGCGGGAGGCGCGCCCGCCGGGCGAGAAGCCAAACCAGCGCCCCAGGCGAAAAAAAAGCACCAGCCACTCCCGTAGCCGCGGTTTCGACAGGGCGATCACTGGCCCGAGCTCGCGAAGGGAAGGGCGCCAGCTCCAGGTTCTCCAGGAGTTCTGCAGGTCGAGCACGCAGGAGAAGCCCTGCCCTTGGGCCCAGGAAAGAAAGGCTTCCCGGGCGGCCTTTTCCCCGCCATGCCCTCTTTTATCGAACGCATACACCTGTTCCAGGTCGGTATTTCCCAAAAACAGAGAGGCGAACTCAGACTTCGTCACCAACGAAACGGAATAGCCGGCTTCGCGCAAGGGTTTGAAGGCAGCCGTGGAAAGCACAACATCGCCGAGGGAACTCAGCCGGATCAGCAATACTTTCGTTTTTTGAGCGTTCATTCGATTCTCGAACCCAAGGCCATTAACGAACACACCTCTGCAACAACCTCAGTTCTACTGCCCGACTCCGAAACTGGTGTCACTACTTAGGCTCGAAATGGCTCCACGGCTCGAAACGCACCTCAGCATATCGTATAGAAATTACATCAATTTTTTTTGCCAGGGCGAGTACTTGTGAGAAAGTGTTTCCTACAAGTGTTTTGGTTTCAAGTGTTTTCCTGTTAGCAATCTGTGGCAGGAGTGGATGGCACGTTGATTGCTCAGGCGCCATTGGGGATGGAGACCTTACTCTTCGATCGAAGAGAGGGAAGTCTATTCAAACAAATGTTACTTACTGAGCGATTCCCCCTGGGGAATCATTGTTGTCTGAAAAGACGGAGGGATGAAGATGTTGCGTTGCGGACTTACGTTGGGCGTTTTACTGACAGGGATTCTTGTGATGAGCCCAATGGCTCGCGCGGAAGAAGCTGTCGCCACCTCTGAATCTTCGAGCGGGAACAGCGTTTGGAACGCGATCCAGAAGAACGGCAAAGCCTCCTACCTAATGTGGCTGTACGGCGCCCATACCGAAGCCCTTTCCGGTAACCGCGCTGGTGCAGGCACTGACCTTACCGTAGACCACTTCATCGCCATCGGTGCTTCTCTAGGAAATGGCTTCACTTTGAAGATGACCAACCTCGGCCGTCAGTCGATCAACGAAGCCCCGGAAGCTGCCGGCAAAAGCTTCGTTTGGCAGGATCCTTACTTCACCCTCTCCAAATCTGGCCTCCTCAAGAGCGAAGCCATGGCGTTTAACATGGACGCTTATATTCGTTACTACGCACCCTTCTCCCGCCCGAACGTGGACGCGAGAAATAAAGGTGCGATCGACGACAAAGGCCGCGGCGTCGTGCGCCTTTACGTAGCTCCCGCCAAGTCTTTCATGGATGGCAAGCTTACTTTCACTGGCACCATGCTCACGAACATTAAGCTCAACAGCAAGACTCCCCAGGAGCGTTTCGACGCCGCTACCCGAGAGTTTGCCAAGACTGGAAGAGGGAACGACGGCACCAGTGTAGTGTCTTACCGCAAAGACATGTATGTTCTTCTGGACCCTACCGTGGCTTATACCGTTTCTAACAAGCTCGAGATCTACCTCGAATGGTACGCCCTCTTTGATCACACCACGAACGGCAAGTGGACCTCGATCGACGAACCAGAATCTGACCAGACCCTCTCCCCCGGCCTGAACTGGACCCCGACCAAGAAAATCCTCGTGAACCCCTATCTCGAGTATAAAGTTTCTGTGGAGAAGAAAGAGCGTAAGCTCGGCGTGGCCAGTGTAGGCGTGCAGATGCAGTACACGTTCCTGTAATTACTAAAGAACTAGCAACTCTGCTGTTATTGGGCTCCGCAAATCCTGCGGAGCCTTTTTTTTCAGTGCTCTCGGGGTAAGATGACTTATGGACCGAGGACCGGAAAAAAACCTGAATCCAGGCGCACGCGAGCGCTGGTACCTCCGCGTTCAGGGTCGTACCCTTGGCCCGCTCGACGCCGATGAGGTGAAGTTCGGACTCGAAACGGAAGAGTTTCTGCCGAGCGACAAAATCGCCAGTTCGGGCACTCCGGCCTGGCTGCTCGTTTCCGATCATCCCCTCTTTCGTCAGTTCGGCACCAAGGAAGAAGGCCTGCGCTCACAAATGCTGGTGCCCCCCCCGCCTCCGCAGCTCCTCCGGGTGAAGCCGCAGCCTTCAGCTTCAGCGCAGATGCCAGCTGTAATCCCCGCGCCGCCTAAAGTGGTGGTCGCTCCGGAGCCGGTAGTGGAAGCTCCACCTACTCCGCGCCCGCCCGCGATCCCCGAAAAATTCCTGCGCGCCTCGCCGATTCCTCATGTACTGCCCACCAAAATTCGTGACCTCCCCGATGCCGCTCCGGCTGAGCGCACCAAACCTTCGCTCAATGAAGCTACCCAGGAGCTAGAGCGCTTCCTGAAAACCTTGAAGAAGTCCGCCACTGCGCCCGTAGAGCAAATTGCGCCCCCGGCCGGAAAACCCGCTCTGCTGAAGCCGAAGGTCGAAGTTTCCGCGCCGATCCCGACTCGTCCCAGCTACGAGCCGGTATTTTTCGGCGTGCCCGAGCCAAAGGCGGAAAAAACAAAGGAAAAGAAGAAACGCGAAGCACGTTCGATCCAGATCGAGCTGAAGCTTCCGGAACGCCCGTGGAGGATGCTGATAGTGGTGGCGGGAATAGTGCTCGCTCTGTTCCTGGCTTTCGGGAATCGAAATTTCGATTCGAACGGGGAAAATAAAACGAGGGATCTGAAAGACTCTCGCCTTCCAGATCCCTCCAGCCCCACTAACCAACCTTCAGAGGCGGGTGACCCTGTCCCGCCACTCAAGGCGCCTACTCGTCCTCAGAGAGATTGATCGTCCTGATCGTCTCTGGCTCCACATCCATGTAGTGCCCTCCGCTTCCTTCTCCCCCGATAGGGAAGCGGCATCTGATTCTCAGCAGGCTTCTTCTTGGAGAAAATCCCTTTTCTCTTTTAACCCCCCATCATCCTGATGGAGTCTTCAGAACGCCGCCCTAGACGCCCTGAAGGAAAAAAATCGACATGAGAAGGAACGTAAATGTCCAACCGACTGTCCAGACAAGCTGGCGATTGGCTTCCTGATCCTGCACTCCGCCCAATACTTTAAAATCTGTCGCTCTTGGCTTCTTCATAAACGCTTCCTCAACTCTAGGCACCCTTCTTGGCGCCTCCTTGCCAAAGGTATTGCGAGGGTTATGCCACCGCGTCAGATTGGGAAAGAGGCCATTATTCGCGGCTTTTCTTTCCTTATCCAGCTGCCATCGACCTGGGCATTTTCGCCCTGGCGCCAAAACGACACCGAAAGTGGGGGCGAAACGCCAAGTGCTCGAAAACGCCAAGAATTTGTCGGCGATTTCGAGTACATTTTTTGGCAATGGATACAAAAGGGGCGCTTAAGCTCGAGCGCATCTCGAAGACTTACGGAAACACCGAAGATGCGGCCGGCGTTCACGGCGTGGATCTGGAGATTCCGCAGGGCGAAGGATTTTCCCTATTGGGCCCTTCGGGCTGCGGAAAGAGCACCACGCTGCGTGTGATCGGGGGCTTTGAAACCCCAGATACTGGAAAAGTGCATCATGGCGGTGTGGACATCACGGCCCTTCCTCCACAGAAGCGCGATATCCGCACCGTGTTCCAGCGCTACGCCCTGTTTCCTCACCTCGATGTGGCCTCTAATATTGCGTTTGGCTTGCGAATGCAGAAGCGAGCGGCGCACGAGATCACCAAGAGCGTGAACTGGGGCATCGAGCTCCTGCAGATCGCGCACCTTCGCAACCGCCCGATCCAGCAGCTTTCGGGCGGAGAGCAGCAGCGAGTGGCTCTGGCCCGCGCGCTTGTGACGGAACCCTCGGTTCTGCTGCTCGATGAGCCTCTCTCCGCGCTCGACCTGAAACTCCGTGAACGCATGCAGCTCGAGCTGCTCGCCTTGCGCCAGAAGCTCGGCTCCACTTTCATCTTCGTGACCCACGACCAGGGTGAAGCCATGACGGTGAGTGACCGCATCGCCGTGATGCGCGGGGGTCGAATCATGCAGCTCGGAACACCGGAGCAGATCTACCATCGCCCGGCGAACCGCTTCGTTGCCGAGTTCATCGGGCAGGCGAATTTTTTGCCGCAAACGCAGCACGCGCTCCTCACCGGCGATCTCGAAAAGCTGCCAAAGCTCGGCAAAGACCAGCACTGGATGGTGAGGCCCGAGCACTTCACACCGCGCGCCCTCGACTGGAAAGCGCCCTCGGGCTTTGTCGGCCTTAAAGTGCGGGTAACAGAGATGGCTTTCCTCGGCGCCGAGCGGCTCACCAAGGGCTGCGATGCGAGTGGATTTTCCTATCTGTTGAAAACTCCGGGCTTTGAGCCCTGGCCAGGCAAAGTGGGCGAAGAAATTCAACTGTCATGGGAAACCGAGGACACATGGACCGTCGGCGCCTCCTGATCATCCCCTACGCGCTCTGGCTGCTAGGCCTCTTGGCCGCGCCGTTCACATTGATCCTGATCGCGAGCTTCGCGCAGAAGGACGACCTCGGGCTTCTGCACTACGGGCTCCATTTCGACTCTTACGCCCAGCTCTTTGACCCCCTCTACTTCCAGATCTTCCTGCGCACCCTGCTGATGGCTACGCTTCATTCCGTACTCACGTTGCTCGTGGCCTACCCGGCCGCGTTCTTCCTCTCCCGCCTCCCGCGCAAGGAAGCCGCCTTTTACCTCACGCTCCTGCTCGTGCCCTTCTGGACCAACTACCTCATCCGCCTTCTTGCCTTCATGGACGTGCTGCGCCTACAGCCCTTCGGCATCGAGTGGACCTTCCAGTTCCACGGCATCCTGGCCGCCATGCTCTATAACTACCTCCCCTTCGCGGTGCTGCCGCTCTACTCCGCGCTCGAAAAAGTGCCGAGCTCCGTGATCGAAGCCGCGCAGGACCTCGGCGCCAGCAGGCGCAAAGTATTGACAAAGGTACTCTGGCCCATGACCCGCCGCCCGGTGACCGCGACCTTCCTTCTCGTGTTCATTCCCGCGCTCGGCGAATTCCTGATCCCGGTGCTGGTGGGCGGCGGACAAAACTTCTACCTCGGCAGCTTCCTCCAGCAGCAGTTCCTCACCTTCCGCAACTGGCCGCTCGGCTCAGCGGCGATCTCGCTGCTCGTACTGCTAGCGATCCTGATGCTCTTGTTCAGCGGTAAAGCGCTTGCTGAAGAAGAGGAGATGGCGACGTGAAGGCGCTCAAAATCTATTTCTGGGCGCTGCTTGCCTTTCTCTGGGCACCACTTTTTGTAGTTTTAGTCAAAGGAAGCACGCTCACCGCTTTTGAAAAGCTCCTGCACAATTCCGAAGTGATCCAGGCTTTCCGCTCTTCCCTGGTGCTCGCCGCTGCCACAGCCGTGATCTCCACGGTGCTTGGCCTCGCCACAGCATTTGCTCTGCCCGCTTTCCCGCCAAGGCTGCGACGGATCTTCACCGGCTCTCTCCTATTACCGCTCGTGCTCCCCGAGATCGCCTTCGGCATCGCCTATCTCGTTTGGTACCAGCAGCTCGGCCTCGCCCCTGGCTGGTTCACGCTGCTGCTGTCTCACTTTGCCTTCACCTTCTGCTTCGTAGTGCTCGTTCTCAAAACCAGCGTGGCGAAAATAGACCATTCTCTCTCCGACTCTGCCCGCGATCTCGGCGCCGGAAGCTGGGGAGTTTTCCGCCACGCCCTGCTCCCGCAGCTCATGCCCGGCATCGTGGCCGGCGCGATGATGGCCTTCTCTCTTTCCCTCGACGACTTCCTGATCACGTTCTTCGTCAAGGGCATCGACCAGCTCACGCTGCCCGTGAAAATCTACTCCATGATGCACCTCAGGCTCGGCCCGGAAATCTATGCGCTCAGCGTCGTACTGTTTGCCATTTCCCTCATTTCTGTAATATTCACTCAACTATGGTACGCAACCTCGCATCGCTCTCGACCCTAGCCTGCTTTCTATTGCTCTCCGCCTGCACCAAGGCTCCCGAAGCCAGCACGAGCGCCGCCCCGGCGGCAGCTCCCGCTGAGCTGCGGATCTTCACCTGGTCGGAATATTTCGACGACGAGTTCCTCCGCGCGTTCAGCGAACGCAATAATATCAAAGTAAAGGCCGACTACTTTTCGAACAACGAAGAGATGCTCGCCAAGCTCCAGCTGCTTGGCAAAGACTCCGGCTACGATCTCATTCTCCCGAGCGACTACATGGTGCGCACCCTCGTTGAGATGAACATGCTCCAGCCGCTCGACAAGGCAAAGCTGCCCGTGCTCGCGGAATTCGAGGCCGAAGCCCTCAACCCCGACTACGACCCCGGCCTGAAATTTTCCGTACCGCTCGCAGTGGGCGCCACCGGCATCGCTGTGAACACCAAGTTGCTCCCCAAGCTTTCTGGCGTGAAGGAACTCCGCTGGACAGAGATCCTCGAGAACCCCGCCTACCGCGGCAAGATCACCATGCTCGATGATCCTAAAGAGGTGCTCCAGGTGGTACTGATCATCCAGGGCAAGAAGATCACGACCGCCACCGAGGCCGATGTGAAGGAAGCCTTCGCGTATCTTAAGCAGCACAAAGGCCAGATCAAGGGCTTCCCTTCTGAAACTCGCCCTGTAGTTGAGGCGGACGAATGCGGCATCTGCATGATCTACTCGGGCGACGCTCTTTCCGTGGCCAAAGAAAAGAAAGAGATCCACTTCGTGCTGCCCTCAGAAGGAGCCACAATCTGGACCGACAACCTCGCCATCCCGACGAACGCCCGCAACGTAGACGGCGCCTATAAATTCGTGAATGACCTGCTCGCTGAAGCGGGCGCGAAATCCTTCACCCAGCGCACGGGATACCGCACGGCCAACAAGAAGGCGCGCGCCTCCTTGCCAAAAGAGATCACCGAGAACCGCGTGATCTACCCTACGCTTGAGGACCGCAAGAAGATGAGCTTCCTCGTGCACAGGAAAGACCTTGCGGCGCTGATCGACCGCGAGTGGGCGCTGCTGAAGTCGCAGTAAAGCTACTTCCAATCGCCCTTTTTCGCCATGTCGGCAAACAGATCATCCATCAGGCCAGCGCCAGCATCGATCGACTCGGCGTCGATATTGAGCGCGGGCTGCAGACGGATCGTCGGCTTATAGCTCATCGCGAGAAAGCCCTTCTGCACTCCGTCTTTGTAGAACTGTTTCATGCGTTTTTCGTCGAGCGGCTCTTTGGTCTCGCGGTTCTTCACGAGCTCGAGGCGCAGGAACAAGCCCTTGCCACTTACGTGCCCTACGAAAGGATACTTTTCCTGCATGGTGCGCAGGTGCCCGAGCAGGCGCTCGCCCATGGCGCGTGAATTCTCGCAGAGCTTCTCGTCTTCAATTACCTGGATAGTCGTCAATGCTGCCTGCGCGGCCAAGGCATTTCCGCCGTAGGAAGAAGACGAGCCCGATGGATTCGACCACGGCTTGGCTTTCGAAATCTCTTCGGTGGTGAGCACGCCGGAAACAGGGAAGCCGCCGGCAAACGATTTGCCCACAGTAATGATGTCGGGCTCCACGCCCATCTCTTTCGACGCGAAGAATGAGCCGGTGCGGCCAAAGCCCGTGATCATCTCGTCGGCGATGAGCAGTGCTCCGAGGCGCTTCGTAACTTCAGCTACTGCCTTAAACCAGTCTTTGGGTGGAACGATATTGCCCGCGGTTCCCTGGCAAGGCTCCACGATCACGGCGGCGATGGCACCAGTGGTCTGGGTGCGGGCGCTTTTCTCGAAAAGCTCCACGCAGGCAAACCCGCAGGAGTCGGGCTTCAGCTTGAGTGGGCAACGATAACAATCAGGGTAAGCCGGCAGGGAATGCAGGCCAGGCGCGAAGGGACCATATTTTTGTTTTTGCCCATCGCCGAGCAGGCCCATAGTGCCGAGGGTCTTGCCGTGGAAGCCGCCCCAGAACGAGAGGAACTCCCACTTGCCGGTGTAGCATTTCGCGAGACGCATGGCGCTCTCCACAGCTTCGGCGCCGGAGGAATAAAGCTGCGTCTGGTTGATCTTGCCGGGAGTGTGCTCGGCAATCTTTCCAACGAGCTTTGCGCGCGCCTCCGAAGTGAACGAACCCACGGAAAGCTTTGCCACCTGCTCCTGCAGGGCCTTCACGTAGCGCGGGTGCGAATGGCCGAGACCGTTCACCCCGATGCCGCCGATAAAATCCACGTACTCGTTGCCGTCCACGTCGGTGAGCCAGGAGCCCGTGCCTTTGTCCATCACGACTTCCGCCATCAAGGCGAAGCCCTGGAGTCCGGGAGCAAGGTTCTTGGATTCGCGGGCGAAAGTTTCTTTAGACTTTGGACCAGGAATCGCGGTGATCGACTTCGGCTTGCGCATTCAAACTCTCCCTACAAAATTGCTAAAAAAAAGGCGCCCGCTAGGGCGCCTTGATCGAACCGCGGAATCAGTTCCCGATCTTCGATGCTTCACTCTCGTCGTATCCATAATACGTCAGGCCGAGGTGGTTGATGAGCTCTTCCTTGCCGAGGTAGCGCAAAGTGTTCTCGAGCTTGAGCTTCTGCACGGAGAGGTCGTGCTCAGGCTTGAGGTTTTCTTTGGTGATCGGGCTCTTGAGGTAGAACGAGAGCCATTCCTGGATACCCTTGAAGCCGCTACGGGAAGCGAGGTCCATGAACTGGGCGAGGTCGAGAACCAACGGCGCCGCGAGGATGGAATCCCGGCAGAGGAAGTTGATCTTGATCTGCATGTCGTAGCCCATCCAGCCGAAGATATCGATATTGTCCCAGCCCTCTTTGTTGTCTCCGCGGGGGCGGTAGTAGTTGATCTTCACAAGGTGGTGGAGATCGCCGTAGAGGTCGGGGTAACGGTCTTGCTCGAGGATGGTTTCTAGCACGCTGAGCTTGGAAACTTCTTTCGACTTGAAGGAGTCGGGGTCCTGCAGCACTTCGCCGTCGCGGTTGCCGAGGATGTTTGTGGAGTACCAGCCGGAGATGCCAAGGAGGCGGGCTTTGAGGCCGGGAGCCACGATCGTTTTCATCAAGGTTTGGCCGGTTTTGAAATCGGAACCCGCGATCGGCACGCCTTTTTGTTCGGCGAGCGCCTGGAGGGCAGGAGTTTCTACGGAAAGATTAGGAGCGCCGTTCACGTAAGGAACGCCTTCCATGATTGCCGCATAGGTATAGATCATCGAAGGAGCGATGTTCGGCGAGTTGTCTTTCAGCGCTTGCTCGAAAGCCGCGATGGAAGCGTGCTCCGGGAGGCCCGGCACGAGGTAGCTCTCGGTGGAGCCGCACCATACGAGCACGAGGCGTTCGCAGTTATTGGTTTTCTTGAAGTTGCGCATGTCCTCACGGAGCTGGTCTGCGAGGTCCATCTTGTTCTTGCCGGTCTTAACGTTCGGGCCGGTGATGTTCTTGATGAAGGCGGGATCGAAAACGGCGCTCATCGGGCGAACCTGGCTGAGCTCGTCTTTCACGGCGGCGAGGTGCTCGTTGCTCAGAACTTTGGCGTTCTTCGCAGATTCGTAGGCAGTGTCGGCAAAGATATCCCAGCCGCCGAATACGATGTCTTCGAGGCGGGCGAAAGGAAGGAATTCACGAATGAGGGAATTGCGCTGCTCGGTGCGCTTGCCGAGGCGGATATAGCCCATCTCGGTGAGCGAGCCGATTGGCTTGGCTACGCCTTTGCGCGCGGCGATCACGCCGGCCATGAAAGTGGTGGATACGGCACCCATGCCGGGGGTCAGGATTCCAAGGCGGCCAGTGGCCGGCTTAACGGTAGGTCTGCTGCTTTGCATTCGGTATTCCTCGAAGAAGCGCCATAGGCGCGACATATGTACTGATAAGCCCTGTTCCTACCGCAAAGCAGCAGGTTCGTCCATAAGGGAAAAGGAGAACTAGCGAGTGGCCAGCAAGGGGTCGACTTCAACGCCGACCGCGCGGGACAAAGTAGCCCAGGCCATCTGGTAGCGATAGAGAGACTCGAAATACCCTTTCGTGGTCTCCGCACGCGCGGCGTAGGCCTCCACGACGCCTTGGGCGGTTCCCAAGCCGCTCGCAAAGCCGATCGCCTCTCCTGTAAGCCACTTTTTTCCGGCCTTGTAGCCCTCGGTGGCGGCCTTCAGGCGGGCTTCTGCTTCCACCAGCTCAAGATACGCTTTGCGCACTTCGGTCTCGATCCCCTGACGGGCGTAGTCTTCTTTTAGCTCCAGTTCTTCCGCCTCGGCTCGAAACTTGGCGGCCTTGCTCTGCTGGAGCTCCCACTGAAAATCCCACTTCAGGCCGATACCAGCCGAAGTGGTCTTGTGGTTATAAGGATCGTAGGAAAATACACCAGGCTGAGCCGTGCGCACATTGGTCTCAGCGGCTTCGTAGCTCGCCATGAAGCCAAGGATGGGAAACAGGGCCTTCTGCTCGGCTTTGGCCAGGCTGCGCTTGGCGAAAATGCCTTCCGCCAGCTGGCGAAACTCGGGCCGCCCTTGCTGAGCCTGATCGACGTAGTACTCGGGGGCCTTTTTCTCGCGAGGCTCGGGCAGGAGCCACTCTTCCCGCGGTAGTACCTGACCGCGGTTGGCGCCGAGCCTGAGAGAGAGGCCCTCCCGGGCGAGCTCCACGTATTTGTTTACCTCGGCTTCGCGCGACTCTACTTCATGGAGGAAAATCTCGAGGCGCAGGCCGTCTTTCACGCTCTCGTTCTTTTTTGTCTTCCTTTTTTCGATCGCCTTTTCGAGCTCCGCTTTGCCACCGGCAATGAAGTCACGGAAAGAATTGGCCATCTGGTAGCCGTAAAAAGCTTCCTTCACCTCGAAGCGAAGCTGGTTTTCCTTCAGCTCCGACTCAGCCTTTTTCACGTGCATCCCGGCGCGGGCGGCGTTTTCGTAGTTGCCTTTCCGGCCCCAGGTATATAGCGGCTGCAAGAGGCTGATCTTGCCAAACACGGTGCGTCCCCAGATTCCGGTGTCTTCGCGCACGAACGTGGCGTTACCTTCGGCTTTCGTGATCGGACCGATTCCAAGAACGGCCTCGATACGCGGGCCAAACTCTCCTCTGGCACGGCCGATCTCGTCGGCGGCCTGCTCTATCTGCAGGCGCTGGGAGCGCAGTTCGCCGTTGCGGTCAAGCGCGCGGTCGATCGCCTCTCGCAGTGAAAGTTTTTCCACGGCAGCAAAACCGGAAACCGGACCGAGGCAGAGCGTGCAGATTAAAATTGCGGGAGATAGAAGGCGCAAAACTCAGCCCTTCCCTGCCTTGATGTCTTTCAGCCGGCGATTCATGGCCTCCCTGAGGCCCTTCCACTTTTTCTTTTTGATCACCTGGCTAACCTGGTCGCGGATTGACTCCACCCAGCTCTGCCCTGCTATAGACACGTCAACAACCTTCCACTCGCCTGCCTTATTCTTGCCGAGCTGGTAGTCAACGTCGGTGAGGTCGGCCTTGTTCTGCACAGTGCTCTTAACCCGGCTCTTGTCTCCTTTGGTATCTACTTCATTGTAAACAATTTTTACATCTTTAAGAAAATCGGGCGCTTTCGGATAAACCGTGCGCGTGATGATCTCTTTAAGGGTATCGCGGAACCACTGATAGTCGCCAGGCGCGGCCTTCTTGAACTCACTACCGAGCGCGCTCTTAGCCAGCTGGTCAAAATCCACGTGGGCGCTGATCTCGCCCTGCTTTGCGGCATCCGTGGCGGATTCCGGAACTCCGGCGCGTGCGAAAATATCCTGCACTACCTCTTTTGGCTCGGCCGCTGCGAACACGGGATTGGTAACAAGCGCAAGCACAACCAACAGGATCCTCTTCATATCAGTTCTCCCTTTAATTCTTCCTGCCCCATGAGGCCGACGATCCGTACTCGTTTTAACTCATTTGCCGCGTGCCGGCCCGGCACCACTACTTTGAAATAGGAACGCGAGTGCCCGAAAGAAACAGTACGGCCGGCACGCCTGGCCTCTTTCCCTTCGATGAGCACTTCCATCACCGAGCCAACCCGGCGAGCCAGCGCTTCGGAGAGCTTGCGATCGCTGAGCTCGCGCAGCTTAGAGGCGCGCTCGCGCACCACGTGCTCGGGCACGGCGTGCCCAGATTCCACCAGCCTGGCAGCGGCGGTGTTCCGGCGAACAGAAAACGGAAACACGTGGGCTCGGGTCCAGGGCAATTTTACCAGCCGGTCTAACGCCTCCTGGAACTCTTCCTCAGTTTCTCCGGGAAAACCGGCGATCAGATCCATGCCGACGTAGGCATGCGGCAGGCGCCGGTGAATCTGCGCGAGGCGGTCTTCAATATGCTCCGCCCGGTATCCCCGCTTCATCGCCTCGAGCACGCGCGAACCGGCTGACTGCAGCGAAACGTGAAAATGCGCACAAAGCCGGGAATTCGTTTCCATCAGCTCCAGAAGACGATCCGGAATCTCCGCTGGATCGAGCGACGTGAGCCGAAGGCGCGGCACGGAAGTTTCGGCCAGCACTTTCTCCACGAGCCCCGTAAAATCGAGGCCGGAAGAATCGTAGTCAGCGGCGTGAATTGCAGTAAGCACTACCTCTTTCACGCCTGCGGCGACCGCCTCGTGCACTTCTTTCACGACCTGATCGGCACTTAGCGAACGGGACCGGCCTCGCGCCAGCGGGATCACACAGTAGCTGCAGAAAGCGTTGCAACCATCCTGCACTTTGAGGAAAGCGCGAGTGCGGGGAGCAGCGGAACCTTTCGAAATCTCAAGCGCATCGCGATTATCGAGAAAACTCTTGTGCCAGGCAATCCGGTCGCCATGAAGAACGGCGTTCTGTTCTGTGAGCGCGCCCTTCAGCCATTCTTCCACTAGCGCAGAAATTTCCTGCTTGGCGCTATTGCGTACGATCCGCACCTGCTTCTCTTGCGGGGCGCTCGCGCGGAGTTTTTCCGGGTCAACTTCGGCCAGGCAACCAGTAGCGATCGTGAGCGAGGAGCCGGTTTTGCGCAGCAGGCGACCAGCTTCGCGGTCGGCTTGATCGGTCACAGTGCAGGTATTGAGAAGAAACAAATCTGCACTCTGCTCATCGATGGCGGGCTCGCCTCCGAGCTCACGGAGATCTGCTTCGAGCGCGTGCGAGTCGGTCAAGTTCGCCTTGCAGCCCATTGTTGAGATCGCAAAGGTGAAACGAGCGGAATTTTCGGTACGTAAAACAGGATCAGGCATTAGCCTTCTCCACCGACTTTTCTATCCAGCCGCCGCCCACGACCATCTCGCCTTTATAGAGCACCACTGCCTGGCCGGGAGTAATCGCACGCTGAGGCTCGTCGAACTGCACAAGCACACGATTGCCCGAATACAGCCTGGCAGACGCGCTGGCTCCTTCATGTCGCGAGCGAATGCGCGCGGTCACCTTCATGTCCTGGGTAAAATCGCCGCCCGCCATCCAGTTGAAGTCGTTGGCCACGAGGGCATTGCGGAAGAGCCCGGCGTCCTTCTCGAGACGCACTATGCCTGACTCAGGATCGATTGAGCTGACAAAAACATCCGACCCGTAGCCCGCCTTCTGCGATGCTTGCATAACTTCCGGCGGCAATCCTTTGCGTTGGCCAAGGGTAAAGTGGTGCACGCCCGCGTGCTGCCCCGCGATCTCGCCCCCCGGCAATACAAAATTCCCCGGAACAAAAACGCCCGGGCCCACTTTTTTCTCGATAAATTTTGCGTAACCTTCCGAGCCCACGAAGCAGATTTCCTGAGAATCGGGTTTCTTCGCCACGCGGAGGAGTCCTAACTCGGTCGCGAGCTTGCGCACCTGGATCTTGCGAAGGTCGCCGAGTGGAAACAAAGTGCGCTTGAGCTGCTCCTGGCTGAGGCCGAAGAGGTAATAGCTCTGGTCTTTCTGCTCGTCCACTGCGCGCAGCACAGAATAGCGGCCGCTGTCCTCATCGAACATCACTTTGGCATAGTGGCCTGTTGCCACGAAATCAGCGCCCAGCTCCAGGGCGCGTTCCATGAGATAATCAAACTTTATGTAGTTATTGCAAAGCACGCAGGGGTTTGGAGTGCGGGCCTGTAGGTATTCCGACACAAAGGTGTCGATCACACGTGACTCGAAGGCGTCCACCCCGTTGATCACGAAAAAAGGCACGCCAAGCGTATCGCAAACTCGGCGGGCATCGTTCATGTCGGAAATGGAGCAGCAGGAGTCGAAGCGGTCTTTGTCTTCTTTCGAATTGTCGAAAGTCTGGATCGACATTCCGATCACATCGTAGCCTTGCAATTGTAGCAACGCCGCGGCCACGGAAGAATCTACTCCCCCGCTCATCGCCACCACGACTTTTCCTTTGGATTTCGCTACTTGTCCTGCCATTTGGTCGGACATTACCCTTGACGACGCCTACCGTCAACAGAAGGAAATCGGGGAATTGAGGGGTACAGTGCGGCACAAAAGACACCGGACTCAAAAGATTAGGTTCCCGCCCAGAGCACTGGCTCGACTCAGCTTTGGCGAGCCCGCAAAGCTGACCGATTTTGCTCGCTACCGCGAATCCTTGCGACAACTTTTTCGAGCGACGTCAAAAACAGGGCGATCTCCTCCTCGGTATTGCCGGCCCCAAGCGAAACGCGGAGCGCCGAACTCGCGGCCGCTTTGTCGAAACCCATCGCGAGCAGCACGTGGGAGGGGAGAATCGAGCCGGAATTGCACGCCGAGCCGCTCGATACCGCGAAGCCCTCAAGGTCGAGGCCCATAAGCAGACTCTCCCCTCTAACGCCGTCGAAAAGAAAATTTGAGGTGTTCACGAGCCGGCGGCTCGCCTTCGCACCCTGAATTTGCGCTCCCGGAATTTTTTCGAGCACCTTTGCTTCAAGAGAGGCTCTCAACGCATCGACTCTTGCGAGATCGCGAAGCGCCAGCGCTTCGGCAGCTGCCGCGAAGGAGGCAATCCCGAGCACGTTTACCGTTCCAGCCCGGCGCTTGCGTTCTTGCGCGCCGCCATGAAGCAGGCTCGATAGCTTGGATCCGCGTTTGACCACGAGCGCGCCGACTCCTTTAGGCCCGCCAATTTTGTGCGCGGAGAAGGACACTAGGTCGACCAAAGAACCCTGGAGGCTGAAGCCGGGAAGCTTTCCCGGAGCCTGAACCGCATCAAGATGAAAATGTGCACCGTATTTTTTCGCGAGTGCCGCGGCGGCCTCCCACGGAAAAATTACGCCTGTCTCATTGTTAGCCGCCATCAGCGAAACAAGATCAGCCTGGCCGGAATTGCTTTTCAGCAGCGTTTCGAGCTCCGCGAGATCAAGCTCGCCGGTCGCGTTCACGCGCAGGAATTCCACTTCCGCGCCGAGCCCGGCGAGAAAGCGCACCGTTTCAAGAGTGGCCTCATGCTCCACGAGGGAGGTGATGATGCGCACTTCTTTTTTTGCTTCCGCCTGGTGATGAAAATAAAAACCCTTGAGAGCGGTATTGATGGCTTCAGTGGCGGAGCCAGTGAAGCAGAGCTCGTCGGGATCATCGATGCCTAAAGCGCTGGCGATAGTGTCGCGGGCGGAGTCGAGTGCGGTCTTGGCTTGCCGGCCGACGGAGTGGATCGAGGATGGATTCCCAAAAGAAGGAAGGAGCAGAGCGCGCTGGGCACTCTGCTCCATCATCGTAGTCGCATTATGATCAAGATAGATCGGATTCAATGCGCTTGTTCAGATCGGCATTCTGGTTCGTTCCGATATTCGCCGAGGTGCCAGTTCCGGTTTGAGCGGCAACTTTACTTTCACCACGAGCTTTGCGGATCAGGTCGCCGAGAGTGGTGGTCTCAAGATATTCCTGCATCAGAACCGCGAGGTTCTCGAAGTAGGTTTTCGTGAGTACGAACTCCACGGTCGCTTCCTTCATATCTGCAGGACCGATGATGTCGCGAGCAGGATTGATATTTTCACCAACCGAGAGCAACACGTCTTTCACTGCGATATCGTCCATCGAGCGGGCCAGCAAGTATCCGCCACCAGGACCGCGAACGCTCTTCACGACGTTGCCTTTACGCAAACGACGGAACAGTTGCTCCAGGTAGTGCAGCGAAATCTTCTGACGCTCACTGATTTCTTGCAGACGCACGGGTTTGCCGTTCGAGTTGAACGTCAAATCCAGGATCGCGCGCACTGCGTATCTTCCTTTCGATGTAAGTCTCATTTTGATACCCCCTAAGGCTCTCGCCCTTGCATACTTTCACTCATTTTTTACCATAACCGTAACCCGCCGATCAACTAATTGGGCTACCCAATTTGACCAGCGATGCAACGCATCATAAATAAGTTATCCGCTAACGGAACAACATTGTCAACAACCAATAATGATTTGGTCCACAATTTGCCATGGCCCTAAAAGGGTCGCCTCATGACAATTTGTGTCAACCCGAAGATCCACGCCCAGCAAGCGATTCGGGATAGTCGATAAAATACTTTCAATGCGCTCCGGCCATTCCAAAAGGTACAATTTTGCCTCGTCGAAAAACTCGGCTCCTCCGAGATCCTCTAATTCGGAATATTTTGGTAACCTATAGAAATCGCAATGAATTACCTGGATTGATGTGGTGCGATATTCGTGCACAAGCGAAAAAGTCGGACTATGAACAGAGGCTAAATTTCCACCCAATCCTGACACGATGCCGCGCACTAAAGTAGTTTTTCCGGCGCCCAATGGCCCTGTAATTTTTACAATATCGCCAGCCTTAAAATAAGACGACAGAAACGCTCCGAAAGCTTCGGTCTCTTCGGCAGAAAATAATTTTTTTGGAGAAATCGGTAGCTCCATGCCGCCTCTTTTAGCCGAACTGTCTGCGAAAAAGAACCCAACAAAAAAATTGTCGAGTAAGGGCTGTCTACCGTTGAGCTACGCGCTCCCGATGCTCGCGAAGCTCGAGAAAAGAGTCCCCAAGATGCGAGATGATGTCGGAGGCGGTCATCGAGCGGTGGCCCAAGCGGCGTGCGGCGAAGTCGCCCGCGAGTGAATGCATGTATACGCCGAGACAGACTGCGTCTTTTGGATCCATCTTCTGCTGGCCCACGATTCCGCCGATCATGCCGGCAAGAACATCGCCGGAGCCGGCAGTGGCCATCCCGTCGTTGGGATAGTGGTTTAGATGAATATGCCCATCGCCCGAGCAAATAAAAGTGGTCGCGCCCTTGAGCAGCACGACCGAATTCGTTTCTTCGGCCGCGCGCTCTACCATCTCTTTGGGCTTATCTACTACGTCATTCTTGTTTGCGCTCAGGAGGCGGGAAAGCTCGCCTGGATGAGGCGTTAGAATTGTTGGCCCCTTGCGGCCGTGCAGTTTCTGACGGATCTCCGGCTTGGCCAGAAGAGTAATACCGTCGGCGTCGATCACGAGCGGGCCACGGTAGTAGTCGATGAAATCGGAAAGCACTTTCTGCGCACGTTCGCCGGTGCCCATACCGGGGCCGATCACGACCGAAGAGAATGCGTGCACTTCGTCTTTGTATTCCGCGTAGCGCTTTTCTTCGAGGCGAAGCGGATAGCACATAAGCTCGTCGTCTACTCGGGCGAGAAGCTGCTCGTACGCGTCTTCCCAGGTCATTACGGTAACCAATCCGGTGCCTACGCGCAGGCAAGCGCGGGCAGCCATGGAGATCGCACCGAGATGGCCTTTCTTGCCGCCAAATAGAAGCGTATGCCCAAATGAATTCTTGTGTCCGTAGCGGTCGCGGCGCTGCAGGAGGGGCGCGACGGAGTCTTTCGAGATCGCGTGGATCGTGCCTTCCTTGCGGAAGTTGGGCGGCAGCGCAATGTCGACTACTCGAAGCTCACCACGATGAATTGCGCCTGGCGCGATGTAGTGGCCGATCTTGGCAAAGCCAAATGCTACCGTGAGGTCTGCGTGAATGGCCTGCCCGATCACCTGGCCCGTGGTGGCATCGACGCCGCTTGGGATGTCGAGGGCGATCACGTAGCCAGTCTTGGCGTTGATGATATCGACTACATCGGCGAATAGGCCGGCGAGACCACCCTTGAAGCCGATGCCGAGAAGACCGTCTACACAGAGGAAAGGCCCCGAAGCCGAGCCGAAAAATTCTTCGAGAGGTCCGACATTGTCGAGCACGATCGGCCGGTTCTTCTGTTCCAGCAGGATCTCGAGGTTCTGTTTGCTCTCGTCTTTATAGTCCTCAAAGCCGTGCAGGAGAAATACCCGCACACGCTTGCCCATCGCGATGAGCTGCCGCGCTACCACAAGGGCGTCACCGCCATTCTTGCCTTTTCCGGCAAAAACGAGGATCTCGGAGGAATATCCCAGCTCTTCGTGTTTCTGGGCCACGATCTCTGCGGCGCGCAGGCCGGCGTTTTCCATCAGTACGATGGACGGGATCTTGAACTTGCGGATCGCAAGCTCATCGATATCGCGCATTTCTCGGGCTGTAACTACGCGCATGGAAAGGTCCTCTGTGAACCCGACCAGCATAGCAAGACAGGGCCGAAATTGCTGGCAGATTTCCTTTCCCGGCACAATGGGAAAAGATTTCCGCATTCCTTTCGCCCTTTAGGTGGGGCCAAAAAATCACTGGAGCCGTTTTCCGGGCTTGATTCCCTGTAATTCAGCGTGTCATAAGGGGCCCGCTCTTTGCATTGTAGGTAAATAGAGCCCAATGGATGGGCTCAGGGATGGGGTATATGGGTAAATTCGCATTAGGCGTTACGGGGTTGCTTGTTCTTTTGAGCACGATCACAGAGTCAGAAGCCAAGCCGAAACTTCAATCACAACTGCCTTCTCAGGTGAAAAAGACCAGCGTTAGGACCGTAAAGGCCAAACCGGTAAAGGCCGGAAACTCCAAGCTTGCAGCAGGCAAGAAGCACAATAAAGCCGCGGTTCCTGAGCCAATGGTGGATCTCGACAATTCGGGCTTGAGCCCTTTTGACGACAAATTCGTGTCACGTACTGTTCACTTCGCCGCTTCCACTGCTCCCGTAGGCGAAGAATACGACTGCGACGGTGCCGCCGAAGAACAGCAGATGCGCCAGGCAGAAAGACAAGCAATGGCAAAATGCGAGGCAAGAGGCGAAGAAAACTGCCGTCTGCACCAGATCAAAATCGTTAAAAAAGGCGAACTACGCTGCCAGGACATCCCTGGCCGGGACTGCAGCCAAGGTAAGAAGTTCTACCGCGGCTGCGTGGCCCAGGCCATCGTAGTAGCCGGAGAAGAGCCCGCAGCCACCGCCTCAGTGTTCTAGCCCTCTCGAAAGAGTATCCGCGCGGAGACATCTGTTCAGCTCCTCTTTCCCGGGTGACAATAAATTTGGGGGGGAGGAATGCCGATTCACGGCTTCCCTTTTTTTAATCTATTTCTATTTATAGCGGTTTTTCTTTCCGCCACGGACGCGCTTGCCTGCCCGGAAGGGCAGATCCAGATGGACGAGTGCTTCTGCTATAAGCTTCTGCCCGATTCCCTGCTAAAGCGGGAAACGGGAGGAAGCCAAAGCTTCGAACTCGACGCCTCCGCACCTCCAACTCCGGCCCCAGGTGCCCCCGCTTACTGCACCAGTACCGGAAATGAGCCGCCCCCTCCCAAAACTTCAGAGAAAATCATTTCTGCGACGGAAAGTAGCGCACCGATTGCGCCAATCGAGGCTCCGATGGCTCCTGCTCCCTCCGCCCCTGAGCCCCAGGCATGCATGCTCGGCTATCGCCCGGTTGGTGCCTGCGACTGCGTGGAAAATAAAAACGAGAATCCGAAGATCAAACCAAGGCCGGGGGCGCCTCCGATCTGCGCCCAGATCGAAACATCGAGAAAATCGACCAGTGGCGGAAACCAAACGCTGCCGAGTGCAAGAGGAGACAAGCCCGCCAAGTCGGACGGGTCGATGCCTCTCGTACACTGCGAGTGGTTTCACATAGAACCAGGCAACTGCCGTTGTGCACACCGCCCCCGGGAACCCGGCGCCGTTCTGGCATCCCCGACCAATCTCCAGCGTTGTGCCGATGAATACGCCCGCGGCCGGAACGGGAAAGGCTTCGAACATATGGAAACTCCGCCGCCGTCCCATACAGGAACTACTTTTTTTAAGCCGCCCGCGAACGGAGGAGAAAAATGAGCAGAAGCTACCTTTTGTTGCAGTTGATTCTGCTTGTGTCACCTTCCCTTGCTCTGGCCTGCCCGGAAGGCTACGTACGGATGGACGAATGCACGTGCTATCGGGTGAAAGATTCCGACCTTACCAAAGGCGAGCTCGGCGGCACGAGCGTGGAAATCGACACGGCGGCGCCAACCATTGCGGCGGCAGATGCACCTAAAAGCTGCGCGATGCCCGCCGCAGGGAACGACGTTCTGCTGCCTTCGAAGCCGGAAGCCATCCCGGAAATCATTGTAAATGAAGAACCACCTCCCCAGCCTTCTACCTGCCCGGCCGGCTTTCGTCAGGTGGGCATGTGCGACTGCGTGGAGAACGCGGGAACCAGAGTGAAGCCCCGTCTTGACGCTTCCGAAGCGTGTCAGGAGATGGAAGCCCAACGCCGCCGAAGGGGCCGCGACAGCGCGATCGAATGGACGGCAAGACGCAAAGAACAGGAAAGAAAAGCTGAGGAACGGGAGCAGCGACTAGCGGCCCAAGCAAGAGAAGCCGCGAACGCTGCGGCGGCTGCGCAGAATTTTGCGCTTGCGGCCCAGGCGCAAGCCCAGGCCCCGGGCCCCGGGCCTCAGGCCGCGAAGGCCCCAGGAGGAGGAGGCACTTGCTGCGGTGGCTGCGCCCAGAAAGTGATGGGACATTTCGAGATGGGTCCCCACGATCATGGCGACCAGGAGCTGACTTACGATGGTGGCGGCAAAGGCAAGATGAAGCTGCACAAAGGGCGCATGCCCGCGAGCCGCGGCCACTAAAGCGAGGTTACAATCACGCTGGCCATGGCGGAATCTGCCTCGTGCGAAAGACTGAGGTGAATTTCCCCTCCTCCCGCCTTCTGGAAAATCTCTAAAGCGCTTCCACCGAGACGGATAGAAGGGCGCCCTGCAGGATCGTTTACGACCTCGATCTCCGCAAACTCCCCTGTCGGGCCGAGACCCAAGCCGAGCGCCTTGCCATAAGCTTCCTTGGCGGCGAAACGAGCCGCGAAATGGGGCATGGGATCTTTGCGGGCCCGGCAATAAGCGCGTTCTCCCTCGGAGAAAACCCTCTTCTCGAAATGATCACTGCCCTTATCGAGGATCCCGCGGATGCGGGAGATCGAAACGAGGTCGATGCCGTGGCCCAGGATTCTCATCAGCTGAGGCCTATCGCTTCTGGTTTCATGTAAGGCCTATAGCCTTAACGAAAGCGGCTGCGATTTTTTTCGCCTGTGCCCGAATCATAGTGAGGTCTTCGCCTTCGATCATCACGCGCACGAGCGGCTCGGTACCCGAATAGCGCACGAACACGCGGCCCTTGCCCTTGAGCTCGGCTTCGGCTGCGGCGATCAGCTCGGCCACCTCGGGCATATCGGGAATCGCGCGCTTCTCGCGCACTTTTACGTCTTCGCGAACCTGGGGATAAAGCGGAACCAGTTTTTTAAGCTCGGAAAGTGGCTTGCCGGTGCGCTCCATGATCTCGAGCACTTTAAGCGCGGCGAGAAGGCCGTCGCCCGCGAAGCCATGGTCGGAGAAGATCAGGTGCCCGCTCTGTTCACCGCCGAAACAGTAGCCGTGCTTGCGCATCTCTTCGAGCACGTAGCGATCGCCCACGTTCGCCCGCACGAGCTTGATGCCCTGCTCTTTCAGGAAAACTTCGAGCCCGATATTGCTCATCGGTGTGGAAACGAGCGTGTCCTTGTGAAGGCGCCCCTGCTTCTTCATGTCGGCGGCGCAGATGCCCATAATCTGATCGCCGTTCACTATCGCGCCCGTTTCATCGGACAAAATCAGGCGGTCAGCGTCGCCATCGAGCGAAATGCCGATCTTCGCGCCGAACTCGACCACAGCGCCAGCGGCCACTTCCGGGTAAAGGGCGCCGACGCCCTTGTTAATATTCGTTCCGTCTGGCTCGCAGCCGCGGGTTACCACTTTGGCGCCGAGCTCGCGGAAAAGCAGCGGGCCAACTTTATAGGCTGCGCCGTTCGCGCAATCCACGACGACGGTCATGTCCTGCAAATTGAAATTGGCCGGCACGCTATGTTTGAGGTTCACGAGATAGCGGCCGCCCGCGTCTTCGATGCGCTTGGCGCGCCCGATCTTGTCCTGGATGGGATGGCCGTTGGTGGAAGCGTCGGCGATATTGGGGCCGTTCTCGATCGCTTCCCAGACCATGGCCTCGATCTCATTCTCGATCTCGTCGGGAAGCTTGAAGCCGAGGTGGTCAAAGATCTTGATTCCGTTGTCCTGGTAGGAGTTGTGAGAAGCGCTCACCACGATCCCGGCGTCGGCGCGCATATTGCGAACGAGAAAAGAGATGGCAGGGGTCGGCATCGGGCCGGTCAGAATCACGTCGGCGCCCATGGAGCAGATTCCGCTCGTGAGCGCCTGCTCGATCATGTAGCAGCTCAGGCGGGTGTCTTTGCCGATGATGATGCGGGGTTTGGGAAAGTGGGTACGCTTTGTGCCACCGGCCCGGGCAAGAAGAACGCGCGCAGTTGCGGCGCCGACTTGAAGCGCCACTTCGGCGTTCATGGGAAAGCGATTGGCGAGGCCGCGGATGCCGTCAGTGCCGAAAAGTTTTGTTCGTTTCTTGTTCATAATCAATCCAACTGACGGTTGTTGATTCAATCCAACTGAACTTGCACTCGGTCCGGCACGATCCGCACGAGCTTCACACCCTGCGGGAGGTCCACTTTCACTTCGCGCACGTAGGTGCCCGATTTCGTTTCCGGCACCTCCACATATGCCTTCACCCGGTCTGGGGTCAAGGTGCGGATCAAATTCGGGGGGCAGTTTACGTAAAGGGCCGCTTTTTCCGGCTTCAGGCTCGATACCCGGGTGCCCACCACCCGGATAGGCACGCCGGCCACGCGGAAGTTCGACCCCGTGGGCTCCACTTCAGCGATGATCCGAGGCTCGCTGTCTTCGTCGAAGAAAACGTTGGGGTGGCCCGTACGCAGCGGGATTTCCCATTTTAGGGTGGTCGGGATATCGGAGAGGTCGACCGGCTCGGAACGGATCTCGGAGATATTTTCGAGGAGATTGCGCGGGCCCTTGATGCGCACGTTTTTCGGCGAAGCGTAGAGCTTCACGAGCCTGTAGCCATTGGGCACGTCATTTTTCTTGATCACGTCGACAGGAACCGTGCGGCGGTCAAGGTGCTCAAGTACGGGATTGATCGTGCTCGGGCTGATCGACAGCACGCGCACGCCGATGGGCAGGTGGAGTGAATCTTTCTCGATGCGATAATAGGCAGGGCCGGCTTTGGCTTTTGTGAGATCTACGTGGATCGTGTCGAGCGAGTTGGCGAGGGTGCGGAGGAAAAACTTGGAGCCGGAAAGCCGGAAGCTGACGCGATCGGGAACTTCGTTGGCCACAGTCAGGCCGCTCGGCACTTCGAGGTTAAGGTTTACTTCCTTGGTGATCTCGATGGAGTTCGAGCTCATCACCACGAACCAGATCCCGAACGCGACGAGAATCGAGAGAATCTTCCAGGCGATATTGTGGAATATCCATCCCATATCAGCTGTCGACTCCCTTCGCAGCGGCCGCGCCACGGCCAAAGTCGGTGAGCTCAAGAATTACGGCAAGAGAATTTGATAGCTCATCTTCCGTGAGTCGAGAGGAAATCCGCCCGCCCTTTACCAGATAAGCGGCGCCCTGTTCTTCCGAAACGAGAACCACCACAGCATCGGTGTCTTCGGTTAGGCCGATCGCGGCGCGGTGGCGCGTGCCGAAGGCTTTATCCACATTGGGATTCTTTGTAAGCGGAAGGAAGCAGCCGGCCGCCGCGATTTTACCGTCCCGAATGATCACGGCGCCGTCGTGAATGGGGGAAGAGGGAATGAAGATCGAATAAAGCAGTTCAGACCGAACACTCGCATCGAGGCGTGCACCCGTATCGATGAAATTCTTAAGGCCCGTTTCGCGCTCGATCACCATCAGGGCGCCCATGCGGTCGCGCGCCATCTGGAGCGCGGCCTTGGCTACCTCTTCCACTACGATTCGGTCGAGCTGCTCGGCCTTGGTGCTCACGAAGGGGTTCTTGCCCACGTAGGCGAGCGCGCGGCGGAGGTCGTCCTGGAAAAGTACGATCACGATGATGAAGAGATAGTCGAAGAAGTGGCGGAGGATCCAGTTCACCGTGAAGAGCTCGAAGTAGGAGCTCAAAAAATAAAAGACCCCCAGAAAAAGGAGGCCGGTGATCATTTGAATGGCGTGGGTGCCACGGAGAATCATGAACACCCGATAGACCACGAATGCAACGAGGGTGATATCCACCAGATCGTGCAGACGGAAGCCCGTCAGGATGTTTTGAAAGAGCACATTCATTTCATGATCGCCGGGGGTATACGACTCAACTACTCACTCAACAAAATTTCAAAAAAAATCAAAAATTCCAGACTTTAACGCATCTGCGACACGCGAAAGACCCTGACACTAAACCGGGCTAGGTGCCGCGATCACGCTGCCTTCGTTCGTGGCGGGAGCCGTTCCTGAGCCAGGAGTGGATCCGTCAGTCGATACCTTCGACACCTTCGGCGGAAGCTTCACACGCTTCATGAGAAGGTCAATCTGGTCCTTGTCGAGCGTTTCATGATCGATGAGGGCTTCGGCCATCGAGTGCAGGATATCGATATTCGAATTCAGCAGCTCTTTGGCGCGGCGGTAATTCTTCTCCACAATCTCGCGCACTTCGTTGTCGATCGTCTGCGCGGTGGCTTCAGAGAACTCACGTACGTGGCCCATCTCGCGGCCGAGAAATACCTGCTCTTCCTTTTTGCCAAAGGTAACGGGGCCGAGCTTGTCGCTCATCCCCCACTCGCAGATCATGCGGCGGGCGAGGTCGGTCGAACGTTCGATATCGTTACCAGCGCCAGTCGTCTTGTGGCCGAAGATAATCTCCTCGGCAAGCCTGCCGCCCATGAGAAAGGAGATCATGTTCTCGGCCCGCTCCTTCGTATAGGAGAGGCGGTCTTCGAGGGGCATCGTCTGGGTAACGCCGAGGGCGAAGCCGCGCGGGATGATTGAGACCTTGTGGATCGGATCCGTGCCCGGCAGCAAGTAGCCCACGATCGTGTGGCCCGACTCGTGGTAGGCGGTGTTTTTCTTCTCGTCGTCGCTGATCACGAGCGAGCGGCGCTCGACTCCCATCAGCACTTTGTCTTTCGCCATTTCAAAATCGTGGTTCTCGAGGAACTTCTTGCCTTGGCGAGCAGCGAGAAGCGCGGCTTCGTTCACGAGGTTCTCAAGATCAGCGCCCGACATCCCGGGCGTCTGCTTGGCGATATTGCTGAGCCTCACGTCGGGGCCGAGCGGAGTCTTGCGCGCGTGCACATTGAGAATCTGCTCGCGGCCTTTCACGTCGGGCTTGCCTACCACCACGCGGCGGTCGAAGCGTCCCGGCCTCAGCAACGCGGGGTCGAGCACGTCAGGTCGGTTGGTCGCAGCCACGAGGATCACGCCCTCATTGCCTTCAAAGCCGTCCATCTCAACGAGAAGCTGGTTCAAGGTTTGCTCGCGCTCGTCGTGACCGCCGCCGAGGCCTGCGCCACGCTGGCGTCCCACGGCATCAATCTCGTCGATGAAGATGATGCAAGGAGCGGATTTTTTGCCCTGCTCGAAGAGGTCGCGCACGCGGGAAGCGCCCACGCCCACGAACATCTCCACAAAGTCGGAGCCAGAGATTGAAAAGAAAGGAGCTCCGGCTTCACCAGCAATGGCTTTAGCCAAAAGCGTCTTACCCGTGCCAGGAGGGCCCATCAAAAGTACGCCCTTGGGAATACGTCCACCCAGGCGCGTGAACTTTTTCGGATCTTTCAGGAACGCGATAATCTCGGCGAGCTCTTCTTTAGCTTCGTCGACTCCGGCCACGTCCTTGAACGTGACGCGGTTATTGCTCTCGTTCATGAGGCGCGCGCGCGACTTGCCGAAGCTCATCGCCTTGCCGCCGGCTCCCTGGATCTGGCGCATAAAGATAAAAAAGATCGCCACGAGGAAAAGGATCGGGAGCCAGGAGAGGAGAGCCTGCTGCCAGAAAGGAGCCTTCTCCACCTGCTTGTTGGCGTACTTCACGCCGTGCTTCTCGAGGAGCTCGATCAGGCCGGGGTCTTTCGCAGAACCCAAGGTGCGGAAAGTTTTCTTGTCTTTCACGGCCGTTTTATACGTTCCGGTGATCACGTCGTCGGAGCGGAGCTCCACGTTTTCGGCGTTTCCGGCGCGAATGGTGTCGCGAAACTCGGAGTACCCGACCTCGGCCGAAGTGTCTTTAGTCTGCTCCACCACCCGGAAGAGGCTCAAAGCCACGAGGATGATCAGGATCCAAAGCGCCATGGTTTTATGGAATTGTTTCATATTGAAGTTCTTCTTTTTCATGATGTGCCCTTCCCTCTGCCCGGCTTACCCGCGCTAGAGGGTGATTTAGAAAGTATACGCTCATTAGAGCGCCAAAAACAACGAATCCAACCCGGCAAGAAGCCACCTGCGTCATGGCATTTCTTAGTAAAAATGGGTACTGTAGGCCCACTGTCAATGAAGCGACCCTCAGATCTGTTTGGAGCCTAGAACCACAGATGAAATTTCCTATTTACCTGGATTGCCACTCCACTACCCCGGTGGACCCGCTCGTATTGGAGACCATGCTCCCGTATCTGAGCTCGGATTTCGGCAACGCCAGCTCCAAATCCCACAGCTTTGGCTGGAAGGCCGAGGCCGGCGTCGAAAAAGCACGCGAAAAGGTAGCCAAGTTGCTTGGTTGCACTTCACGGGAAATTGTTTTCACGAGCGGCGCCACTGAAAGCAATAACTTCGTGCTCGCGGGCGTAGCAGAAAAGTACGCTGACCAGGGCAAGCACATCATCACGACCCAGATCGAGCACAAATGCATCCTCGCCACGGCAGAGCGCCTCGAGAAGAAGGGCTTCTCCGTTACCTATCTTCCCGTCGATGAAGCGGGGAAAGTGCGGATCGAAGACGTGGAAAAGGCGATGCGGGACGATACGATCCTCATCTCCGTGATGATGGCGAACAACGAGACGGGCACGATCCAGCCCATCGCCGAGATCGGCGCGTTGGCGCGTGCACGCAATATCCTGTTTCATACCGACGCCGCGCAGGCAGTGGGCAAGATCCCGATCGATGTAAACGCGATGAAGATCGACATGCTGTCGCTCTCGGCGCACAAGCTCTATGGCCCCAAAGGAGTCGGCGCAATCTACGTGCGACGCCGGGACCCGCGTGTGGAAATCGAACCGCTGATCTACGGAGGTGGCCAGGAGAACGGTTTCCGCTCCGGTACCCTCAACGTGCCCGGGATCGCCGGCATGGGACGCGCTGCAGAAATTGCGCTCGAAAAGATTCCTGCGGAAGTCGCCCGACTTTCCTATCTTCGCGACAAGCTGCACCGAGGCTTAGAAGCCCAGGTGGGTAAGGTTCACCTCAATGGCCACGAGACCGACCGGCTTCCCCAGAGCCTCAATATTTCCTTTCCCTACGTGGAGAGCGATTCATTGGTGGCGGCGCTGAAAAATATAGCTGTTTCAAGCACTTCGGCCTGCATGTCGGCCGCCGCCATCCCATCCTACGTTTTAGCGGCGATGGGGCTGCCCAAAGAACGTATTTTCGGCTCCATACGCTTCGGCCTCGGCAGGTTCACCACCGACGAAGAAATCGTGTATACTATTGATACGGTGTCCCAGTGCGTGAGGTCGCTGCAAAGGAGCTCCCCCTTGTTTCAGATGCAACAAAGCGCTAACGCCCAGAAGTAGCCCGAAAGTAGCCCGAAAGTAGGTAGCATGGTTCGTCTCAGCGAAAACGCGGTCAAACAAATCAAGCAGGTTCAGGCCAATGACAACAAGGCCGGCTATGCATTGCGCGTAAGCGTGGCGGGCGGCGGCTGCAGCGGCATGAGCTACAAGCTCGACTTCGTGAACGAGTTCGGCGAGAAGGACAAGATCTTCGAGCAGAACGACGTGAAGGTTGTCGTCGACACTAAGAGCCTGCTTTACCTCACCGGCCTCGAGCTCGATTTCGAGGGCGGCCTCAACGGCAAGGGCTTCGTGTTCCAGAATCCGAACGCGAAGAAGAGCTGCGGCTGCGGCAACAGCTTTTCCGCTTAAATAATTTCCATTTATAGAGACTAATCCACCCTGTTCCCAGGCGGCACCTGGGGCGCCATCTTGGGATCGGTTGGCGCACCCATCATTGATGGCGGCGCAGCCTTTGCCGGCAACGGCACAGCCAGATTCAGCGGCGCTTTTTTCGGCGCAAGAAATTCCTGCTTCACCTCGATGCCCAAAGAACCGAGCAGCCGCTTTTTGATCTCGCCGCCGAGTGACCGAAACACCACTGCCTCATTTTCCCCGACCGGCAGCGCGATCATCATCGCTTCATTCGGCACCTCACCCACGCCGCCGCGGCGAAAGCGCATCACCCCGCTCACCACGTAGAGCTTCCCCCACCTTGAATCCTGCGTGCGCACCTTTACGAGCTCCGGCGGGCAGTAGCTGTAGATATCAGCATTCTCGGCGTAGCATTTGGCCACCGTGAGATCGCGCACGCGCTCCTCTATAGAAACACCAGCCTTGTATCTTTCCAACGTGAGCGGATTCTCTTCGAGCCTATGCAGAAACGCGGACGCGAAGCCCGCGCGCTCTGGGAGCTGCACGCCGCTCGCGAAGCTGTTGGCGAACCATTCCTGGCCCATGAGCTCAGGTTTGGCGACAGAAGGCAGCTCGAGCGTGAGGCCCTTGCTGAACGGCAAGGTCACTGTCTTCCACCCTTGGCTTGCGAAAGTGAGGGAAGGGGAAAAAATCAGTCCAAGAAGCGCGAGCGCTCTTCGGCAGTGGGCAGTCGGCATGAGTCTCTCTTTCCGAACCAATGATAGCGGCGGCTCGCGATGAGTCGGTACACCAGATCGCGCAAGAATTGCGGGAAAATCCAGAGCACGCGTGCCAGCGCGTAGCCACCACCGAGCTGCTGCAGAATCATGAGCGCAGCGTCGGAGCGGAGGAAAGTCTGACCCTGGCTCCAGAGCACGACGGTCGTGAGGTTGCGGGAAACTTCCGCGGGCAGGGTGCCCTTCGCGGTTTCTCCCTGCAAAGGTGCGAAGCGGAACACGCGCTCAAGATCGCGCGCCATCACGAAATCCACGAAGCCGTTGCAGAGCACGCAAACTCCGTCGTAAAAAATGATCTGGTTCATCTTGGAATTCTACCGAGGAACGCGTCCATGGTATCTCTAAATTTGAAGCAGACCACCTGCTGCGCGCCCTCAGGCACGCCCAAACCTTCGGGAAGATCTTTCAGCAACGGTGCTAGCGCCACTTTCTGCACGAAGAGGCCGGCCGCCTCGAGCCGCTCGAAGTAGTCTTCACCATAGCTCCATTCCTGGCCGGTGCCGGGCAGACCGTTCCCCTCCCCCGAGCGCTTGCTCTTGCCGGGGTGCACGCTCACGTTCAGGAAGGCGACGCCCTGCGCTTTCAGGCAGCGGTGCATCTCGGACATCGCGAGAAAGTCGGAACGCACGTAGGGCAGCACGTGGTTGCAGATGATGATGTCGAAGGAGGAGTCGGAAAAGCTCATCCGGGTGATGTCCATTTCGAGGAAGCGATGTGGGGGCTTGAGCGCCTCGCTACCGGGAAGGCGCACGGGCGCTACGGCGGTGTATTTTGCTTCGCCGACAAATCGCGTGAAGTTGGCGAGTTGTGGGCTCGGCGGAGCCACGTCGAGAATCTTGGCGCCCGCCTCAGGGTGGGCGTAGTCGCGAAAAAAACGGGCGAAGGCGCGGTCTTCCGGCAAAGATCCGCAATGCGGGCACTCGGCCTCGAGAGAGGCCGCAGCTTCGTTACCTTGATGGCAAAGGGAGCACCGCATCTACCCAGTTTAGCACTTCCTAGGAGATGCGGCCAAGACGAGCGGCGCTATTGAATATCGTTCCGGTTTCCCGGCTACGACACTCAAGTTGGCCAGCTGTTCACACAAGAAAGTTCGCTCTACTTCACGCACCAGCCGTTGCTGCAGGAAAAGAACATCGGGCAATCGTTGCTCATCCGGCACTGGGAGCCTTCGTTGTCACCTTTTACGCACCAGCCGTTGCTGCAGGAAAAGAACGTGGGGCAGTCGTGGCTCATTCGGCACTGGGAGCCTTCGTTGTCACCTTTTACGCACCAGCCGTTGCTGCAGGAAAAGAACGTGGGGCAGTCGTGGCTCATTCGGCACTGGGAGCCTTCGCCGTTGCCGCGGCCAGGGTTGCGGTCTTCCTGAGGATCACTCGGGCTCGGGCTAGGACGAGGGCTCGGGGCGGGCGAGGGATCATAGCTCGGCTCATCCGGAGCAAATCCGCATAGCGAGCTGCAGGTTGATTCGCTGCCGCCGCGCCTTTGGCAATAGTTGTAGCAGCCTTGTTGCTCGCCAGAGGAATTGAGCCCGCAGCTCTGTACACAATACTTAGTGGTGCGGCCCGCGTTCGTGCACGACTGCCAGCACGCGCGGCTGGCGAAAGCCTCGGAGCCGGCAGAGCCGAGAAGCACGGTTAAAAAAAACAGACAAAGGGAAAGGAAGCGCATCGAATCTCCTGAACAGGGGTTAAAAAATTCTGAGTCCGGTGCCGGCAATGCAATAGATATGCCCGGTAATAGCGCGCTAACCTATCGATCCCGCGTGGTGCGGCAAACGCAGCGGCCCGCGTGGTGCGCGGTGGCACCCACGATAGGTGTCAGTACCTTTGCCTGGCAATCGCCGCTCTCCGCTCTCGGCCAAGAGCACGGGGCTTTTACTCGCACTCTTTTCAATTTCAGGGTCTTAGCTTCTTTGTTTTCAGAAGCACCCCGAGCTGATCATAGACCAGCTCGGTCTCGAGTGTGCCATTGCGGTCGAGATCCACGAGCTCACGTACGCTGATCCCATTTTGAAAAGTGGCTTCGCTGATCACTCGGCCCTTCGAGCGGGTGACGGATTTCTTGACCTGCCCCCGTTCATCGAGCTCGGTTTCCATGTCGCGCTCGCCATCAAAATCCAGATCGTGGAACTCGCGCACGGCGAGGCCCGCGAAGCCGAATTCGATCCAGCGATCGAACTTGCCGTCAAAGTTGGAGTCTTCGCGCTCGTGCGTGAGCTGCCCATTCTCGTCGTACTCGCGGATCAGGTCGGTCTTGCTGTCCTTATTCTCGTCCATCCGCTGTTCGATAGCGCGGCCTTCGGCGTCTTCGTATTGGCGGGTTTCGAAAAATCCATCATTGTTCTGGTCGAGAGCGATATAAGTTTTTCCATTCGCATCGGTTTTCGTGGGGCCGAGGGCTGCAATTTTCTCCTCCGCCTCTTGCCCCTCCTGCAATGCTACCGGCGCTTCCGACGCGGAATCCCGCCCGAGACGAAAACCAAAGGACCCCGCCATGACAAGTGAAGTAAGGAATGCCCCAGAGAGAAACAACCCGACGAGGAGGTTTCGCCACTTGTTCACGTGGGCTCGCGGCGCGGGCTCGCCCTCCGACGACGCGGCAATTTTCTTCGCCTGCTCGAGGTCGTTCTTCGGCACAAACACAATGCTGCTTACGCCGCCCGGGATATGCCCGCCGAGCGTCTCGGTCTTCACAAACGCGACGATGCCGTCGGCCTCAAGCGCCGAAACGAGCACCATCGCCTCTTCCTGACCGAGGCCCTTGGCCAGGATCACGTGGTCATTTTCGGAATTCTCCTCGGTAGGCTGCTCGCTCAACCGTCACCGCCGCCGCCAGCCAGCTTCTCACGCTCAGTGGCTTTGGCGCGGAGGTATTCCCAGTTCATGATCTTGATGTTCTCGATCTTGATCTCTTTCGGACAAGTGCTTTCACAGGCGCGGGTATTGGAGCAGGCGCCGAAACCCTCTTCGTTCATCTGATCGACCATGCGGATTACGCGCGATTCGCGCTCTTCGCGGCCCTGGGGCAGGTGCACGAGGTGGGATATCTTGGCGCTAACGAAGAGTGACGCGGAAGCGTTCTTGCACACGGCCACACAGGCACCGCAGCCGATGCAGGTGGCGGCGTCGAAAGCTTTGTCGGCGTCGTCTTTCTTCACGAGAATGGCGTTGGCGTCCTGTGCATTGCCCACCCGCACGCTGTTGTAGCCGCCAGCGGCCTGAATGCGGTCGAAGGCGGAACGGTCCACGACCAAATCCTTGATCATCGGAAAGGCTTTAGCCCGGAAGGGCTCCACGGTGATGGAGCTTCCGTCTTTATAGTGACGCATGAAGAGCTGGCAAGTGGTGGTCGCTTTTTCCGGGCCGTGGGGCTGGCCATCGATCACCATATTACAGGCTCCGCAGATTCCTTCACGGCAGTCGCTTTCGAACGCGATCGGCTCTTTGCCCTGCTTCACCAATTTTACGTTCAGCTCATCGAGCATCTCGAGAAAGCTCATGTCGCCGAGCACGTTGTCGACGTCGTGCTCTTCGAACTGGCCCTCTGTGCGGCTTCCTTTCTGGCGCCAGATTTTGAGGTGTATCTTCATACCGGTCGCGGCTTCGCCGCTCCTTATCGTTTTGCTGTCGTGTTGCGCGCTCATTTGTAACTCCGCACGGCGAGGTGCACGTTGTCGAACTTGAGGTCTTCTTTGTGGCGGTTCGGCTTCTTATCCACGCCGGTGAATTCCCACGCGGCCACGTGGCAGAACTTTTCGTCGTCGCGTTTGCATTCGCCGTCGACCTGGTGTTCTTCACGGAAATGGCCGCCGCAGCTTTCATCACGCTCGAGGGCGTCGAGGCACATCAATTCCCCGAGTTCGAGGTAATCGGCGACTCTTCCCGCGTTCTCAAGTTCCATATTGAGGTCTTTGGAATCGCCGGGGATATTCACGTTTTTCCAGAAGTCGGCACGGAGGGCCTGGATCTCCTTGATCCCCTGCTTTAGCCCTTCGGCAGAGCGACTCATCCCGCAGCGTTCCCACATGATATTGCCAAGGTCGCGGTGGAATTCGAGGGCACTTTTCTTGCCCTTGACCGCGAGCAGCTTGTTGATCATGCCTTCCTGCTCTTCGCGTGCGGCCTTAAACGCAGGGTGATCGGTCGTGACCTTCTCGAATTTATTGGAAGCGAAGTAATGCCCGATGGTGGACGGGATTACGAAGTAACCATCGGCAAGGCCTTGCATCAGCGCGGAGGCACCGAGGCGGTTGGCGCCGTGGTCGGAGAAGTTGGCCTCTCCCAGAACGTGCAATCCTGGAACTGTGCTCATGAGGTTGTAGTCCACCCATAGGCCGCCCATGGTGTAGTGCACGGCGGGATAGATGCGCATCGGAGTCTTGTAGGGATTTTCCCCGGTGATCTTCTCGTACATCTGGAAAAGATTGCCGTACTTCTCGCGCACTTTGTCTTCACCGTCGCGCTTGATCACGTCGCGGAAATCGAGGTAAACGGCGCGCTTGGAGGCGCCGACCCCACGGCCCTCATCGCAGCGATACTTGGCCTGGCGGGAGGCTACGTCGCGCGGGGCAAGGTTACCGAAAGATGGGTAAACGCGCTCTAGATAGTAGTCGCGCTCGGAGTCCGGGATCTGATCAGGGCTGCGAGTATCGCCGATTTTCTGCGGAACCCAAACACGGCCGTCATTGCGGAGCGACTCACTCATCAGCGTGAGCTTGCTCTGGTGTGTGCCGGATACAGGAATGCATGTTGGGTGAATCTGCGTGAAGCAGGGATTCGCAAAACCCGCGCCTTTTTTGTAGCAGCGCCAGATGGCGGTGGCGTTGGAGTTCATTGCGTTGGTGCTGAGGTAATATACGTGGCCGTAGCCGCCCGTCGCCACGATCACGGCATCGGCTTCATAACTCTCAAGCTCGCCGGTGATCAGGTTGCGCACGATGATCCCGCGCGCTTTGCCGTCGATCACCACGAGGTCGAGCATCTCTCGCCTAGGCATGAGCTTCACACCACCAGCTGCCACCTGCTTCATCATCGCAGCGTAGGCGCCGAGCAGGAGCTGCTGCCCCGTTTGCCCCCGCGCGTAGAATGTTCTGCTAACCTGGGCGCCACCAAAAGAGCGGTTGGCCAGTGTGCCGCCGTATTCGCGCGCGAAGGGCACGCCCATCGCCACGGAATGGTCGATGATCTGGCGGGAAACTTCGGCGAGGCGGTGCACGTTCGATTCGCGGGAACGAAAGTCGCCGCCTTTTACGGTGTCGTAGAAGAGGCGGTAAACGGAGTCACCATCGTTCTGATAGTTCTTTGCGGCGTTGATCCCGCCCTGCGCGGCGATCGAGTGGGCGCGGCGTGGTGAATCGTGGATGCAAAACGCGGTTACCTGGTATCCGAGCTCCGAAAGCGAAGCCGCAGCAGATGCGCCGCCGAGGCCGGTGCCCACCACGATCACTCGGAACTTACGTTTGTTCGCGGGGTTCACCAACTTGCTGTCGAACTTGTGGTTGGTCCACTGCTCGCCGATCGGGCCCTCGGGGCATTTCGAATCGAGTTTGAAGCTCATTGACCACCTCGCTGCATGAAGAAGATATAGAGGGGATTCACCACGAAGCCTAGGCTCACGAGCACGCCGAAAGCGTAGGAAGCTTTACGAACCGCGGGCTCTTTACCGCCGGGAATAAATCCGAGGGTTTGCAGAGAGCTCCACAACGCGTGGCTCAAGTGACCCGCGAGCACTGCCATAGCAATGGCGTACCAGAGCACCTGGCCGGGGCTCGAGAAAATTTCCACCATCAACCTGGAGAGATCGCGCACGGCCACGCCGCCCGCTGTGCCTTCATACACGGGGCCAAAGCGAAAAGTGAGCAGGTGGGTAATGATGAACACGAGGATCAGCGTTCCGGAATAAGCCATCGTTCGGGAGGCATTCGTTGCACCGGTTTTCGCTTTCCCCTGCGGGCTTACGGCGTAACCCACAGGCCGCGCTGCTCTGTTAGCCATGATCACCAGAAACGCGAAAAAGATGTGGCCGAGGAGCGTGGCCAGCAGGCCCGCTTCGATCGCGTAATAGAGATGGCCGCTCGTGATCCCATGCCCGTAAGCATTGAAGGCTTCCGGCCCCACTAAATAAAGTAAGTTGCCCAGCATATGGCCAACGACGAACCCGCACCAGGCAAGCCCGGTAACGGCCATCATCTGCTTTTTGCCGATGGTGGATTTGAGGTAGCAAGCACTCATGGATATAGCCTCTACAGCTCCGGATTGAGCCCGGACGCTCTTCTTGTGTGTGCGTCTACCTTAGCATAAAAACCCAATGATTTGACGCGGCTTTGGCTTATTCCCCGGCCCTGAATTTTACGCCCCGCAAGATTTTAGGTAGAGTAACCTAAATTTAGGTTGACCTACCTAATGCTCTAGGTATACATACCTAAATATGAAGCTCCTCTCAGGAACCAAAGCCAAGATTCTTCAAAGTGCTCTTAGCCTTCTCGAATGCAAGGGTATCCAGGCGCTGACACAGAACGCGGTAGCCAAAGACGCCGGCATTCCCCAAGGCCAGCTAACCTACCACTACAAGAAACGCAGCGATCTCGTGAACGCCGTTACCAGCGCTGTTCTCGACGCGATGGCCGACGCTGTATTCCAAAAGGAATTTCGCGACGTGGTGGACGGCAAGGAGCTCGGCCCCTTCCTGCGCATGCTGCTAGGCTTCGTGAAAAACAAATCCCGCTCCCGCGCCCTCCTCGGCCTTATCCTCGAAGCCGACGAAAGCCCAGACGTGAAAGAAAAAATCATAGCGCAGGGCGCTCAGGTACGCGGCCTCATCGCCGCCGTTTGCCGCCTCGAGGAAAACGACCCCTTGGTGAGCCTGGTGCACTCGGTGCTGCTCGGCTACGGCCTGCAGTTCTTTCTGATCGACGACAAAACGATCCGTGCGCGCCTAGATAGAGACTTTGAGCTCAACTTTCGAGCCCTGCTGAGTCTGATGCCGAAAAAAAACAGCCAGAAGAAAAAAGGAGAATGACATGACACTAAACAACCTCATCCTTGACCACGGCTTCGCGATCTCCTTCTTCGCGATCATGGGAATATTCACTTCGCGCGCGCTTTTGGTGGCCGGCGGAGCGATGTGCTGGGTCGAGAAATTCGACTGGGCCAAGCGCCACAAGGTGGTGTTGCCCGCCCAGGAGAAAAGCGATCTCGGGCGCGACCTGCAGCGCGGCCTCGCCGTGCTCGCGGTTGACGCCGCCGTATTCGCCGTGCTCCTCCAAACGGGCCTCTTCAAAGCTCACCTCACGCCAACGCCCGGCGAAATCGCAGTCACTTTCGCTGCCATGTTCGTGTGGATGGAAATCTACTTCTACTTCTCGCACCGCGCGCTTCACCACCCGAAGCTCTACCCAATCCACCGCTTTCACCACGAAGGCCGCGGCACGAATCCATGGACCAGCCTCGCCTTCTCCTACAGCGAGCGAGCCGTATTGCTCTTCGGCTCGTTCCTGCCAGCCGCTGTGGCCTCGCACTTCTTGCCGCTCTCGCTCGACGGCTTCGCGCTCTATTTCCTGGTGAACTATGTGCTGAATGTGTACGGCCACCTGAATGTGGAGATCGCGCCAGCCTGGTTCCGCCGCAGCTTCCTTTTCGGCTGGGTGAACACGAGTGTTTCCCACGGAATGCACCACCTGCGCTACCGCGGCCACTATGGTCTCTTTACGCGCTTTCTCGATCGCTGGCTGGGCACCGGATTTGGCGACTACCCCGAAAAGTTCGACCGCGTGAGCCGGGGGTTTGGCGCGCTGTAAGCGCGACTGGCCTCGAGAGTGAGGGGCATCCCTTGTTCCAGCAGCTGCCGGTCACCACGCGGAGGGGGCGCCCCCGCGCCCGCCTACCGCGTACTTTTCCCCCATGCTTACCCCCGGGGATCGCTACCGAGACTCACTGCAGGCCTGGGTGCGAAATACTCACTCAAAGATGTGGAATCGAGGGGCACTTTATAATTGTTGATTTCATTTGTCAACTTTAACAAAGTGTATAATATCAATTACTTATCCACAAATTTTTAGTGGCTTCTTTTCGAACCGGGAATCGAGGCCTGGAGGCGCTCAGGAGTGTCCACCTGGCGGGTCATGTCCTGCTTGAGGGTGGTCTCGTGGTTGAATTCCACGTGGCTGTAACCGAACTTCACGTACTCCACAATCTTGCCGATCAAATCGTAACGAGCGAACGGGCAAATTATATAATAATTGTTTGTACCGTCTTTAGAAAAGTGTGTGGCGAGCTCGAGCGTCTGCTCGTAAGCGAGCTTTTCCTTGTCGTCCTTCGTGACGAGGCCGTCGAATTCCGCCATCAGTGCCTCTGGCACCTTGAAGCCGGAAAAATTGGCGTTCAGATATTCGCCGTTCTTGCGGCTCATTACGGGCATCAGTCCGAATATCACCGGAAAGCGGGACTGCGGGATATTGTATCGGGCGAGGGCATCCACGCATCGGTTGAACGCGTCCTTGGAGTGAACGGGCTGGGTCTCAGCGAAGTCGGCTCCAGCTTCGATCTTGCGCAGGAGTCGCTCGGTTTCGTTGTCGATATTCTCAGCGTTGGGATTGTAGGCCACGCCCACGAGCATATCGAGGGGCTGCTCGAGGTCTTCACCGCTCATGAGCTTGCCCGTTCGCATTTTCCTCACAACCTCAAGAAGCTTCAGGGAGTTGCCCTCGAACACGCTCTTGGCGGGCTCAGGGCCCTTTTTCACGGCGTCGCCCGTAACGCCGAGGATCGCAGCGATGTTCAGAGCAGCGGCACCGAGGATCTCGGTCTGTAGCGCGATCAGATTCTTGTCGCGGCAGGTGATGTGATAGATCGTGTCCATGAACGCGGGGCCGGCCTGCAGAAGACGACTCTGGAATGCGAGAGGATGCATCTTCACGCGTGCGTTCGGATTGTCGGCGAGGTTCAGAGCGTCGGTGCCCTTCTGCCCGAGCATGAAGCAGCCATCTCGAACGGCGCGGGTTTTATGTCCCTGGGGCATCCCGACTTCCACAGTCACGAATCGGTATTGGGGAGCGTAGAGTTTTTCCAGCAGACGCTGGCGGAAATGGGCCTCGGGCTTGTGATTCATATAGGAGAAATGTGCCCCTCTTACCGCCAATTTTCAATGGGATTGAGGGCTTGCCGGTTGAATTAGCGCTCTCCGACCCGTTTCTCTGTCTGGCACTTGCGCAGGAAGGCCGTATTGCGCTGAAAGATCGATGTACTCTCGTCGCCGAAAATTTCATTGCCCTGTAGAGAGTCGCTATTGCGGTCCTTCAAGCTGCCCATGAGATTGGCGACCACGCGATCGGTTTCCTGGTTGGAGAGGAAAAAGCCGTCCTTGCCCACGGAGGCCGGCGCGCGGCCGCCCCCGTTGCCGACACCTTCCGCCCCGCCATCTGGAAAAAACTGCGCGAAGCTGCTGGCCTTTGCGGCCTCCGCGGTTCCGCCTTCACCGGCCGGGCCCGCTCCATCACCATTCTGCCCGGCAGCGCGGCGTTTCGCGGCGAGATCGCTCGCGGCCAGCTTGCGGCGCAAAGCATCGCGGAGAGACTCAGGCACCGCGGCCAGCTTCTGCGCTTTTGCATCTGCGGAGCTGGCGGCAGCACGCTCTTTCGAAACAGCGATCGTGCTAACTCCGTCGCTCTTTCCCGCACTGGCGAGCTCTTCTTTGCTGCGAGAGGTGATGGTGCTTTCTGAATTCTTGCCCGCGCGCCCTATGGCGGCCGCTGCCTGCTTGGCGTTTGCCTTAGGATAGTCAGCGGATCCCGTATTCGCGACTCCCTGCCCAATGGAGCTCATGTCAGCTCCACGGGTTGCAGAAATTTGTTCAAAACGGGCAAACTCCGCAGAGGCTAGGTTCGCGCGCACGCTATCCGTGTGAAGGCGTGCGGCTTCTCGGTCGAACTTCTCAGAATCATCGCTCAAGCGCTTCACAAGATCAGGCGCGCGCTGAACCACATCATTGTTGGTACGAAGGCCCATACGCCCCGAAGTGTCCTGGAAACGCTGCGGAAACTGAGGCGCCTCGGAAAGCCGGGCATCTGCCTCGGCCCGCACCTGGTAGTCGCTGCTGTTCTGGCGAGGAGAAACAAAGTTGCGCACTTTATCGTACTGAGACGCGAGAGCGTCCGCGAGTTTGCGCTAGAAGTCGGCAATGTGTTTCGCAGTTTCAAAATTTTCTTCAGCGACTGCGGCCTGCTCGGCGGATTTCACCTTTGCGCCAGCATCCAGGCCACTGGCGGCATCAAAGCTTCCCAGGTGTTCAGGAGGAACGTAGTTAGGGTCCGAGGGAGAAACGGCAACCGAATGCGCTCGAGGAGCAACACCTCTCGCAGCAGTAGCATCTGGCGACGTCCTTCGTGTTTCCGCCCCCTGATTGGCCAGTTCCACGGCACGCCTCGAAGCGATGCGATCGAGTTCTCTCCTGTTCAGGCAATCGGAAGCTCGGTCCCCATTCCCACAGCCCGAGTAGTCCCACGCATTCGCCAGGCTCGGCTGCAACGAAACGAACAGCAAGGTGATGATCGGTGAAAGGCGCAAGGCTTACCCCCAGGAGACTTCTTATCGTCGTTTGGGGGAAACCGCTTGAGCCTAAAGGGCTAATTTAATCTAATAAATACAATACACTAGAAGCTTACTGCTTCTTGACCTTGGTGCCTTTGGCGCTGTCTTCCACTGCCCAGCCCTTGGCCACGAGTTCACCGCGCAGCCGATCGCTCTCGGCCCATTGCTTTGCAGCCCGCGCCTGATCGCGCGCGGTCACCAAAGCCTGTACGTCGTCAGGCAAGGCAGCCGACTCCGCTGAGATCAATTGCTCGAACCCGAGCCCGAGCACGCCGTCGAAATCGAGCGCTAGCGCCTTTTTTTCCGCGGCGGGAATGCCCGCGTCCTTCATTGCGCCAAAGAGCGCCGCCAGCGCCTGCGGCATATTGAGATCGTCGAAAACCGCCGCTTCGAAATGGTCGAGGTGCGCTTTTCCCGCGGATGAATAGGAAGCAACGGCTGGCTCATCCTTCCATTCCTTCATGCGCTCGACGAGCCCGCGCAAACCCGCCTGCGCGGCCTTAAGAGAGTCATAAGAGAACTTAATCGATGAGCGATAGTGGGTCTGCAGCAGAAGGAAACGATAATCCATCGCAGTGAAGCCTTCGCGCTCGACGACAGCGAGAGTCAGTGTTTCGCCCTTCGACTTGCTCATTTTGCCCGAATCTTCATTGAGGAACTCGCCGTGCAGCCAGTAGTTCACGAATTTTTTGCCGGTGGCGGCTTCCGACTGCGCAATCTCGTTCGTGTGGTGCACGGTCACGTGGTCGATCCCGCCGCAATGCAGGTCGAACGTCTCGCCGAGATACTTCATTGCCATCGCGGAGCACTCGATATGCCAGCCGGGAAAGCCGCGGCCCCAGGGAGAGTCCCACTCCTGCTGGCGCTTCTTGTCTTTGGGCAGGAATTTCCAGAGCGCAAAATCCGTGGGATTTCTCTTCTCTCCCATCGCCACGCGCTTGCCCGCCTCCAGATTTTCCACGTCGAGGCGGCCAAATTCCGCGTAGCGGGGAAATTTTGAAGTATCGAAATACATTCCGTCCGAAGTTTTATAGGCAACGCCTTTGGCTTCGAGATTCTCGATCAGCGCGATCATCTCGGGCACGTGGTCAGTGGCTTTCGGAATAATCTGCGGACGAAGGCAATGCAACTTCTCGAGGTCGGAAAAAAATACGTTGCTGTAGTGCTCGGCGATCTCCCAGATCGTTTTTCCGGCCGCGCGCGCGCCCACTTCCATTTTATCTTCGCCGTCGTCGCCGTCAGAGACTAAATGTCCCACATCCGTAATATTCATCACGTGCGTGAGCTTGAAGCCCGCTCTTCTCAATGTGCGCACGAGGAGATCTTCAAAAACATAGGTACGCAAATTGCCTATATGGGCGTAGTGGTAGACGGTGGGGCCGCAGGTATAAAGGCTCGCTTCTCCCGCTTTGATGGGAACGAATTTTTCTTTTTTCCGAGTCAACGTATTGAAGAGGAAGACGTCTTTAGCCATCCGAATATCGTACCAGAATGCTGGCCCTCACGCATGAGCTATGTTAGGAAATGGGTATGGAAAACAAGCAAGTTCCACAGTCGCACTTGGGCACTCTGCCCTTGGCCGAAATGAAGAAAATCGTCGCCGACTGTTTCACCGCTAACCCTTGGATTTACTGGGCCGATATGCTCGGTACCGCTGCCGTGGCCTATGGCGCTTTTTTCGCCACCGAGCTATCTCCTGCCGTGTCGCTGCAGGAGCTTTTCTTTTTCACGGTTTCGGTATTCGCCTTTTATCGCGGCATTCTCTTCATCCACGAACTCACCCACCAGGAACGCCGCGATCTCCCCGGCTTTTCCATTGCCTGGAATCTTCTCTTCGGCATCGCTGTTCTCCTGCCAAGTTTCATGTACCGCGGCGTGCACCTCGACCACCACCGCAAAGCGACTTACGCCACCGATGAGGACGGAGAATACCTCCCGTTCGGCGCCTCTCCCATCTGGAGAAGCTTCCTCTACCTGGGCCAGTCGATCCTTCTCCCTTTCCTGGTCGTGTTCCGCTTCGGAGTTCTCACTCCCCTCTCCTTTCTGCACCCGCGCTTTCGCCACTTCGTGATGGCCAATACCTCTGCCCTCGCCATCCGCATGGACACCGCTCGCAAGCTCCCGCAAGGCGGCCAGGACCTGCGTAACTGGTATATCCTCGAGGCTCTCGCGTTCATCTACGTGCTCGTTGGCTTCCTCTGCTTCAGCACCGGCGTGCTTAGCCTCGGCACCCTCCGGCACATGTACCTCCTCTTCGTTGCTATGGCGGTCGTGAACAGCCTGCGCACTCTCGTGGCTCATCGCTACAAGAACCGCAGCGAAAAAGAAGTCTCTTTCACAGAGCAGTTCCTCGACAGCGTGAACATCGAAGGCAATCCCGTTCTGATGGAGCTCATGGCGCCTGTAGGCCTCCGCTACCACGCGCTTCACCACGTGTTCGCGAACATGCCCTACCACAACCTTGGCATCGCCCACCGCAAGCTCAAAGCCGCGCTCCCCAAAGACTCCATCTACCATCAGGCCACCGAGCCCACGCTGCTCTCCGCGCTCGCGACTCACTGGAAAAACGCCAAGGAAGCCCAGCTTGAGGACGAAAAAATAGCGAGCGGCTCTTACCGCGCCTGATGCTCTCCCTCGTCGTATACATCCCTGATTCCCACGTCGAAGAAGTGAAGATCGCCATGCTTGCTGCAGGCGGAGGGCGCATCGGTAACTACGATTCCTGCTGCTGGCAAACCATCGGCCAGGGCCAGTTCCGCCCGCTGAAAGGCGCGAATCCTGCGCTTGGCAAGGTAGGCAAGCTTGAAGTCGTGGACGAGTGGAAAGTCGAGATGGTGGTGGAGCCCGGCAAGATCGAAGCGGTGATCGCGGCGATGAAGAAGACGCATCCGTATGAGACAATCGCTTATCACTATGCGGAAGTAAAATCCTGAACCGACCCGCGATCACCTCGGGGCGAAGTCAGGAGGCCGCCACTAAAGCTTATAGCTCGCCGTCAGCAGCAACCCATAGATCCGGTGCCTGTATTCCGAGACCACGCTCGAGTTCTGGTTCTTGTAAGTAGCGTTCGACCAAAGAAAAAAACCGCCCGCGCTCGTGAGCAGCGGCCCGAGGTCTTTCTGCAGGCCCAGCGTTGCGCCCCTATAGTCCTCGCTGGTGCTCAGTAGATCGAGATTTCCACCAGCGTCGACCGTGCTCGGATTCAGCATCAGGCCAGCGAGAATATTGTTGATCTTGTCGAGGCGGATCTTCGCGCCAAGATTGGCTCGCGCTTTGAACCGGGTATCGGTATGGGAATTCACCGCCGCCCGCGAAGGCGCGGAGTTGAAGTGCACCGGGAGCTGGGCGTTGAGGTCGAGAAAAAAGTCGGCACCTCCCCAAGGAGAATATTTGCTGCCCATGCCGAAGTTAAAGGGACGGCGGAAAACGGAATGAATGCCCGTTTCATCCTGAATCACCTGCCCCGAGGCCGTATGGGTTACGCCGAAAAAATCCGTGCGGCCGCGCAGATCGAGCGAAGGCGTCTGCACGCGCACGCCAAAATTGAGCTCGGAGCTCGCGCGATACTGCGCTCCGAGCACGAGCAGCGCCGACCAGTTCGATACTTCCGCGCGACCCGCGATGGTGGTGCGGGCTCCGCCGGCGACAACAAACTGAGTGAGAAGCTGATTGAGCACGATAGAATCACGCACGGCAAAAAGAGAAACGCCCACGCCTACGCGCTCGGAAACTTTCTTGGCCAATGAGGGCCCAAGCCAGAGGCTGTCTTCCGCAATATCGAGCAGTATGTTCTGTTCCACAGACGCGACCTTGAAGGGGGAACTGATGCTCTTTTTTGAACTATAGGGGGTATTGAAGGAGAACGCGTAGGTAAAGGAATCACCGCTGAAGAGCGTCACCGAGCTGAGCGGCACGCCGCTGTAGGAGCTCGACGACACCACGAAATCCGGATTGCCACCGCCGATCGCAGAGCGGGAAGAGAACTTGTTCATCGCATAAGCGTTGCCATAAACGGATGCTTTCTTGCCGGTTACGAAGCCGAGCGCGCCGGGGTTGTAGTATACGGCGCCGGTGCTGTCTTCTACGCCGATGCCCGCGTTGCCGAGGTAGGCTTCCTGCTCTCCGAAGGGCATGAAGTTGGGGTTCTCGAGATCGGAGGCGCGCGCCACGGTGCACGAGAGCAGAAGAAGAAAAGGAAAAATGCGAACCTGCATGGGGAAAGCATTAGCAAACACCCTTGCCGCTCGTCTCGCGAAATCGCTGCGATGCCGATTTCGCCACAGGCTGTCAAGGCTTGGCGGGGATGGGAGTCTTGCGCTTCAGTCTGGTTTCTTCCTGAGCCAGCTCGTAGTTTTTGCGCAATTCGCGCCGCCGGAGGGCGCCGGCAAAAAGACGATGCTCATCTTCGGTTTCGGGCTCGAGCGGAGGCACGGGAATAGAGGTGCCTTTATCATCGACCGCGACCATCGTGAAATAGCAGCTCATCACGTGCGTGCTCACGCGAGTGCGGGGATTTTCCGTGACCACCTTGATACCGATCTCCATGGAAGAGCGGCCCGTATAGTTCACGTTGCTGAGAAATGTAACAAGCTCGCCAAGGTGAATGGGCTGGCGGAACACTACCCGATCGACGCTGTGGGTAACTACATAACTACCACAGTAGCGGGCGGCGCAGGCGTAAGCCACCTGGTCGAGAAGGCGGAGCATCGCTCCGCCATGAATCTTTCCCGAAAAGTTAACCATATCGGCCGAGGGCAGAACGGTCATCGTGAGAGATTTCTCGCCTTTGATAATTTCAGGCACTTGTTACCTACTTTCCCAGCTCAGCTAAAACTTTGTTTTGATCTTATTGAAGTCGGTTTCATGGCCCTTTTGCTGATCCACGTGATAATTGTGGCAACTCTGGCAGCTCTGGTCGACTCGGTCACCCGTATGGCAAGTGAGGCAGCTCTCTTTCTTGATCGGCATGAATCCGCTCGAAAAAACAGAAGGATCGCGGCCCTCAAGGTTCTTGTCATAGGACGCCTCGGGATTAGCCGTATGGCAGGTGATACAGCCCTTCTTGTCGAGCAAGTTGAAATGTGCCGAGTGCACGAAACGCACGAAGCCCTGCTTGGAATTCTCTCGATTCTTCCCCTGCCAACTCACGGAAACAGAACCGTCGGCGGCCTGATCCACGGAGTGGCACTTCATGCAGGTTCCTGCGGCTTTCGGATCGAGCAGTCCGTTGAGCGACTTGCTGAATATTTTCTCTTTTTGCGGGCCGGCCGACACGAGGCTGATCCAGCTGGTCAGGAAAGGATCCGCGTGCCCTCGCAAACGCAATCGAAGACTGAAATCGCTCGTCTTGCGATACCAGCCGCCTCCGCTTTCGGTCCAGGCTTCGTCTTTTGTGTCGCTATCGGACTTCACGGAGATGGGCGTCGTGGCTTTCGGCTTTTTGGCTGCCCAGCTGGAAACCTCTGAGGAGAGATCACGGAACCAAACCGCGCTCGTGGATCGCAGAAGATCGACGGGAATCGATCCCAGCAAAGACGCAACTTTGTCGTCGGGTACCGTCGCTCCCAAAGCCTTTTCCAGGTGTGACTTCAGGTAGGGGCCACCTTCCTGGCTGAACTCAAGCAGCATAGCCTTCACGCCCCAGGCGATCGTGGCAACGCTCTTTAGCTGTTCAGGCGTGGCCGACGAGAGATCAGCGAGATCCAAATCAGACACATTCTTGAAAGGGCCAGCGAAGCGGTCATCTCCCGACAACATAAGCATCTGAAAAGGAGTGAGCTTGCCGTCGGCATCTTCAGGCCAGGAGCCGATCGAGGATCCTTTGAGGGCTTTCAAATCCAGAGCGGGCAGTCGCCAGAATACTATGCCTTTGGCGAGCTGATCGACGCCGCGAGTGGCAGGCTCATGACATTCCGCGCATGATTTCTCGAAACCGCGAAGCACCATGTGTTCCCCCTTTTGCTCGGGGGTATGGCAATGATTGCAGCTGATCTCAGAGCGTTTCTTTTCGGAAAAATACTTCGAGAAGTGGGCATTGTGATCGAAGAGAACACGGGTGCGGCGCTTGAAAGGAAAGTCTTTGAAATCGGAATGCCCGGCGGAGAAGCTCGAAAACTTGCTCACATGGCACGTCTGGCATTGCTGGTTCGTAATCTTTTCTCGCTTGGTGCCAGCACCCTGATGCTCATTGTGGCACGTGGTGCACTGCTGCTGAACAGCCGGGGCTTGCTCAGATGGCGCCCGACTTGTGCCGAGTTTGGAGTTGGTAATTTTCTGGAGTGCAGCAGGATCAAGGCCGTGTACAGCAAAGGGATGCTCACCCATCGAATGGCATGACTGGCAGTTTTTAGAGATCAGGTGTGGATCTGATGCCTTTACAAGCCATTGCGCGGGAATTGCGTCGTTTGCGCCACCGTGGCAGGTATTGCAGTCATGCTTAATCGAGCGATGAGGATTGGAAAGCGGGCCAGGGGAAAAAAAGTGGTCGGAGCTTTGCTTGGTACCGAAAGCCACAAGCAATAATCCTACGGAGGCTGCAAACACGTAAAAGCTTAGTAGCCCGCGTTTGGCACGCAACGAGCGCGTGGGAGTGCAAGGGGGGATCGCGAGGCAACAGGTGCCATCAGCATTGGGGCCCTGCTCGCACTTTCCGCCGCGCTGGGGAAGACGGGCACACACGAAGCGGTCTCCGCGTCGGCTCGGTTCGCACTCGAATTTTGTATTACATTGGCCTTCGGGGTTAGGTCCACGCGGGCAGCTTTTGCCATCTTTAGCCCAGCCACATTCCCAGTTACGGTTCGGCCGGTTATAGTCTTTGTTTTTTGCCACCTGAACCTATGCTCCCGTCAATGACCACGCGATGATTCCGTGCACCGCTGCGAAAATGATCAGGCTGAAAGTAAGTGGAATGTGTACGAACAGCCAGAGCTTTAGCAGGCGCTGCAGTGAATACTGCAAATCGAGATCATCTTTTTCGCGGGTGAGACGCTCGAGTTCGTCGAGAACGAGCATTTCTTCCGCATTAAGGTAACGTCTAACACCGTTGATTCCAGTGCGAATCTTGGCCATGTGGAACTGAAGGCCGAGCACATGCGACCAGAAATTTCGCGGCCGAGCAAAGAATCGTTCCAGCCTGAAAGCGTAGAAATCGGCAAGGGTCGACATCTTCGTTTTTTCCAGCGCCGTAAGCACCAATTTCTTACCGCGTTCACTGAGCTCGAGTCGAAGTTCGGGAATGCTCTCATAAATTACGGGCTTACCCGCCTGGTTAAGTCTCTTAGGAAACAGGCGCGAGATCATCAGGCCCCCCACCCCGCTCAGCGCAACGAACCAGAAAAGGAGGTAAGTCACAGTTTCAAGACCTCCTGTGGGCCAGCCAAAACCCGTATGGGCCAGGAACAAAATCATGGAATAGATTCCAGCGTAGGAGTGAAAGCGGAGCCATGAGGCCGCCGATCCTATCGGCAAAAATGGCAGCTTCTTCCGCGCGTTAAAAAAGGCAAGTGCAAGCATGAGCAAAAACAGCGCACATCCAGTGATTCTTGCTGTTCCATGCAGCCGGGCTTCGAGCATCGCAACAAAAACACCCGTAAGCAGCGCCGCGAGCGCCGTAAGGGCGCTCAACTTGAGCCTATTGAGCAAAAAATAATTCATCGGCTCATCCATTTTGAAAGGCCAACATAGTCGCGCATGTCGACCCGTACCATCGCATCGTGTGCGCAGGCGCGCTGGCAAGCCGGCCCACCCATTTGATCAGAGCAAAGATCGCACTTGGTTGCTTTTACGATCGGCCTCTGGCTCTCGGTGTCCACGATGAACTCGTTTTTTTCGTTCCTCGTGGTTTCCATAAGAATATTGTCGTAGGGGCAGCTTTCAGCGCAAACGCTGCAGCCGATGCACGTTAAATCGTTGATCACTATCTGACCCGAATTGGCATTTCGGTTGATCGCTCCCGTGGGGCAGCCAATCATGCAGATGGGATCCTGGCAGTGCATGCAGGAGTTGGCCACCATCCAGCGGCCGATCTGCTTGCCTTCCCTGAGGAAGCGCGGATTGTCGTCGTGGGCTGCAGCGCAGGCACGTATGCAGTCGTCGCATTGAGTGCATCGGTCCATGTCGATGAGCATGGTGGCAGTGCCATTCATCACGCGGTTTTCCACCATGAACTCAAGCACGTCGGTGCCTACCCGGCGTTCTTTTTCTCGCTTGGCGAGCGCATCACTATCGTGCCGGGTGGCCTTAACCTTTGAAACTTTGTATTCCATCCATGGCATCAGGTTCTCGGGCAGTTTGGGCAAAACATACTTTTCGATGATGGAGGTTGGCACTACCAAAACATCCACATAGCCCACGCCTCGGAGAGTGAATTCGTAGGGCACGGAATCCTGGTTTTTCCAGTTGTGCACAATCTCGCGAAAGCCATAGTGCTGCCCGCGCCCGAAGTAGGTCACGGTGCGATGGCCATTGCCGCTCCTCTCGCTAAGGCGAGCAAAGCCCGCTCGTATGAGAACGAGCCCGTTGGGATAATCACCCTCGGCTGCGATAACAGGTTCGTCGTTGAGCTGCTCCTGGGAAGAGCGCCCCGCCATCTTTTTGTAGGACCCATGCCAGTCAAAAGATCCGTAGGATTTAAACTGAGTCTGTGCCACTACGACGGCCATCTCTTCATCGCTAAGGTGGTTAAAGAGCATCGCTTCGCGAAGGTGAACGGCTAAGCTTCGCTCGCGATAAAGTTTGTCGATATGGTCTTTGATCTGAGCAGCATGGAGGCGGATATCGCGCAGGCCCTGCCACTTGATTTCAAGCAACTGTACATCGTCTTCCGCCGCGATAGCCGTGGCAGTGCGAGGAGTTCTTCCGAGAGCCGCGATCTCGCCGAAAAACTCCCCCGACTTAATCTCTACAGTGCGAAATTTCTCCAGCACGGCAGGCACGTCCTGAAGGAAGATGCGTGTATTTTCGCCCTCTTTGCGCAATGCCACTTCGGTAGCCTGTTTATTCTCCTGATGCCTGACTCTCGCGCGATAGCCAGGCACTTTCGAGTTCTTCCATAACTGCGATATCGCCTCAAACCACTTTTTTTGATGGGGCTCCTGGCGACCGAGCATCGAGTCGGGAAGGCCTCCTTCTGAGGCACTTGAAATCACCACGCGTATCGACCCCCGCATGATGAAGAAGGCCGAATTTCCGTAATCTCCTTCACGCACGATGATATCACCACTGCGATAATTCAAAACACGGGTGTCATTCCGAAGAATGTCGCGAAAGGGAATATGCTTGGGAAAAGCGCTCTGGTCGATCGCGGAGAATGGCAGATGTGTGAGAACGGAGTCTACGATTTCATCGTTCATTTTCGAGTCGAAGGGAACGTCCCAACGACTCGGCCGTTCGATTTCAAAACTATCAGCCATTCACCGCTCCTGCCTCGCCACCAATCAAGGAGACGATTTTCCTTTGGTTTGGGATGGGATCATGGAATCGACCGCTGCCCACTCGGCTCCGGTCTTTCCTTTCAGAAACTCACGCGCTGTTTTCGAGATCGTATCAGCGGCAGCAAGAAGGGCTGCTTCATTGTTGGGCTTTAGCTCGGCGGCGCTTCCTGCAGCAAAAATTTTATCGAGGGCAGGATCTTTAACCGCTCCTTTGATTTGCTCTACATAGCCAAGAGCTTTCTTGGCTCGCTTGGCCATGGCCACGGCATAAGTGCTCTTTTTGGTAACTTTGGCCACGCCGCGCAGGCCGTACTCGAGGTCAAGCACACGGCCAGCGATATACATCACGCGCTTGCGCTCCGGGCTGGCTGGGCGATTCGCGCCGCCATTGAGGAAGTTGTGCCGAACTTCGCCTTGTGACCAGGAAACGAGCTCAAAGTCGCTGCCAGCATTGTGCCCGCCGACTTCCACAAGTTTCTCGTTTGGAACCGTATGGCACTGGAAGCAGTTCTGGGCTACGGAGTAGATATCATCAGGGCGAATCATGCCGACCGAAACGGATTGCGAGATCCGCTGCTCTTTATGTGCGGCAGGTTCCTGCTCCTTCTTTACGTCTTTTCCACCATAATCATTGTGCACCTTGATCCAGGATTTCGCGGCTCCGTGGCACGACTCACAGGAAATTCCTGCCACTGCCTCACCACCCGAATCAGCGGTATAATGGCATTGAAGGCAAGTTGCTTCCTTCTTGATCTGTTTGACGCCCATCTTATCGGCGATCGCTTTGGCGTCCTTACTTTTGTGCATTTCATTGAAGGTATTGAAGTGGTGGGTTTTCTGCCACGTTTTGCCTTCCGACTTATGGCACTCGAGACACTTCTCGGGGCCAACCACGTTTTCAGGGTGCTCAATGGCCTGCGCGACTCCGGAAGAGACAACCACGAGCCCGGCCAGAATTTTAAGAACACTTTTCGATTGGAATAACATTACTGAACTCTCCTTTATTACTTAAGCGTCGATCTCTACGGGCCCGTTGGGAACACCCACACAAGTCAGACAAGTGCCGGCATCCGGCTTCATTCCGGGCTCGTGCAGATAGCTCACGCTCCCCGATTTCACTGCCACGAGACAAGTGCCGCAATTCCCGGTTCGGCACCCTGACGGTATAGAAATGGAATTCTGTTCCGCGAGCTCAAGCAAGGACATTGAGGTTCCGTCCCAATTTTTCTCGACCTTCGAGCGACTGAAGAAAACGCGGTGCCCTTTGGCCGGCGAGACATCCGAAGCGGGCGTAGCGGCTTTCTTTACAGTCGCAAATCCGAAAGCTTCAAAAAAGATATTTGTGTCCGGAACGCCCCACTCTTTGAGGTTCGACGTGATTGATTCCATCATCGGAGGCGGACCACAAACGTAGAAGCTGTAGTTATTGCTTGGAAGAGTTTTCTTGAAAAGGTCGACCGAAACTCGACCATGAACCTGGAAATCCTTACCTTCAACTTCGCCCGCAACCGGATCGCTATAGCAAAAGAGAACTTTCAGATTTTTCATAACTGAGGCGAGTTCAAGGATCTCTTCCTTGTGCACAACCTCTTCGCCACTACGAACTCCGTAAAAAAGCCAGGTTTCGCGGTCGTCTTTGCGGTCTGCGATGGCTTTAAGCATACTGAACACGGGAGTGATTCCGATGCCTCCACCGATCAGCACCACCGGGCGAGACTGGTAGAGATCGAGGAAAAAAGAGCCGGACGGTGCCTTCACGTCGAGAATTTCGCCTTCTTTCAGAGCTTCATTGAAATACGTGGAGGATAAGCCGGACTTTCCATTCGGGTCTTTTGGATTTGCCAGCACCTTCTTCACGGTTACGCGGAACGTTTCGGGATTGGGTCCACAGGAAAGGGAATAGCAGCGGATCACGGGTTTATCCTGCCCAGGGATGCGCAGGTTGAAGGTAAGAAACTGCCCCGGCTTAAAGGGTGGAAGTTTTTTTCCATCGTGGGGCGCAAGCAGTACTGAAGCAACATTCTTCACATCGCGTCGGATTTCTTTGACGATAAACTTCCGGAAACCATTCCACGAAGAGGCGTTGAGGTCTTCGAGCTCACGGTGCTTTTCCTTCAGAACTTCTATCTGAGCGGTGAGTAGCTTCAGTTGCAAATTGCCCTGCACTTTACTGATCCGCTCCATCGCGAGGCCGCGAAAGAGGTGCTGGGCGAGCTGATACAACACGAGCCCCACGATTACTGCTCCCAGAACTATGAACACATATCCCATCCGTGGCTCTCCCCTAAAACTTCAAGCGCAGTTCCGTGCGCATACCGTAAATATTTCTCTGTTCAGGTCTGTAGCCGAACATGGCGTCGCTACGCCAGATCAGGGCCTTTGTAAGCGGAAGCTGAAACCGCACTGCGGATCCATATTCATCCTGTTTCTCCGTTCGGCCTGGCTGGAAGCCACCGCCGATGATCTGCACAGTCGACAACTCGAATACGATCTGCTTGTCTAAATTGAAGAGGTATTCGACGCCAGCCGACCCGCCAAAAGTGTCGTTTGCGGAATTCTCCAGAAAGGGAAAGCTCGTTACGCCGTCACCCTCGAACAATATGCCCGTGTTTTCCAATATACCGTTTTGTTTGGCCAGGCCTTGCGGCTTATTGAATCCGCCGAACAAGTTGAGATAGGGCACAAAAGTATACGGCTGCCGCGTCATCCAGGAGGACTCCAGCAATAGAAGCATGCCATTTGACGTGATTCTGTTGTTTTGAAGGCCTGGTTTCTGCCCAAAGTTTGTAAGTACTCGCTGGGAAAAAGAAGCGATGTCCTTCCACCGATGGGTAAACGAAAGCGCAGTGCTGTGGAAACTGGATTTATTTGCAGATACATCCTCGGTGAATCCGTAGCCAAGCTCCAGGTGCCCGCTCCAAACGTCGGCGAACAGATTCGCGCCATAAATTTTGGCTTCGTCGTTGCGAAGCGGGTTCTGCACCGGAGTGTTTACTTCCTTGAAAGCCCAGAAGAGTGTGAGGTCCATGTTGGAGACGTCAAATACTCGGCTGTTCATTGCTGGCAATGATACCGCTACGCCTTCGAAAATATCATTCACCCAGATTCCGTTATGCAGAATGAAAGGCATCAGACCGGCAGCAATCGGAAGATCGATGTGGTTTTCCTTGCCGGTGATCCCCGACACGATGTTACCTACGTCTCCCTCGAAGAAAAGCGCGTCGAGTTTGAAATCGCCCCGGAACCGGCACTTTTCGTCTCCAGCTGGCCCGAAAGTGCAACCGGTGAAGTTGCCGGCGTCGTCGAACGGACGGGTAAAGGCGTGCACACGCTCAGTGGCGGTCAAATTGAGGTCGATGTCGAGGTTCAGCCGCGAATTCGCCTCGCCGATCTCTTTTACTTTGTCTTTCGACTGGCTCACCACATTGCGCCAGTCGCCAAACAGCATCAGGCGGGGAAATGCCAGGTTGCGGCTGCCGAAGATATTGATCCCTTCGTCGAGTGGACCGTAGCCGTACATCGGACGGCCAAAAAGGAGCGGATAATAGGGTTCGCTGTTCTTATGCTTGCCCCCATATATCTCGAGCTGTTCGTCGGGGCGGTAAACTCGGTCGCCGTAGCTTGGGTCTGGCTGAAAACTGTCGCTTTTATACTCAAGAGGCCGGGCGGCCTGATCCATTTCACCGGCACCAGGAATCCCGCTTGCTGATGCGGAGACCCCAGCGGCAAAAGAAAAAATAGCGATGGAAGTCGAAAATAAAGCTCTCATTTTACTTCGAACTCCACAGAATAAGCATGATAGTCGAGCATCCATTCGTTCATGGCTTGCTGCATGTCCTGGGTGGCGCCAACAAATCGCATGAAATAAATCGGCTCGGCTCTCGAACGAAGGCGGAAGGAGAGCTTATACTTTCCGGGCTTTTGCAGCAGTTTTCCGGGAACAGAATAAGATGCGTTTCTCTTTCCTAATGGGGGAATACTTCTGCCTTCCATGCGCACTGTATTGGGGTGATTGAGAACCGAGTTGGGAGCGCCGGCGGGCCGGATATGGGGAATCTGGTCGCCATCCATGTTAATCGGCAGGAACATTTCTCGCTCGGTACCTTTTATGTTTGTGGTGAGGAACTTGGTCTGCAAGTTAACAAGCTGATCGTCATGCGCGAGCTTGCCCTGCTGCACATCAACCGAATGAAGGTCTGCCATGTCTCCGGTGCTATCCACGTAGCCTGACTCCCAGATGTTTTTTCCCTCAGGGTTTGTGAGGGCCACATTCGCCCAGATTTCGGGCTGCGCACCGAGTGAACCGCTCGGCAGGTTGTGACCAGGATTCTTGTTCTCAATCTCGTAGCGGAAGCTGAGCTTCTCACCCGCCTTACGCGTTCCCGAAAAGAAAGGCCCTTTCACGCTGGAGCCATTTTCCATCGTTTTGCGCCTCAGCTCTTTCTTTTCATTGAGCAGGGCTATGTTTTCATCGATTATTTTCCGGGCTGAAATGCGATCGTCGGCCGAATCCCATTCAGCGGGAAACTTCGTTTTCTTAGCCGCCCCATTTTTTTCAAACGCTGGCTTGCCCCAGTCAGCACGATAGTCGAACGTGAGCCATTCCTTCGGCTTAAATCCAGAAGCTTTGGGGTTATGGGGGAACAAACCGGGATGGGCGATCGGGTAGCCTGGACCAAAGAAATTGTGGTTGCTGCGTTTGCGCCCAGGGTTGATCTTGTTCCCATTCACCTCAGCGGCTGGCCCTGTAGCATAACCAGAGGCCACGCCAGGTTCCTTACCCATGTGGCAGTCCTGGCAGCTCGTGCCCTTGGCGAGAGAGGGCGACGCACGGTACTGCTCCCAAACTACCTCGAGTTTAATGCCGGGGTGCACCGCTACCTGGTGGCAGCTTAGGCAAAATTCCGACTTTCCGATTTCCTCGAACGTAACCACTTTATTGTGAACCGGAATCCCGGGCCCGCTGTTGTTTGGGTTCACTTTATAGAAATCTTTCTTTGCAACCACATCGGTCAGAGCCTTACCGTCCCCGGTACCGTAAACAGGATTGAAGATCTCACCCGGCTCAATACGTCGCTCTCCGTTTACGCGGGTATACTTCTGGTTTACCCGGTGACAGGTAATGCAGGTGACACCCTCGCGGGAGACCTGGCTCCGGTCCCAGATCGGCATCTCTCGCGGCTCTTTCATGGAGGTGCCAACCGACATATGGCAGCGCACGCAAAACGCGCCCGGAGTGCCTTGCGCGAGCTGATTGATTTTATCTTCGAACTTATGGAACATCGGCGAGATGCCGGCGTAAGCATGATTCGAAGAGCGCCACTCATCGTAAATTTGTTTATGGCACGTGGCACATTGATTGGCGCTCGGATACTGCTCCTCGGAAAGGAGCCCCGCGTGAGGATCTTCAGCCGCCTTCGCAGGCTCCGCGGCGGCGGGTTTCGGAGGTGCGATCACCACAGGCTCTTCTCCGTCAAGCAGGTCATCACCTGCAAAAGCATTTATAGAAACCAGAATGCCGCAAAAAGCTGCAATTTTAACAATGCACCAGGGTGCCCGCGTGAGTTTCCGCATCGACTCTCCATTTCAACCAGTCACACAATAGTAATGGACAATATTGATTGAAACGACGCACAAAATGAGAAAGATGAGGCCAAATGCTCAGTTTGCCCGTGTGGGAATTGCATCAGCGAGCGACGCGAAGTAGGCCATCAGGTCTCCCTGCTGCCAGTCCACTTCGCCCACGAGCTTACGCGAAATTAGGTAGTCTTTATTGATCACGTAGGTCTCGGGAAAGCGGAACACGCCAAAGTTCTCGGAAGTAACCTTGCCGCCCTCGTCAAAAACCACAAAAATGTCCTGGCTGTCGCTGAAGGTTTGTTCATCGAAAGGCAGCTTGCCGAGAAACTTGCTTACGTCAGAAAGTTTGGTGTCGTTCGACACGGCAACAAGCGCGACTTTGCCTTTGAGCTCTTTCACCATGCGCACCATTCCTGGAAACTCTTTGACGCAGGGCGGGCACCAGGAGGCCCAAAAGTTCAGCACCACAACCCTCCCTCGCAGCTGCTCGAGAGAAAATGGTTTACCTTTCAGCGTCTTGAAAACCGCTGCCGGCACAGGTACCGAGCGCGAAGCCTGTACACCGGTAGCTTCCGGAGAGTCAGCCGGTAGGGAAAAATCGCTGCGATAGGTATAACGCAGAAGCGCGAACAGGCAGAGCAGACTACTTGCTATCAGCAACAGTTTCCGAAAAATGTGCACTCCTTTCCGGCCCGGCCGCTGCGAGCCGCAACTTTGCGAAGTGAAAAGTCACAAACCCGAATACAACTTCACCCGCGCAGAATAGAAAAAGATTGAGCGCGATGTTTTCGGTGAAGCCGTAGGAATGCAAGCCTATGTTCAAAAGGTTCACTCCGAACCAGGCCACCGCGACGATAACGTTCATGAGCACCATACAGAGAGCAAAACCAGGCCCCTGCAGAATTCCGCTCAGCCGCCCGTGCATTACAAACAGGAGCCAAAGCACGATCAGAAGTGCGCCATTTTCTTTAGGATCCCAGCCCCAGAATCGTCCCCAGCTCTGATCGGCCCAGATTCCGCCCAGAATTGTGCCTACAGCGGTGAATAGAAGCGCCACAACGCTTACGCCCATCATGCTGCGAAACAACTCTTCGAGCTTTTTGCGCGCGCGCCCTGCCCAAGCCGACAACAGGTAGACATGGCCCAGCACTGCCCCGACGATACAGATTCCATAGCCAATCGTAATGCATACAACATGCGTGGCGAGCCAGAAGTTAGTATTGAGAACAGCCACCAGCACGCCCATGGTATCGCCCTCGGCGGCATAGCCAAAACTCACGAACAACAGCGCCGAGCCAGCTACAGATCCGATGAGCACTCCGAGGCCGCTCTTTTTCATGTATTCCAAAATGCAGGCCGAAAAGGTGACGATCGCACCTACAAACAGAACCGACTCGAACAATGTGGAAACCGGAGGGCGCCCCATCACGTACATTCGCATCGCGATGCCGAGGATATGGAGAACTGTGCCTGAGCAAAGCACAATGAATGCCGTACGCCGCAGCCTTTTGCGCCAAACCAGCCAGCTCGCCATCAGCAATAGCAGTGAGCCGATGTAAAACGCGATCGCCTTTTGAAACAGCTTCCACTTGTTATAGAGGAACTCAACCTGAATCTCCGCCCCCGCCCCTTCCCCGAGCTTTGAGGCTTCTGCAGCGAAGGCGCTCCAGTTCTCAGAGCGATAGGCGTCTGCCATCACCCTCAGGCGAAGCAAAGAGGCCGCAACCGCGGGAGAGCCGTCGCCTTCCTGCATCACGCGCCAGGGCGAGCCCCAGAGATCGCCGCTTCTAAACTGCGGAGGGAAGATCCTGAGCACGTCGGGAATTCCCCAGCCTTCAACAGCGCCAAAGCGCTGGGTGAAATCAATTGCCTGCAAATTTCCTGACCGGGCTTTCTTTTGCAAGGCTTCACGCGAGCGCAGAAGCTGGGAATAAGAATAGCGCTCCCCGTTTGCCAGGCCAATTTCCTGCGCGACCTCCTGATCGGTGAGGTGAAAAATCGGCAAAAGCATAGAGAGCGAGCGGCTGATCTCGAAAAAACGCGCTGCTTTCACATCGAGTTCAAGCAGCTGCGTCTGCGCCGGCGTACGACTCTCGCTCTCTTTCTCTCGAAGGGCCTGAAAAAAAGCCTCCTGTTCTCTAAGCCGCGAAAACAATTCGTTAAAGGAAAAACGATTTCCATCTCGGCGGTCAAGCCCGAGTGCGGCGGTTACATCCGGGTTCGGAAGATTGAAAATCTCACGCTTATAGGCAGCTTCCGGATCGAAGAGCAGCTCGGCCAGCCAATGGGAAGGAGAAAGCTCTCCAGCGCTTTCTTTACCGTTGAAGGCCAGAAGATGCGTGCGCGCGAAGGTATCAAGAGGCTTAATCCGGCCCTCGTGCTGCGAAGGAATTTTTCCGAACGCGTAGAAATCGCCTTCGGCCCCCACTGCAGGCAGAGTAAATAACAAAGAGAGCAAAATGGCACAGCTCCAGCGCTTCATCGGGTTGCACCTTCGTTTCGGAAAAGCCGGGGCAGTTGCATAACCAGGTGAATTAAGAGCCCGATACACATCACTATCCCCGAAAGATAGGGAAAAACCCTGCCTATGTTGTGAACGACGGCCAGCACGGTGGTGTTCTGGCTTCCATTTTCGATGAACGACGCCTGATAGAAAGTGTAGCCCTTGTAGCGGAGCGGCTCGTTCATCTGCACCCGCACTGGCTGCCGCAGCTCACCGTCGTGAAGAATGATGTCGGAACGAAAGGCCTCTGGGATTTCGGTGCCTGGATGAAGCTTCTTGGCAAACTTGGTGAGTTCCAGCCGAAACGGAAGTGGGGTGCGAAGCCTGCGCAGCTCCACAATGAAATCGCCGCCCTCGGCTTTGAGAGTTTGCGGCACGGGCATCCGCTCAAGCAGAGTATAGATTCCATTTACGCCCGGATCCGCCTGGCTCACGCGAAAAAGAATGCCGGCGCGGTTACGCTCGTCTTCGACTTCAACTGGAGCTTCCGTGAGCTCGAAATTTTTCGCGAACCCCCTTGCATCCTCAGGCGGCAGTGCGCTTCTGGGCCGGGCTGTCGAATTTCGAAAATATTTCAATATCTCGATATGAAACGGCACCGCGGCGTGCGCTATTTTCTCTCCCGGCTGAAGCCAGCCGCGGGCAAAGGCGGTGACTTGGTCTCGATCGGCAGCACGCGTATCGATAAATGCGAGCTCAGTGGCGTGATAGTCGGAAATATAGTCGGCGGATTCACCCTCGCCAATCACCATATTGCCCTCAAAGCTGAAGGTGGCGGTAAAAAAGCCCCCCGCGAGCATCAGAGCCGCCCCTAAATGAACTACATTCACCCCGAGTTTTTGCCGAACCCAGACGGCCGGCGCCAATAGGCGCGCAACAACGCCGACAAAAATCAGCCCCATCATTGGATATCCACCGGGGAACGGCACACTGCCCACCCAGAAATAAAAGCTGGAAAAATATCGATTCTGCGCAACGTAAAGGCCAAGCTCGCGCTGTGCGATCGTTCCCACTACGAGCACGATCATCAACCAGATCAGGCAATAAAAGAAAATGGCCGGTTTTGAAAATGCAGCCCGCAATCGGGAAAGCGATTTGCTAATTTTCATCAGAATCCCGAACCGACCTGCAAAGAGCAGTAAAGCTGGCCTTCTGTGTCTCTAATATTTTTTGTTTACTCGTGAGTTTTACGAAGAGGGTTTTTCCGGGACGCGAAAAAACTGCAGCAAGGATCGAAGGCATACCTTCAGCGCCATCGATTTGAAATTGCTGGAAGTCTCCGAACTTGGCCTTTCCGCCTTTTCCTGAGCGCTTGATCTCATCCGCACTGGCAGGCTCGAGCCCCGCCTGCTGCCGCCAGCGATTCACATTTGCTTCCAGGCCGCCGGCCTCGCCACCGAGCACTGTGATTGAAGCTTCCGCCTTTGCGCCACCCTCTTTGCCAGGAACCTCAAATATAGCCAGGCGAATGCTGTCGCCGGGCAGCTCTTTCCAGCCTGCCGGGCTAGTCCACCGCACGGCACCGCTGCTGGTTTGCGAGAACGCCTTCGCGGCGAGCTGCGGCGCAGGCTGAACCTTCGCAATGCTATAAGTTCTCACCTCGCGGTCTCTTGAAGAACACGCGCAAAGCAGCAACATAACGGAAAAAAAAGCGAACGGTTTTGACATGAAAAATTACTGTAGCGTAAACCCTAAAAAATTGGCATTTCTGCCAAAAAATTCTCTTCCAATAACGCCGCGCACCCATCGCGACAAAACAGACAGGAACATGTTAGGAGATAGGAACCTTATATTTTGGAGAATATCCCGTGCTTACCTACGCAAAAATCCAGGAGCTCCTGGGTAAAGAATCCGAATCCTTGTTGGGCTTTAAAAACCCGAAGGTGGCAAAAGAAAGCCTCCACCTCCCTGGCCCCGACTTCGTGGACCGCATCTTTAAGGACTCCGACCGCTCTGCTCCCGTGCTTCGTTCGCTGCAGGCGATGTACGGTACCGGGCGCCTCGCCAATACAGGCTACCTCTCGATCCTTCCTGTGGACCAGGGCATCGAGCACAGCGCCGGTGCTTCGTTCGCGCCGAACCCGATTTATTTTGACCCTGAAAATATCGTGAAGCTTGCGATCGAAGGCGGTTGCAACGCCGTGGCCACGACCTTCGGCAATCTCGCGATCCTTTCGCGCAAGTATGCGCACAAGATTCCTTTCATGGTGAAAGTGAACCACAACGAGCTCCTCACCTACCCCAATAAAGCCGACCAGATCATGTTCGGCACCGTCAAAGAAGCGTGGAACCTCGGCGCCGCTGCTGTGGGCGCGACGATTTACTTCGGCTCGGAAAACAGCGGCCGCCAAATCGTGGAAGTGGCAAACGCGTTCGAGCAGGCGCATGAGTTGGGAATGGCCACCGTGCTCTGGTGCTACACACGCAACAATGCCTTCAAGATCGAGAAGAAGGACTACCATACCGCCGCCGACCTAACCGGTCAGGCGAATCACCTCGGTGCCACGATCAAGGCGGATATCTTGAAACAGAAACTGCCCACCTTGAATGGCGGCTACAAGGCGCTGAACATGGGTAGCTCGTCTTACGGGAAGCTCGACGAGAGGATGTACACCAATCTCTCTTCAGACCACCCGATCGATCTCACGCGCTACCAAGTGCTGAACGGCTATGCCGGGCGCATCGGCCTGATCAACTCGGGCGGCGCTTCGGGTGCGAACGACTTGGAAGAGGCTCTGGCTACCTCCGTGATCAACAAACGCGCGGGCGGCATGGGCCTGATTTCGGGACGCAAAGCGTTCCAGAAGCCGATGAAAGACGGTGTGGCGCTGCTCAACGCGATCCAGGATGTGTATCTGAGTAAGGAAATTACCATCGCTTAGTGTCAGGGTCTTTCGCGTGTCGCGTGTGCGTTAATTTATTGAAGGCACAATAGAACTGGTCGCTAGAACTGGTCGCCGCATTTTTCGCAAAACCGAGACGGCGTCCAGCCAAAAAAAGAGCCCGCGTATCCGTACGCGGGCTTTACGTTTCGAGTGGGAACTTTTCTATTTGCGGAAGCAGCCGATGAAGGGGCGGTTGCGACGGCTGATGGGCTTCGGCTTTACCCCGTAACCATAGTACCAGCCGCCCCTCACGCGCACTTCCACGTGGCCATTGCCGCCGTTTCCGCCGCGGTATACGCATACGTCGTTGAGCTTCGCAGAGTCAGGGCCGCCCGCAATTTTGCGGAAGCCGTGCTTGGGCAGCTCGCCCGCGGCCATCCAGGCGGAAACGCCGGGCAGATAGACCCTCACCTTCTTGCGCTCAAGAAGGTAGAGCTTCACGTAGCGGTAGCAATAGGTCATCTTGCGCTTGCCGCGGCGGCGGGCGGCGTCTTCGGCAAGAGACTCTTCTTCCAAATCGCCTTCTTCCACGCGCTCGATCCCGGAGTGCATGAGATCAGTCGCAGAAACCCAGACTTCCGAAGCCTGGCCGGCTTCATCGGAATCCACGCCGAGTCGAACGGCATTGCCTCGCGATTCGAGGATCGAGATCGCGGTGCCGCCACGAACGGAGGAGCCGTCGAGGGTGCGGAGGTCATTGGACGTTACAAAAGTTTCGGCTTGAGCCGAGTTGCCGGCCGCGAATAGCGCGACAAGACAGGCAAAGGCTATGCTTATTGTTTTCATGGGAACTCCAGGGCGTGAAAAGGCCTGAGCCAGAACGAGGCTCGACCAGGGTTAAAAACGGAACAGGGTATAAAATTAAATAGTTTAGATTGAGAAAAAACGTGCAGCGATGCAATCCAGGGTTTAATGCGTGCGGCAGGTTTTCAAGGAGCGGAGCAAGGTTCTACTCAACTTGACTCTGGAGCACAAGCAAAAACGATCATTTTTGTCAGTTATAGGCGTTTTCGTAATGATCTTCAATGGTTGGTAGCATATTGCCCCGGATCCAAACCATATTCCAGCAGCGGTCGCCGCGCAGGAGATACTTCTTCTCGAAGTGCGTGCGCGGGATGAAATCGAGCGGGAGCTCCCGGCAGTCGACAAGCTTCATCCCCCACTGCTCGCGCATCACGAGCTTGGCTTCCTCGGCGTAGAACTCTTCGTTGGTGGCGAGGGTGATCGAACCGCCGCGCTTGAGAGTGTCGCGAAGGCGGGAAAAGAACGGCATCAGATGAAAGCGCAGGTTCTTCTGTGATTCCTTCGGGTAGGGATTCGGATAAAGGAGAAAATAGCGGTCCACGCTCTCGGGCGCGAAGCCGTGAGTGATCCACGGGATAGCGTCGCCGTGCACGGGAAAAAGATTCGGCATCTCGGGATGGTTCTTCAGCCGCCCGGCGAACTTCTCGAACTTTTCGGTGGTGCGCTCGAAAGCCACAAGCTGGCGGTCGGGATTCTTCTCGGCATAACGAAGCGGGTGGAAGCCTACGCCGCAGCCGATTTCGACGTCCAGCGGACGGGCGGGATCCAAGGGAAGGATCCGGAAGTCGGGAGGTACGGGCATCTTGTAGGCTTCATAGTTGCGAATTTGATTTTGCATCCCATAAACTTTCCGCCCTGCGCCGCGAAAACGCAAGCGGGTAAACTTACACTGGTTACAGGTTTTTCAAAGCCGAGGGAAGATCCGCGAATCGAAAGCGAAATCCTGCGGCGGTAATTTTTTCCGGGCTCACTTTTTGGGAAAAAAGGAGCATGGTGCTCATTTCTCCAAGGAGGAGCCGAAGCGCAAAGGCCGGAACGGGCAATACGGCGGGCTTCCCGAGCGCCTTGCCCAGTGCGGCCGTGAAATCCTTGTTTTTAGCGGCACCCGGAGCGACCGCGTTGTAAACGCCTTTTATGGACGGTTCATCGATCGCGAAAAGCAGCATGCTTACGAGATCGTCGAGATGGATCCAGCTCATCCACTGCTCACCGCTGCCGAGCCGGCCGCCAACCCCGAGCTTGAAAGCAGGCAGCATCTTCGCCATCGCTCCCCCGCCCTCGCCGATCACCATTCCGAAACGCAGCACCGCCACGCGGCCCACCAGATTCCGAAAAGCGCTTGCCGACTTTTCCCAGTCGACGCAAACATCAGAGAGAAAATAATCGGCGGGAAGCTCATTCTCCGCAAGCAACGTGTCACCGCGGTCGCCGTAGAAACCAATGGCGGAAGCGGACACATAAACGCGCGGACGCACGGCGGGAGAATCCTGCAGGGCCTCCCGCAGCTGGCGAGCGGTGTCGACTCGGGAGGAAAGAATCGTGCGTTTGACCCAAGGTTCCCAGCGCTGCGCCACAGGTTCGCCGGCGAGATGAACGATGGCGTCGATGCCAGCAAAGTCGCCAAGCGCGCCCCATTCCCGGAGCTCCGCTTTGAACGGCAGCTTCGCTTTCCTGGGATCTCTTACAACCGCGATCACCTCGTCGCCGCGGGCGGTGAGCGCAAGGCCGAGCTGCTGGCCCACGAAGCCCGAAGCACCAGTGAGAAGAACTTTCACGTTAGGCCTTTGTCTTCGTAGTTTGCGGGTCGAGCGCGTCGCGGAGCCCGTCACCGAGGAAATTGAACGCTAAGATCGTGAGGAAAAGCACCACCCCGGGGAAGATGATCAGGTAGGGATAGGTGCGGTAGGCGCGCCAGCCTTCATTGGCGAGCGTGCCCCAGCTGGCGAAGGGGGGTTCCAGGCCGAGGCCCACAAAGGAAAGAAAGCTCTCGGCGAGGATATTCTGCGGAATATCGAAGGTGAGGTTCACGATCACGGGGCCCATTATATTGGGCAGGATATGGGAGAAAAGAATCCGTGACTTTTTTACGCCGAGCGCGCGGGCGGCTTCCACGTAGGTCATCTCTTTGGCCTGAAGAACCTGACCGCGCACGAGACGGGCACCGCCGATCCAGCCCACGATGCCGAGCGCTAGGAATATACCAGTCGGGCCTCGTCCTACTACGAGCATGATCAGCACGGTTACGAGAATAGAAGGAAGCGCGTTGAGCACATCGGCGATTCGCATGAGAATGGTGTCGATTGTGCCGCCCGCGAAGCCCGATACCGAGCCGTAAATAGTGCCGATCACCAAGGAAAAGATTGCCGTGAAAAAACCCACGGCCAGCGAAATGCGCGCGCCGTAGATGATTCGTGAAAAGAGATCTCGACCGAGGGAGTCGGTACCGAACCAATACATCTTCGAAGGGAATTGCAGCGCATGGTCGGCGTTCTGGTCGAAGTAGGTGAAATTGGTAATAAAGGGCGCGAACAGGGCAGCCAGCGACAGAAAAATGAGGAACGCGAGGCTCACCATCGCGAGACGGTGGCGCTTCAGGCGTTTCCAGGACTCAGAATACATGCCTCTCATGTGATGCGGATCCTCGGGTCAATGAGCGCGTAGCAGATGTCTACGACCAGGTTGGCGAGCACGAGGGTGAAACCGAAAACCATCGTGACCCCCATGATCAGAGGGTAGTCGCGGTTGGTAACGGCGTCGATGAAGTACTTGCCCATGCCAGGGATCGCGAAGATGTATTCAATTACGAATGTGCCCGTGAGCACGAAGGCAGCCAGCGGGCCGAGCAGGGTCACAACAGGGATCAAGGAATTCCGAAGTGCGTGCTTCAATATGACTTTGGATTCTGAAAGCCCTTTCGCCCGGGCCGTACGAACATAGTCGGAACGAATCGATTCCAGCAATGCCGCGCGGGTAAGGCGCGCGATCAGGGAAGCCGGGCGGGTGCCGAGAGTGATGGTGGGAAGGATCTTGGAGAGCCAGTCGTCCCAGAGCGCAGGCGGAAGCCAGTTCAGCTGGAGAGCGAACACATAAATCAGGATCGCGCCCACAAAGTAGGAAGGCAGGCTGATCCCGGCCACCGCCAAAAACATCGCCGAAAAATCCACCCAGGTATTCTGCTTATAGGCCGAGAGAATCCCGAGCGGCAGTCCGATCACAATGGAGAGAATCAACGAATAACAGCCAAGCTCCACTGAGGTAGGAAGAGTATCAGCGATGATCTCGGTCACAGTGCGCCCTTCGTAGCGAAAGCTCGGGCCGAACTCGAGAGTCACTAGGCCTTTAAGGTAGCGCAGGTACTGGATTGCCAGGGGCTTATCAAGACCGAACTTGGCCTCCACGTTTGCTTTGATCTCGGGGGGAAGGGCCTTATCGGAATCAAAGGGCCCGCCTGGAACAATGCGCAGCAAGAAGAACGTCAGCGTAGCCAACACCCAGAGGGTCGCGATAATGATGAGCGTTCGCCTGATGAGGAAAGAAACCATTCCTTTTTCTAACCTAAGAGGCGCCCGGCGCGCCAGTGTGTCCGCTCTTTAGCCTGCGCAGCATTCCTCTGCTAAATCCTTTCCAGCCCTCGTTCTGAAACTCCACTTTCTGGAAATACCACTTATCCAGCAGGTTGAGGGTGACACCGTGCAGGCCGGAGCGCACCAGGGCCTGGTGGCTGCTCAGAAAGAGCGGCATCAGCACCACCTCTTCCTCCAGAAGCAGCTTCTGAGCCTCCTGGTAGTATTTTTTGCGCAAAGTTTCGTCGGCGGTGGCTATGGCATTCTCCACAAGCTCGTCGTAGCGGGCGTTCTTCCAGCCCATGTAGTTGTTCTCGCTGGAGCTGGTGAAGAGATTCATGAACGAGTGCGGATCCGGATAGTCGGCTACCCAAGCGAGGGAAAGCATATGAGGCAGGCTTTCGGCGCGGGGACGGGTCAGGTTCGAGGACAAGCTGGCCAGCAGCTTGGCGAGCTCGCGCTGGTCTAGCTGCTCGAGTTTGGCTTTGGCCCCGAGGCGCTCCAGCATGGTGCGCTGCACGCTCTGGAACACGAGGTTCCAG
>Ga0247843_1000180_pt1 | contig 147334 bp, 131 predicted proteins | sample LaCruzMarch2017__FD_192420 | JGI IMG/M metagenome (GOLD analysis project Ga0247843, IMG submission 192420) | Freshwater microbial communities from meromictic Lake La Cruz, Castile-La Mancha, Spain - LaCruzMarch2017_8m | ecosystem: Environmental > Aquatic > Freshwater > Lake | place: Spain... | reverse complement strand
CGTGGCCGTAATGCGAAGACTCCTGATCCGCGCCGTTGCGGTTCTTAAAAGACGCACCGGATGGGTTCTAGAAGCTAAAACGGGTTGACAGAACGACATACCATCTGGGGGGGAACGTTAATTAATTACGCTCCCACCCAGGCAAACGAGGCCGCGAAGGCACCCCGCCTTACTGCTGTTCCAGCTTCATCTTCTCGATATCGAGCTTCGCCGGAATGCGGAACAGGAACGTCGAGCCCTTGCCGACTTCCGAGTCCGCCCAGATTTTGCCGCCGTGGACTTCTTCGACCAAGTGGCGGACCAAGAACAGGCCGAGGCCGGTTCCGTAGATCTTTCGGTTGTCGTCGTTGTTCACACGGTGGAACTTTTCGAAGACCTTGCCCAGGTGCTCCTTCGGAATTCCAAGACCTTGGTCTTGAACGCCGAAGAGCAGCGTATCGCCCTCGCTCGTCGCGTGGACAATCACGTCGCCGCCGTTTGGCGAGTACTTGATCGCGTTGTTCAACAGGTTCGTAAGAATCTGGTCGAACTTGTCTTCGTCGCCAACGATGATTTTCGGAAGCTCGTTGTGAACCTTGAGCGAAACCACGTGCTTCGTGGTCGACTGCTGCTGCACACGAACAACCTTGTCGAGCAGGACCGGAAGGTCGAACTCGGCATAGTTCGGGCTCAGCGATTCTCCGGCTTCGATTCGCGAAGTGTTGAGCAAGTCGTCGATCAGGCGGCGAAGTCGGTCGCACTCCGAAACCACGATGCCGAGGAACTCGCGCTGGTCTTCCTTGGAGTACATGTCTGCGTCCAGACCTTCCAGCAACGTGCTGCTAAAGCCCTTAATCGCGGTAAGCGGCGTTCGAAGTTCGTGAGAGGCCATCGCGACGAAGCTCGACTTCATGCGGTCGATGTTCTTCATGTCGGTGATGTCGTTGAGAATGGCGACGACGCCAAGGTCCTTGCCCTCCTCTCCCCGCACCGGCGCAGCCTGCACTTCGTAAATGCGGTCCGAGCCGCCGATGATAACGTTGATCTCCCGCTTCGAGTTCTCGATGCCCTTGCTGGCGTCGGAAATAACCGCCCAGAGGTCCTCGTTTCGAAGCTGATCCTTCGCGCTCTTGCCGATCACGTCGGACGAAAGCTGGAACACCGCACGGGCGGAGGAGTTGACCTGGCTGAGGCGACCTTCGGCCGAGACCAAGATGAGTCCCGCGCTGAGCGATTCAAACGTCTGCGCAAGCTCTTCTTTCTTCTCGACGACTTCGCGGTAAAGCTGAATGTTGGCGATGATGGAGCCAACGTTCTTGGCCATCCGCTCCAGCAGCCGAACGTCTTCGTCGTTAAAGTCGCTGCCGTCTCGCTTGTTGAAGGCGTGCAAAACGCCAATCGTGTTTCGCTCGACCACGCGGTTCTGCTCGTCTCGCTTTTCGATAACCAGCGGAACGGTGACGCCGTTGGTCACGTGGAGCAGACCAAACGGGTCCTTCTGCGCTCGCGGATCGTTGATCGCGTCGTGAATGATCACCGATTCGCTTTCGCGGAAAACCTGACCGGAAATGCCCTGCGAAGCGCGCACGCGGAGGATTCGGAGTTGGTCGTCATCCACGCCAAGCGCCGGCGGAATGCCGTGCAGCTCGCCCGATTCTCGATCGTAAAACATGATGACGATCTTCTCGGCCTGCAGAATCATCGCGATTCGCTGAACCAAGCGGCGCAGCGCCATATCGGCTTCGCTAATCGGGGCCATTTCGGACTCTTCCGTTCGCGCCGATGCCGAATTGTCATCGGTCTCTTGCCGTGACACGCGCCGTTGAAGCTCGTCGATTCGCTTCTGAAGCTCCTCGATCTGCCGTTGCTGTTGCTCCTTCTCTTGTTCTGGATTAAATTCCATACTTACGTACCTGCGGTGCTGGGGGAACTTTACCCCTCTCTGGCTTCCCTGATGCCATATTTGTCGTGGAGCGTTATACTCATTTGACGATGAATCCTGAGTTGGAGGAGCTTCCGCTATTTCCGCTAAACACGGTTCTGTTCCCGTACGCGTCCATCCAACTTCACGTGTTTGAGGACCGCTACCGAGAAATGGTTCGAATGTGCGTGCGAGAAGATCGCCCATTCGGCATCGTTCTCATCCGTTCAGGTGGAGAAGTTGGCGAAATCGCGGACCCTTACATGGTCGGCACGGCCGTCCGCGTCCGCGAAGTCCACACCTTCGAAGACGGCCGACTGGACATCTACGTTCAAGGCGAGCGCCGCTTCCGAATCCGCCAACTCGACGACTCACGCCCGTATCTCGTCGGCTACGTCGAACCGGTTTTCGAAATCGGAATTTCCGATGATTCCCTCGCCGTCCAGCTGATGCTGCAAGCCCGAGAAGAATTCGAACTTCTCGTCCAGCGCCTCTTCGAGCGCCAAGAGTTCGATGTCCAAGTCGTTTTCCCCTCCGACCCGATGGTCCTCTCCTTCACCATCGCCAACCTGCTGAGCATGGAAAACATCCAAAAGCAGCGCTTGCTGGAAACCACGGACACCCTCGAGCGGGTTCAAGAACTGCTTCCCATCCTGCGAAACCACATCGTCGAGGCCAACCAGCCCAACTACTACCGAATCAACACCCAAGATCTTTCGGAGTGGGTTTCGCCAAACTGACCGAATATGCGACGCGGCATCATTCTCGCCGGAGGCTCCGGAACGCGCCTCTACCCCCTCACGATCAGCGTGAGCAAACAGCTCATGCCGGTTTACAACAAACCGATGATCTACTACCCGCTCACCACCCTGATGCTAGCGGGCATGCGAGAAGTCCTCATCATCACGACCCCGGAGGACCAGGCTAACTTCCAGCGCCTCCTCGGCAACGGCTCGCAATGGGGAATCGAGATTCAATACGCCGTCCAGCCCGAACCCAAAGGCCTCGCCCAAGCCTTCACCATCGGGGCCTCGTTTGTTGGTGACAAGCCGTCCTGCCTCATCCTCGGCGACAACATCTACTACGGCCACGGCTTCACCAACCTGCTCGACCACGCAGATTCCCAAACCGAAGGCGCAACGGTCTTCGCCTACCGAGTTCAAGACGCCCGCTCCTACGGCGTCGTATCTTTCGACGCCGAAGGCCGCGCCGAGACGATCGAAGAAAAGCCCGCCGTTCCGAAGTCGAACTACGCGGTAACCGGCTTGTACTTTTACGATTCCCAAGTCGTCCAAATCGCCCGCGACCTCAAACCCAGCGCGCGCGGCGAGTTTGAAATCACCGACGTCAACCGCGCCTATCTCGAAAAGGGCCAACTCAACGTCGAAACCATGGGCCGCGGATACGCTTGGTTGGACACCGGAACCCACGAAAGCCTCCTCCAAGCCGCCAACTACGTCGAAACCATCGAAGCCCGCCAAGGCCTCATGATCGCGTGCCCAGAAGAAGTGGCGTATCTCAAAGGGTTCATCACCGCCGATGACGTGCTGAAACTAGCCGAGCCGCTGTCAAAAACCGGCTACGGCCAGTACTTGCAGCGGCTCGTGAGTTAGCTTATTTCGAAGCGACGGCCCTGTCTTCCAGCATCTTCAGAAGCTGGAGCCCCATAAGGCCGTTCACCCCGCCGTCCGATCCTTCGGCACCGGTAATCAGCAGCTCCGGAATGATCTTCACCTTTCCGCTCGCGATCTGTTCCGTCACCTTGAGCCGAGTGAAGTTCTCCTGTCCCATTGCTTCCACCTGAAGCTGGAACGAGTGCGCGGTCGATTGACCTTTCGCCATGATGGCTTCAGCTTCGGCCACACCCGTCTTCGAGATGCGCTCGGCTTCAGCACCGGCAGTGAACCGCGTTGCATCCGCCGCAGCAGAACCCTTGGCTCGGGTCGCCTCCGCATCCGCGTTCGCCCGCAGCTTGGTGGCTTCCGATTCCGCGCTGACTTGCAGCTTCAGACTCGTCGCGTCACCTTCTGCCTTCTTGACCGTGGCATCTGCCGTGCGCTGAGCGATCTCGACGCTTTGCTGCGCTTTCACGATCTCGCGCTGCATGTCGGCAATGGCGGTTTCCTTTTCCATGCCCTGGCGCTGCTCTTGCGCCATTCGCTGGGTCTCGTAGGTCTTCTGCTCTTCCTGAGCAATCTTTCGGTCGGTCAGGGTCTTCATCAGCGCCTCCGGCGGCACGATGTCGCCAATCAGGGTGTCAACCGCGTTAACGTTGTACTCATCCAACACCGCGCGAATGTGCTCCTTCGCGGATGCCTGGCGCTCCTTTCGAGTGCTGAGAAAGCTGATGACATCGCTATCCTGCGCCGAGTTTCGGAAGTAGTTTCCAATCGTCGGCTCCAAGACCTGAGACACCAGGTTCACCATGCTGCCAAACCGTCCGATGACCTTCGGCGCCTCGGTGGCCGGCACGTGGATGATCTGCGACACGTCGAGGTTGTAAGGGAATCCGTCCTTACTGCGAACCGTGATCGTGCACAGGTGCTTGTCGAGGGCATGTGACTCCGTTCGAGCATTCGCCCAGTTCAAGACTAGGTTGGTCGTTGGGACCAGTTCCACCTTCATCGTGTACTTGTTGATCGGGTACTTGCCCGGACCAAGCGGCTCGACCCATACGCCCCGAAAGCCTTTCTCCACGATGTTCCCGTGACGGAAGTGCTCGCCCGTCACGTCTTCGCCGTCTTCGCCGATGTACGAAATCACCACTCCGACATAGCCAATGGGCACGTCGGTCATCGGAATTTCTTCAATCTGAAGCCCCCAATGGTTGATGAAGTAGCTTCCGGCAAGGATCACCTGTGGCTGCAAACCACGGTTGCCGCCGAGGGCCAAGAATTTGTCGAAGTCTTGGAAGTTGTTGTGGCCGTCGATCTGCTCACCGGCGATCTGGCCCTTGCGAATCGGTGCACCATCGAGAGCCGTCACGATACCGACCATGTTCTCGTTGATGACGGTGATGTTATGAAGCGATACCGTGAAGGCCAGGGTGTTGATTCGGTAGGTACCCGAAGTCAGCACGTGCGTTTGGCGACCCTTCTGGCCACCGGCATCCAGGAACCGGACGGTGTCTTGGAAGTTGTCGCATTCAACTTTGCGAGCGAGGATGTTTCCGGTCGGCAACTCGTTTCCGTCATTGGCCAGAACGAGGCCAATTTTGCCTTCCGGCACCACGGTGAACGGCGCCATGGCAACGGAAAACTGCCAGGGCCACATCATCCAGTAAAGCCCTGGCGCCAGGGTACGAGCCTGAATACCAGCCTCGCCTTGGGTCGCGAGAATTCTGCCGTCCGGCAACTCGCGATGCGCCCGCTTAGGGCGAACTTCTTGGTGACAATGCCAATGCGGTCTTCGGGGACGATAACCATCCCGAAGAGCACCCGCAGTACGGGTTTGAAGGCAAAAATAAGGATCGGGAAGATGAGAATCCACCAGAAAGAGATCAGGGTTTCTGGGGCTATGGTTTGTGCAAACAGCATACGTGTGCGGCACCACCACCACCGGGGCGTCGTTCCGCATCGAACGGGTCTCGTTGGCGCGTTGCGCCTCCGAGATTAGAACGGGGACCTTCAATTCCGGGTTGCGAAGGTCCCACGTTCCTTTAGGACTGATTCAGATTTAAGAAGCCGCCCAGAGGAATCCGCGTCGCATGAGCTCGCGCGGGACCTCGGCTTCCAGAACAACTCGCTGGTGACCCAGAGCGTTGTAGAAGACGCGACCGGCTCCGTAGGACTTCGTGTAAACCTGCGGCATTCGGCAAGGGTTCTGAACGTGTCGTCCCGGCGCGCCTGGGGTCGGGAAATTGCAGTAGGCGAGCGTGTTCACGCCTGGATCGACGTGGAGGTAGTACTGCTCGCTGACGACCTCAAAGTCCGGCAGCCCGGCAGAAATTTCGTGCGGGTTGGTTCGGTCGAAGTGAACGTAGTACCCGAGGCCATCGTTGCCGGGGTGCGAAACCCACTGGCTACCGGTCATGAACTGCCATTCCGTGTCGTTGCGGAACGAGTCGCACATGCCGCCGTGGGCTCCGGCGATGCCGACACCGTGTTCGGCAACGGCGGAAGTGACCGAGGCGCTTTGCTCACCGGTGATTGAGCCCATCGTCCAAACCGGCACGATGAGGTTCTGCGACTTGACAAAGTCAACATCCAAAAAGGCATCGAGCGTGTCGGAAACCTTCACTTCAAACTGCTCCGCTCGCAGGATCTCGGCGAACAGGTCTGCAACCGCCTCCGGTTCGTGTCCATCCCATCCACCCCATACAATTAGTGCCTTCTTAGCCATGCCGAAAGGCTACCTTTCGACTGCCACCAAAAAATCTTTTGAACAACTTGGACTAGGTGAAACACCTAACCGATGTGAACTCAACAAGCAAAATCCTTGCCCTCCTCACCGTTGGGCTACTGGTAATCAGCACGAAGGCGATTCCCCCCATGCAGCAGAACGCACCAGAAGAGAAAAACATCATCGTCGTGTCAGGCGACGGACAAGCCAAAACCGACCCAGATATGGCCATCGTCAGCGTCGGAATTTCAAAACAGAGCGGCACCGCGAAGGCCGCGCAAGATTCCGTCAACAAGACCGCAACCGCGATTCGCGATGCCGTTCTCAAAGTTGTGGGCGACCGCAAGCTCATTCAAACTAGTGGGCTCTCGCTTTATCCGCAATCGAACCAAACCGGCAAGACCATCGGCTATCAGGCCAGCAACATGATCACGATCACCGTCAATGACATCGCGAAGGCTGGCGATGTTGTCGACGCCGCCACCGATGCGGGAGCCACCAATCTAAACGGCATCTCCTTCGGACTGAAAGACCCGAAGAAAGCTCGTGCCGCCGCCCTTAAGGACGCTGTCGCGGACGCAAAGAGCAAGGCCGATTCGCTCGCCGAAGCGCTCGGTGTTACGATCACGGAGATCGTGCAAGTCACAGAAGGTGGATCGAATTCGAATCCATATCCGATGCAGTTCAAGGCAGCGGCAATGGAAATGAGAGCCGGAGCCCCCATTGAAGCCGGTCAGGTTGAACTCGGAGCAAGCGTGACGATCAGATACCGCTTCAGCCGCTGACGATCTTACTGTACAGATAGCCGTCAAGCACCAGCAGGTTGATTCCCTGAACGATCACGGCAATCCCCGCTCCACGAACGCGGGGGTTGCCGAGCACCAACAAGGTGATGCCAACCGCGACATAGGCCACATTCAGTCCGAGATTGAACGCGAGTAGATCATCAATTGTCTTTGGATCAACTTTCGGATTCATTCGCCCCGGCAGGGCGATGAGGATATTCACCACGCTCCAGCCGATGGTCATCCATCCAAATGACCCGACGGGATCGGGCCGCCGCATCAGGAAAATCCCGAGGACAATGAATGCGACGGCCGCAATGATCAACCGATCACAGTGCGCGACCATCAGGCTTTCCAGCACTAAGCCACCCGTTCGGCATTGAAGGCCAAGCCGTCTTCCGAAACATCGCGATAGAAGCACGACCGGAAGTTCTCGTGGCACGCCGCGCCAACTTGCTCGACTTGGAGCAGCAGGGTGTCCTGATCACAGTCCACCGAAACGCGCTTCACGTGCTGGACGTGGCCGCTGGTTTCGCCCTTGATCCAGAAACTCTGGCGCGACCGGGACCAGAACGTGGCTCGTTTGGTCTCGATCGTTCGCTGCACCGCCTCGCGGTTCATCCAGGCCATCATGAGTACTTCTCCGTTCTCATGGTCCTGAACGATGGCAGGGATGAGGCCATTTGCGTCATATTTGAGTCCGTTCAGGATGTCTTCCATCCGTTCAGGGTACCGCCGACCCAAATTCGGAATATCCTATTGGGCACCTTGGCAAATCAATTCCGTGAGCGATGGGCGTACGTATTTCTCGCCCTTTTGCCCATGGCGGGCTTCTGGTTCACCGGGCTCTTCGACCTCGACGAAGGCTTCTACGGCGCGGTCGTCTCGGAAATGAATCGGCGTGGCGAGTGGATCACCCCCTACTATGCGGGGCAGCCATGGTTTGAAAAGCCGATCCTTCTGTACTGGCTCGCCAAACCATCACTGATGTTCTTCGGTGAGTTTGTAGGCCCTCGCCTGCCCAGCGTTTTCTGCAGCTTAGGCACGCTCTGGATCATCCGGAAATTCGCCGAGAAGCACTTCGGCGAGGACGCCGGCCAAGTTGCGCCACTGGTCCTGGGAAGCTGTCTACTCTTCGCCATTCCAGGGCAGTTGATGATGACGGACCCGGCATTGCTACTTTGCTTGACCGGGGCTTTTTTGGCGTTCTGGGACTCGATGTCTGCCCCAAATCAGCGCTGGAAGTTTGGTCTTTGGCTTGGACTGAGTGTTCTTGCGAAAGGGCCGGTTGGTGTCCTGCTCTGGATCCCGATTGCGATTTGGGTTTATGCCGCTTTGCCGGAAAAACGGGCTGGGCTCAAAGGTGGCTGGCTGCTTGCGCTCGTCGTCTTTTCGCTTGCGGTTGCGTCTTGGTACCTCCCGGCTTACTTGATCAATCGAGACCAGTTCGTCCAGAAATTCTTGATCGAGCAGAACCTTCAGCGGTTCACCGGCGGAGACGAAGCGCACACCTGGAAGAATCCGCTGGCTTACCTGTACTTCATCCCGGTGATCCTTCTTGGCGCGGGACCTTGGCTGTTCTATGCCTACCGAAAGCGCGGTGAATCGGATGAAACCGAGCGGTACCTGACGGCTTACGCGATCATCATTTTCCTTTTCTTCTCGCTGAGCGGGGCAAAGCTCGTCCACTACGTGATGCCTTGCTTGCCGCCGATTGCGATCCTCGCGGCGGTCCGACTCTCGAAATCGACCAAGTCCATCAACCTTCCGGTGTTCGGAACATTGACCGTCGTCACTTTGATATCCTTGATCGGACTGCCGATCTACTACCGCCTCAGCGGCCAGCAGGAAGCCCACACGCTGATCCGAAACTTCACGGGATCGCGCGACATTGTTGCTCTGTACCAAATCGGCCGCCGCGAAGCAAGCAAGGGAACCGGCGGAACCCAATTAAGGGAAACTTCGATGCCGTCGCTCAGGATGTATCTGAACGGCGACGCAAGAGACGTCGAGACCCTAGAGGACCTCTTACAGTTGCCGTCACCAATCCAGGTCTTTACTCGCCGAAATCGGATCACTCCCGAGGATGAGGTGAAAATTCTGGATCGCGGATTCTTGCTTTCAGATTTGCCGACCCCAGACAATTCAAACTTCCGCGCGTTTACGCTCAGCAAGCGAAACGCAATTCTTGATCTTGAGTCGGCCAGAAAGACGGCACCCGCCACGCCGAATCAGCCAAAATAATCTTCGGAGTTTCAACGATGAACCACCTCGAACTGCCGCCGCTCGATTCTGAATACACCCTTTCTCTGGCCCAACTGGATGAGTACGCCGAGAATGGTCACATCCTTTTGCGAGGTGTTTGCTCTCCAGAAGAGATTGCGGTTTATCGAGATGCGATCGTGTCCGCCGCGATGGCGCACAACCGCGAAACGCGCCCGATCGAAGAGCGAGACACCTACGGCAAGGCCTTCCTTCAGGTGATGAACCTTTGGGCAGTGGATGAGGCGGTGAAGCACTTTACGTTCTCGAAACGATTCGCTGGCATCGCCAAGCAGCTAATGCAAGCGGACGGAGTTCGCCTGTATCACGACCAGGCGCTGTTCAAAGAGCCGGGTGGTGGACACACTCCGTGGCACCAGGATCAGTTCTACTGGCCACTTGGCTCTGACCACACGGTCACGCTTTGGATGCCGCTTGTTAACGTGAGCGAAATCATGGGATCGATGACGTTTGCGTCCGGTTCGCAGCGAGAAGGGTTTGTCTCCCTGGGCGAACAGATTTCTGACCAGAGCGAAGCGTTCTTCGATGCTCACGTGCAGGCGAAGGGATACGAACTGAAAACTGCTGGGGCCATGGCGGCGGGCGACGCCACCTTCCACTCCGGCTGGACCCTGCACCGAGCCCCTGGCAATGTCACCGAACAAGTTCGAGAAGTGATGACGGTGATCTACTACCCAGACGGCACGCGAGTCATCGAACCCCAGAACGACTTCCAACGAGCTGACCTTGCCACATGGCTCGATGGTCTTCCGGCGGGAGAATTGGCAAACGGCAAGTTGAACCCAAAACTTGTGTGAAAGTGAAAAACATCACACTTTTACGAAAAAGTTCACCCAAATTTAACAGTCCCGTCTTACAATCCTTGTGTGATGCACATCGTCGTGTCGGACCCAGAAATACTGTGGGGTACGCCCGTTTTTTCCGGAACTAGAATTCCGACGGAAACCCTGTTTGATTACATCGAAGCGGGGGATACGCTCGATTCTTTCCTTCGAGACTTCCCGTCGATCAGCCGAAACACGGCTATCGAAACCCTGCGGAATGCTCACCGAGCGTTCGTAGACACCGAGCTTCAAGCCGTCGCCGCTTAAAGCCGCCCAAAGGGCAAAATAACGCCATGAGCCAAGGTCCGCTGTCGAACCTCTCCGAAATCGTCCCTGCCCGAAGTAAGCGCATTTCCAGCTACGACCGCGCCGGCGGGAATCACGATTCCATTAGTGTCGAACCCGGCGAGACGAAGGTCATTGCCGATATCGAAGGCGCAGGAATCGTCAAACACATTTGGGTAACGATGTCCAGCGGAGACCCGCTGTTACGCAAAAACCTGATCCTTCGCGCCTACTGGGACGGGCAAGAGCATCCGAGTATCGAAGCTCCCATTGGCGACTTTTTTGGCCAAGGCTGGGGCGAAAAATACAACTTCATCTCTCTCCCACTCGCGGCTGCCCCAGCAAATGGAAATGCCCTCGTCTGCTATTTCCCTATGCCTTTCGGGAAAGGTGCGCGGTTCACGGTTGAGAACCAGAGCGAAATCAAGACAGATAATTTCTATTACTACCTAGATTACGAGGAGCACGAATCGATTGGAGATGACCAAGGGAGATTCCATGCTTGGTACAACCAAGAGCTCACCCAACCCGAAAGTGGTTCGGGAGATATTGAGAACGAATGGGCAGTTTTTGGAGAATTTGCCAACAACCCTAGCGATGCTCAGAACTACGTTTTTGCCGAGATTGAAGGTACCGGACACTTTGTCGGCGTGAATTATTACGTCAACTCACCGAGCCCAATTTGGTACGGAGAAGGGGATGACATGTTCCTAGTAGATGGGGAAGCATGGCCCGGAAGTGCCCATGGAACTGGTACGGAGGACTACTTCAACCAAAGCTGGTGCCCCGACGAGCACTACTGCCATCCGTACTTCGGAACGGCATACGCGCCTGGGCGGAATAACAATGATCCGCGATTCGGTTGGCTGGGACGAACGCATTGCTTCCGCTTCCACCTTGAAGACCCTATTCGCTTTACCCGGTCCCTCCGCGCCAGCATCGAACATGGACACGCGAACTGTCTGACGTTAGATTTAGCCAGCGTGGCCTACTGGTACCAAACGCTTCCAAGCAAACCGTTTCCACAATTACCGAATTCAGTTTCGCGAATACCAAGACGTCAAGTAGATGTCGTAGCTGTTCACCGATGGCGAAAAGAGTGGAGAGATGCCGCACCCGCCGGTGAAAAGTACGGAACCGAAAAGATCGAACCTTGACGAAATGGCGAGCCTTGCCAAGTAAGTTCTCGTAGACGGATAAATCTCGGGCAATTCGCCGTATCTCTTGACAGGAATCAGTTTTCGTACGATACTTGTCTAAACATCAAGAGTAACTGATGCTTTCGGGAACTCATTACACTGGAAGTTCGTTAGTACCCTTCGTAGGGGTGCACACAGGTAAGGTGGCCAGCATGAGGATGAGAGGAAAGAATTGTCACAAGTAAAAACGTGGATGGCGACATGGCGCTATGACCTGCCAGCATCCCTAGTCGTATTTCTGGTCGCAGTTCCCCTCTCGCTAGGCATTGCCCTTGCGTCCGGAGCGCCCATCTTTGCCGGCCTCGTGGCAGCGGCCGTCGGCGGAATCGTTGTTGGCCTTTTCGGCGGCGCACCCCTCCAAGTCAGTGGACCTGCCGCTGGGCTGACCGTTATTGTCTTTGGACTCACCCAGCAATTTAATGACTGGCGAGCGGTTGCCTTTGTGGTGGTACTGGCTGGCATTTTCCAGATCATCTTTGGACTGCTGAAAATCGCCAACGTGGCCCTCGCCATTTCTCCGGCCGTTGTTCACGGCATGCTCGCTGGCATTGGAGTAGTCATCGTGCTCGCGCAGTTGCACGTGGTCCTTGGTGGCGCGCCAGAAAGCAAAGCAATCAAGAATTTGACCGATCTTCCGGCTCAGATCGCTGATCTGCACGGGCCGGCGGCGATGATCGGTCTGCTAACCATCGGCATTTTAGTAGGTTGGAAATTCGTTCCACCAAAGCTGAAGGCCATTCCCGGTGCCCTTGTGGCTATCACGGCCAGCACTCTCATCGCGATGTTCATGAAGCTGGAACTAGACCGGGTCAGCCTGAAAGGATCCGGCTCAGGATTCCAAGCTCCGATGATTCCAACGGACAACTGGGGCGCTGTTCTCACCGGTGCGTTGGTTGTTGCAGTCGTGGCAAGTGTTGAGTCTTTGCTGAGCGCTGTTGCCACGGACCGCATGCATACGGGCCCACGAGCAAACCTCGACAAGGAACTGATCGGCCAAGGAATTGGGAACACGGTTTCCGGTTTGCTCGGCGGTTTGCCCATTACCGGAGTCATTGTCCGAAGCTCGGCAAACGTCAATTCAGGAGCGAAGTCCAACTTGTCGGCGATCATGCACGGCGTGCTTGTCGTCCTGTGCGCCGCTTTCCTCGGGTTCGCGATGGAGCAAATTCCGCTTGCAGCGCTCGCTGGCCTTCTCTGCTTTGTTGGTTCGAACCTGATCAATAAGGAACACATTCGTGACTTGATGCGGCACAAAGAATTGCCCATCTACCTGGTCACCCTCTTCGGCGTTGTGACCACGAACTTGCTGGAGGGCGTCGCCTTTGGATTAGTCCTGGCCGTGATCCTGCTGGTTCGGCGCCTTGCTCACCTCGAAGTGAAAATCACCGACAAAGACGACATCCAAGTCGTTCAGATCGACGGTTCGCTCACCTTTGCCACCGTGCCGAAGCTCACCAAAGAGCTTTCCAAGGTGAAGGAAGGCACCGTTGTTCGAATTGAGCTTCACTCAGACTTTATGGACCATGCCGCCTTCGAGGCGATGCATGCATGGGAAGCCAGCCACCTACGGACGGGTGGCGAAGTGGTCATTGATGAGTTGCATCAAGACTGGTACCGCAGCGCTTCGGAGCAGCTGCCACGCGTTCGTCGTTCATCGGTTCGTGCATCGAACAAACCGATCGCCGTTTTAGCTGGAACAGAAGAAAATGTCGAAAATTAAGCCTGCAGAGATCGTCAACAACGTGGTCAAGTACTACCAAACCAAGTTCAACAAGGTACGACCACTCCTCAAACAGCTTGTGCAAGATGGCCAAAAGCCGCATGCATTCGTTATCACCTGCTCTGACTCGCGTGTCGTTCCCGACATGGTGATGGGAAGCGAGCCTGGCGAAATCTTTGTTGTCCGAAACATCGGCAACATCGTTCCACCAAGCTACAGCAAGCCAATTGAGCAATCCGTTGGCGCCGCGCTGGAATATGCCGTCGAAGTGTTGAACGTGCCAAACATCGTGGTCATGGGCCACGGCGACTGCGGCGCGATGAAGGCCGTTCTGGCCGGTCAGACCGGACTCCGACATGTGGACGGATGGCTGAAGTTCGCCGAATCTTCCCACATCCGATACAAGGTGGACGACGAATTTGGTGCGGGACTCGCCCCTCACGATCGACTATCGCAGATCAACGTTCTTCAGCAGCTCGAATCGCTCCGAACGTATCCGCCGGTTGCCGACCGACTGGAAGCCATGTCGATCACACTTCACGCTTGGTGGTTCGACATCGAAACCGCCCGAGTGCTCACTTTCAATGTTCGAAAGAACCAGTTCGTGCCACTCGAAGAGGTTTATCCTGTTCTGGACCCAGAAACGGAGAATCTTGTGAAGCAGATCGAAGCGCAGTTCGTCAAATAAGGTTGCCCGGAACATCGGGCCAGTGAGTCCGCGTACCTAAAAGGCTGTCCGCTTATTGCGGGCAGCCTTTATACTTGGTCCCGTTGGAAGCTTCGCGAAGTAACCCATCGGGTTCAAGTCGCGAGTTTGCCAATGGAGGAACGTTCTTGATCGCTTTATCCGCCGCAGCCCTAATTGTTGCATTCACCCCCTTGCAGTCCGAGGCCCCGCGCCTCATGCGCTTCCCCGATGTCCATGGGGATCGCGTTGTTTTCACTTACGCGGGAGACCTCTGGCTTTCTGGCCTTGATGGTGGAGCCGCCCGCCGCCTTACCAGCAGCCCTGGGCTAGAAACCAACGCGAAGTTCAGCCCTGACGGATCACAGATCGCATTCACCGCCCAGTACGAAGGCGCGTCGGATGTTTACGTGATCGGCACCGAAGGCGGAGAGCCAAAGCGCCTCACCTTCGATCCCGAACCCGATAACGTCATGGATTGGACTCCAGACGGCAAGATTGCGTATTCGAGCACGAACGGCAGCTTTGTAAACCGACAGCCTCGCCTTTGGTACGTAAACCCAGAAGGCGGACTACCAATCCGAACCGTGATTGCCGAATGCGCTCAAGCTTCGTTCTTCGCCGACGGCAAGCGAATGGCCTTCAACCGCCAGAGCTCGAACGTGTTTAACTGGCGACGGTATCGAGGCGGCACCCAGGGCCGAGTTAGCTTCTACAACTTTGAAACCAACCAATACAGCGAGCTTCCGGCCGGCCGCGAACAGTCCCACAACCCGATGGTTGTCGGAAACACCGTGTTCTTCATCAGCGACCGAAATCAGGGAACGCTGAACCTGTACCGATACGATCTGGACACCAAGAAAGAAACCCAGATCACGAAGTACACCGATGCGGACATCAAGTGGCCCGCAACGGACGGCAAGAACATCGTCTTCGAGCGAGACGGTTACCTCTATCGGTACGACATCGCCGCTAACACGTTCACCACGGTTAAGCCGGACATCAAGGGTGAGAACCTGTGGTCCAGACCTTACGTGCGATCGGTAGCAAACCAAATTTCGAGCATGGCGCTTTCACCAAGCGGGCAGCGATTGCTCGTTGAAGCCCGAGGCGAACTATTCTCCGTACCTGCGAAGAACGGAGACACGCGCAACGTCACCGGTACTTCGGGCACGCGAGAGCGATTCCCGGCATGGTCTCCAAACGGAAAGCACCTGGCCTACGTGAGCGACGCCTCTGGATATTACGAGGTTCACCTCCAACCGCAGCTTGGCGGAGAGGCTCAGCAACTCACCACCGCGAAGCTCCCCATTTCGAGCATCGAGTTCAGCCCAGACAGCCAGCACCTGCTCCTGACAACAGAAGCAAACGAGGCGTACCTGCTTGAGATTGCGACAAAGAAACTGACAAAAGTTGTCCAATTCCGATACGGCGGCGGCGGTTTTGAGTTCTCGCCCGACACCAAATGGATCGTCTGGACGCAGGGACTTCCAAGCGGCATGAGCGCCGTGATGCTCTACGACATCGCCACCGGAAAGGTCAGTCAAGCAACGAGCGGTCGCTACGTTGACGGCAGCGCCACCTTCGACCAGAACGGAAAGTACCTCTACGTCACGTCCACCCGAACGTTTAACCCAACCTTCGGCGCCTACGAGTTCAGCTTGAAGGTTGAGAACGGCGACCGAGTTTATGTAATTCCTCTCAGCAAGGAAACCGGGAACCCGCTGGTTGCGCTTGGCGACGAAGAGCCCGAAGCGAGCGCACCTCGTCCGCCCGCTGGCGGCCCTGGTGGCGGAGCGCCTGCGGCTCCTTCAGCTCCGGCGACCAAGATTGACGTCGAAGGTCTCGAGTCCCGAATGATTCCGCTTCCGTATGGTGCGGGACAGTACGGCATTCTCGGTGTGGCAAACGGAGTGCTTGTCTTCGATTCCGGCACGGTTACGAAGTTCGACCTCAACTCCCGAGAGTCGGTGCCAATCGCTACCGGCATGGTCGGCCGAGTAACCACGAACGCAACGCGAACCAAGGTTGCCTACCAGGTTGGTCCGGTCATCGGTATCGCGGATATTCGGCCCGGACTTGCAGTTGGTGCCGGCCGAGTGGACACGACTGGCGTCGAAATGACCCTCAACCCACGGGACGAATGGAAGCAGATGTTCTGGGAAGCTTGGCGCTTCGAAAAGACGAATTACTACGATGCCAACATGCGCGGTCTGGATTGGGATGCCATCGGTAAGCGGTACGCAGGCTACCTGCCGTACCTGAACCATCGAAGCGATCTCAGCTACATCTTCGGTCTGATGATCAGTGAACTTGGAACGGGGCACTCGTACGTTCAGGGCGGAGACTTTGGTCCTGGACCAACGCCGCTAAACGTTGGTCAGCTCGGAGTCGATTTCGAAGCGACCGGTAACTCGATTCGGTTCAAGAAGATCTACCGAGGAGAAATCTTCGAAGAAGGTCGACGTGGTCCGCTCGGTGACCCAGGCGTTAATGTCGCGGAAGGCGAGTACCTGCTTGCGATTGATGGACGTCCGGTGAACCGTAACGTACATCCAAACTCGCTCTTGCTCGGAAAGGCCGGTCGGTTCGTGACCTTGACCGTGAACAGTACGCCAAGCACCGAAGGCGCACGAAAAGTTCGCGTTCGAACGATTGCGAGCGAAGCCAACCTTCGCTACGTCTCGTTCGTCGAGGAGTGCCGACAGAAAGTCGAAAAGGCATCTGGTGGCCGAATTGGCTACATGCACGTGCCCAACACGGCATTTGAAGGAAGCGTCGAGTTCATTCGCGGCTTCTATAGCCAAACGGATAAGGACGCTCTGATTGTCGACGAGCGCTGGAACGGAGGCGGATACATCCAGCCATGGTTTGTTGATACGCTTGCTCGAAAGCAGCGAATCGGAATTCAGCCTCGACACGGCGAAGACACGCCAGAAGCGCCGACCATTGATGGGCCGAAGGCGATCTTGATCAACGGCTACGCCGGATCGGGCGGAGACTTCTTCCCTTGGATGTTCCGACAGTCTAAGCTCGGTCCACTCATTGGAACCCGAACCTGGGGCGGTCTCGTCGGTATCAGCGCCGGCGCGCCGTTGGTGGATGGCGGTTCCGTAACCGCGCCATCCTTCAGCCTCTTCGATCGGGACAAGAACGAGATCATCGCCGAGAACACTGGAATTGATCCAGATATCGAAGTCGATGCCCGACCAGATCTCTGGGCGAAGGGTCAAGACCCTCAGCTGGAGAAAGCAATTGAGTACCTGATGGAGCAACTTGCGAAGCTTCCGCCAAAGAAGAAGCGAACGGTCGTTCCTCAAGTTGGCCCGAAGGGCCGCGTCGGTGGCTGAAAAACGCGAAAAAAAGCATTGAAAATTACGACTATTCGGCTACAATTTTAGTAGTCGAATAGTTGTCACGCATATCCGTGACTTGTGATTTAAGATGTCAGTCAATTTTTCGTTCTCTTCAGCGAGCTCAACTCTAAACCAAGCCACCGCCTACCACCGCCCGTTGTCTGATTTGATCGTGGACAACGTGGCGGCGGCGGTCAGCTCTCGCTTACCCAAAGTCTTCACCACCTCCGCCCTCGCCCCACGAACCTACTTTACGGCGCCGAGCACTCGGACCGTGGTTCTCGCACGCCCGCCTCAGCGCAAGGCAGAAATCCTTGGTGCGGAGTTCGACGCTATCTCGGTCGCAGGAGATGTGTACGTCGCCTTCAAGCCGCTGACCAACGTTTTCGGCTGGGAGATCATCAGCATTGGGGGCGGAATCGCGAAGATCGGCATCAACGGTGACATTCACTTCTTCGACTTCATCGTTGAAAGCAATCGTGGATACCTTCACGTGGGTCAGATCCTGGAAGCCATCGAAATGAACGGTGGGACGGATCCGTTTGCCTCCACCTCTGCTTTTGCCTGAATTTTTGATTGCAGGCGAAAACAGGTTGATTATTTAACACTACAGCGATAGAGTGCTGGTATGTCGCTACGCGTACTCTCCATCGCCGACCTGCCCGCTGCAAAAATGGAACGGGTGATCGTTCACTGGACGGGCGGTCCGTACAACGCTTCTGCGCTTGATCGCGAGCACTATCACTTCCTAGTTGAGGGCGACGGCGATGTCGTCAAAGGTGATCATTCCGTTAAGTCCAACGAAGTTGTTGTGCCGGGACGCGGTTATGCCGCGCACACCCTCGGATGCAACACCAAGTCCATCGGCATCTCCGCATGCTGCATGTTAGGAGCTCAAGAGGGCACCGCGAGCCGCCCGTTGAGAGCCGGTAGCAACCCGATGAAGCAAACCCAGTGGGAAAAACTAGCACTTGTTGCTGCTGACCTCTGCGAGCACTACGACATCCCGGTGACCCGGGAGACCGTACTTGGCCACGGCGAGGTCCAGAAGAACCTCGGTATCACGCAACGCCAAAAGTGGGACCCAATGGCGTTGCCTTGGGATCCAAACTTCCAGAAGCCAGCAAATTATCCCGCCGTCGGAGACATGTTCCGCGCTAGAGTGCGAGCCGCGCTAAAGCCCGCACCAACCGTCGAAATCCCGGCGGAAGCCCGCGTGTTGCTCAAGAACGAGTTCTTCCCGGCAGTGCTCGAAGACGGTTCTAGCTGGGGAGCGATCAAGGCGATGGCCGCAAAATTTGGATGGAGACTGATCAAGATCACCCAGAAAACTGCATCTGTGCAAATTGGTTCTGAGACCCACGAAATGGACTTCATCAATGAAGACGGCACGGGCTACGTTCAGTTGGTCGACCTTGCCAAGGCATTAGACCTACAGATCAGTTGGGATCCGATCTCTCGAACGATCAAACTCGACTAACGTCGGCTAAAATGGTGCCCATGCCGATGCCGGTTCTTGCCGCTCTTCTGGGTTTTTGGGCACCCACTTTTGACTTCCACGAATTTGGGCCGTACGACTCCGCCGTACCCAAAGTGGAAACGACCTTGGGGTACTCGCTCGGGAGCCGAATCACAACTTATTACGACCAGGAACGAGTTGTTCTTGGGATCGCAAGCAAGGCGGGGTCGCGGGTCCGCGTTACCGAATTTGGCAAGAGCGTTCAAGGACGTCCGCTGCGGGTGGTCGCCATTTCAAGCCCGAAGAACATTCAGAACCTCAACACAATCCGCGAGGCACACCAGAAACTTGCGCGCGGCGAGGATGTGGACTTGAGCAAGCTGCCGACCCTGGTTTGGATCAACCAGAGCATCCATGGCAATGAGCCTGCGAGCTTCGAAAGCGCGATGATGTTGATCTACAACCTCGCGGCAAGCCGAAACGCTCGCATTACGAAAATTCTCGACGAATCCGTAGTGCTCGTGAACCCGGTTTACAACCCCGACGGGCACGAGCGATTTGGCGTTTATTACAACAGCATCGCCCGCGGTGGAAGCGCGCCAAGCATTTTTGAGCAGCAAGAACCGAGCCTGATCCACGGTCGAACGAACCAGTACCGGTTCGACATGAACCGGGACCGCGTGGCATTTTCGCAAGACGAGACCCGTCAAGAGTTCGCCGAGTTCCTCAAGTGGTCGCCGCAGATCTACGTGGACCAGCACGGGCAAGTTGGAACCTACTTCTTCCCACCGGAGCCGATGTCGATCAACCAAAACGTCGACCGGGATCGAAACAACAAGTGGACCGAGATCATCGGCCAGAACATCGGCCGAGAGTTCGATAAGAAGGGCTTCCAGTACTACGTGAAGGACGCCTTTGACCTCTACTTCCCAGGTTATCTCGACTCGTCGACCACGCTGTCCGGTGCGATCGGAATGACGCATGAGACAGACGGAGGAAAATACATCGCTGCTCGTCGTGGCGACGGCTCAGTCCTTACCCTTCGGCGCGGAATCGAAAAGCACTTCACCTCTGCCCTTGCCGTGGCGGATGCGGCCGCCCAGAACCGCCTTGCTCTTCTGCAAAGCGCAGCCAGCTTCAAGAAGAAGGTCGTTTCAGGCGAGGCCGCCGGTAAGTTCCAGCGCGTGGTCGTGACGAGCGCCGACCCTCGTCCCTTGAAGCGACTCGCCGACCAGCTCGGACGGGCTGGCATCAAGTCGAAGTGGGCCCAAGAATCGTTCACTCAGGAGGACGCGAACAACTATTGGACCGGCAAGCGCGGCAAAGCCGAGTTCCCGGCTGGCTCTCTAATCGTCGACATGAATCAACCTCAGGGTGCGTTCGCCAAGGCCCTACTCGAACCCGGACAGAACTTCGAAAAGGAGTTCATCGAACAGCAGGTCGCGAAAAAGAAGTCCGCGCCAGACGGTGAGACATACCCAGGCCCAGACGAATCCGAGTTTTATGACATAACCGGCTGGTCGCTTCCTTTCTCTCACAGCTTGCAAGCAAGTTGGTGCGAGTCAAGAGCAACTGTGCGAACATCGGACGCTCTCGATGCCCTGACCTCGAAAGAAGCCTCCAAGTCCAGCATCGGATACGCCATTGCGTATCAAGACCAAGATGACATCTTGGCCGTCCACGACATCCTCGCGGCGGGAGTCAAAGGTTCGATCACAAACAAACCGATGAAGCTCGGTGGCCAGAGTTACAGCGCCGGAACATTCCTGTTCCTTGCCGACCGTAACGAAGACGGCTACGAAGCGGTGATCTTCGAGAAGGCAAAGGCGCGAGGGGTCTCGGTTGAGGGCCTGCTCACAAGCTATCCGTCCGAAGACCGCTACGGTCCCGGTTCCGGCACCGTCCAGCTTTTGCAGAAGCCAAAGATCGGCGTCGTCTTTGGCTCTGGTAGCAATTTGGCGAGCGTCAGCGGCACTTGGTTTGCGTTCGACCGCATTTTCAAGCTGCCTTTTGATGCGCTCTCCACTTCCGCCCTAAGCGGGAATCTGAGTGAATACACGGCAATCATCGTCCCACCTGGAGCAAATGCTTCGACGAGCGACCGATTGAAGGATTGGGTGCGAAGTGGGGGACGATTGATCGTGCTTGAGGATCTTGGCTGGGCGCTTGGGCCGTCCGGATTTGTCAGCCTGGACCGCGCCAAAGCGGAAACGCAGTCGCTGCCCGGAACCCTTTTCCGCGCAAACGTTGATGCTCGAAGCACGCTTAGCTACGGCTATCCGCGCGGTGCCGAAGGGAAAGTTGAGATTGGCGTTCCGATTGCCGGATCATCATTCTTCAGCGTTCGAAAGGAAGGCGGTTCCGTCGTGACCCTGCCAGACGAGAAGACCTCGAAACTCTTGAGCGGCTGGTCTTGGCCCGACGAGTCCGAGAAAGCGATCTCGAATACGGTCTTCCTGCAGGACGCTCCGTTCGGACGCGGACATGCTTACCTGTTCACATGGGAGCCAACCGATCGTGCGATGTGGCCGGGGCTTCACAAGCTCTTGTTGAACGCGATTCTGCTGTAACCGTTATCGACGTCTGCGCCGTTTCTTCGGCGCAGACTCGGCAACCTGCTTCTGCTCGTTTGCCTTGGCCAAATCTTGGGATACGGGATCGAATGTCCCGCGGATAACGATCGCATGCGGTACCGGCCTTGACGGTGTGCTAGCGGTGCTGTGGCCGGAGGCGAGAACGGAGTTCTCATAGACGAGCGACGTTGAGAAGCCGCTGTCGAGCAAGATTGCTTCCAAGACTCCGGCCGCCGCCAGGGCCTTTGCAAACTTGGCGCTACTTACCGAGCCTTTTGTCGCCGCGTAAACCATGTTTCCGCTCGCGTCAACGCCGATTGCCGCCCGCCGACGGGCATCCTGGATGTCGGAAGCTCCATAAACGTTCATGTCGTCCCGTTCACGGGCGACGCCACCATGAACGAGCCAAACGCCGCCCATGAAGACATCGGTCACGTCCGGCATGAAGTCTCGGAAGGCTGCATCGGTCCGCATTGTTTCGGCCTGGAACGGCAGAATCGCCACTCCGCTTGGGCCCCACATCATGACGGGCCGGTTTCGCAGTTTTTCCCAGCGGAGCTTTTCCTCATCACCTACCACTTCCGGTTGATCGTGGGTCTTGCAGGGACCGACCAGACGGTTGTCAGTGGACTTAATTGCCGCCATTGCGAAGAACGTGCCGTTGATGCCAGCTTGCGCGCCGGTGCGCTGAACGAACTCCAGCACGCCCTCTCGAGTTTCGGACATGACGGTCTCCGGCGTGCCTCCACTCATAAGAACCATTTTCACGTCTTCGATGTCTTCAATCCGGAGCGTGATTGGAGCGGCGGACATTGGAGCCTGGAAGATGCCGAGCGCACCACCTGCAAGCGCCTTAGCGCGGTCTTCCAAGGCTTTATCGATTCGCGTGTGCACGTAGCGGTTAACGCAGAAGAGACTCGGGGACTCTTCGGCTAAGCCGTTTTCGATGCTAAACGCCATTTTGTAGCCTACGGACTTTGTCAGCTCTTGGGTGGTCTGATCGTTCTTGCCGTTTGGATAGGCAAGGAAGTCAACTTTGATGCCGAGCTCGCGCTCCAGCTCTTCTTTCGAGTCTCGAAGCTCTCTCTCCTGTTCAAACGGGTCGAGTTTTGAGAGGTCATCCGGGTGCGTGATCGTGTGTGAGCCAACCGTGAACAGCGGATCCTTGAGCAGTTCCTTCAGCGTCTCATACGTCATCTTGGGATGCTCGCCATCTTGCTTCCCAACGAAGCCCGTGTGAACAAACACCGTGGCAGGAAACCCGTACGATTTCAAGATGGGCCACGCGTTGTCATAGAACCCCTGATAGTTGTCGTCAAAGGTCAAAACAACAGCCGTCTCCGGTACTTCTTTTCCACTGGTGAGGTGGTCATACAGGTCTTGGATAGAAATGGGGACCGCACCGTCGGCTTGCAGTTGCTGCATCTGCTCGGTGAACTCTTTCACGCTGCAGTCGAACCACTGCGAGGTTCGGGTTCGCTCCGGGATCACGTCGTGATACATGAGGACCGGAATTCGTCGATTCTGGGACTTGAGCGATATTTCGGTGTAAGCCGGGGGCGGCGGGGTAGGCGCCGGTGCTTTGAGCTCGGTGGGGGCTTCGATCTGGGGCGGCCCACCATGGCCCGAAAACATCTGGCATGAAGCCAGAGGAATTCCGAACATCGCCAACTGAAGCGCAATCAATCTTCTAGGGTTTCGCACCGGTCCCAATGATTTACCCGGAAGAGTGGTAAGACAGTCGCATATGGTCCCGATTCTTGTAGCGATGACGCTTCAATCGTCGCAAACACCACCGGTTCGAAAGAGCTCATTGACCGGAGAAATTCGCATTCACCGCGAATTCCCTTCAGAAATTTTTTGCAACAAGCGGAATATTTCGGTCTACTTGCCGCCGAATTATGGCGGCGAAACTAAACGACGCTATTCCGTTCTGTACATGCATGACGGGCAGAACGTGTTTGATGGCATGACTTCGTACATCCCCAATGCGGAATGGAGAGCAGACGAGGCGGCACAGGCCCTCATTGAGTCGAACGCAATTGAGCCGATCATCATCGTGGCCATTGACAACGCCCAGGCAGATCGAGCAAACGAGTTTTTGCCAACGCGAAGCCGCGAGATGGGCGGCAAGGCGAAAGACTACGGCCGATTTTTGGTGGAAGAAGTGATGCCGTTCGTCAATAGAACCTATCGAACGAAAACCGGTCCTGGCAACACTGCAATCGGTGGCTCGTCGTTCGGTGGCGTGGTCACGGCTTGCGTGGGCATGCAGTATCCGGACGTCTTTGGAAAGCTTGCAATCCTTTCGCCTTCGGTCTGGTGGGACAATCGGGTGCTCCTAAAAATGGTCGCCGCAATGCCGAAGAAAACGAATCAGAAAATCTGGATCGATATCGGCACGGCAGAAGGAAGCATGGCGGTTCGAGACACGCACGATCTGGCGGACACCTACACGGCGAAGGGCTGGAAGCTCGGGAAAGACCTATTTGTGTACGTCGACCGGGATGCCGAACACAACGAGCGAGCATGGGCCAGCCGGTTCGGCGAGATTCTGTTGACCTTCTTCAGAAAGTAAATTCAGCGCGATCGGCGGGAGAAGAACAGCTTGGTGGCTTTGGCCAGAATGCGCAGGTCCATCGCCGGAGATCTGTGCTTGATGTAGTACAGGTCGTATTGGAGTTTCACCAGGCTGTCTTCTTCTGAGACGCCGTAGTGGTACATGACCTGAGCCCAGCCCGTCACTCCAGGTTTGACCGAGTGCCGTGCCCGGAAGAACGGAATGGTCTCGCTGAGTAGGAGAGTGAATTCGGGCCGCTCGGGCTGCGGTCCGATGAGGCTCATCTCTCCCCGCAAAAGGTTCCAACTAGTGGGCAAATTCTCAAGGCCGGTGTTGCGGAGATACTTGCCGACTTTCGAAAGCGTCGGGGCGTCATCCCGCCATGCCGAAGCGATCTCGGCTTCCGATAGGTCCTCAATCCGGAATCGAAGCATCTGAAACTCCGTTCCCCCTTTGCCTGTCCGTGGTTGGGTCGTGAACAGTGGACCGCGGTTTCTTGTCGCAAGATTGAGAACCGAGATTACCGGCGCGGCCACGAGGGTCAAAATGAGGCCAAGAACGGAAACCACGATGTCGACGCACCGAACGAGTACGTCGTGGACAAACGGATGGGGCGCCTGCTCCATCGGAAACATGATTCCCCAGTTGTCTCCGACGTGCTCTACGACAATTTTCTCGGTGAGCGATTCGTACAGTGCTGGCATGCTGCAAACGCGGATTCCACGCTCTTTTGCATTGATGAGCAGACTGAAGACATCCGCCCTAATCTGCACTTTGTTCACGGCCAGCGCGAGCGTATCGACTTGATGGCTCTCGATCACGGTCATGGCGTCGGATGAAGTACTGAGCACGGGATAGCCGCCCTTGATGGATCCGACTTTTTCAGAATCGTCATCGATGAATCCAACGAGTTGGTAGTCCTGATCTCCCCGCACTGCCTTGCCATGAAGCTCCTCCGCAAGAATGCTCCCGCTGACGCCGGCTCCGACAATCAGAACCCGCATGGTGAACGGAATGAATTTCGCGAGCACGTAGAACGCGACTCGCCATAGGGCAAAGCCAATGAAGGCGACACCCGCGTACCGGTAGGCAATCATCAATTCTCCTTCCGGAGCAGGAATTTGATACATCAGGCGAGCAACGCCGATGGCAAGGATTGCGCCTACGGTCGCCCGGTGGGTTCGGCTCCAGCTACTGGCCCGGGAAAGACTATATAGATTCCCGCTGATGGCAAGAACGATCCAAATCAGGACTCCCATGAGGAGCGCAGCGATTTCTTGATTTGTGAAGGCGACGGGACGCTCAGTATGCCGAACCAGGGTTGCGAGAACCATCGGCGCGAGCAGGGCAATGGCATCACCAAAGCCCAAGAGCCAGCGCCCTTCTTTGTGGGTAAGGAGGCTACGTCTGCCAGAAGCGACCTCTAACGAACTCGCCCCTTGCGGTGAACCATTCTTTCCCGGCTTAGCTCTCTCGTCTAACCGAACCATTTGCCCCCAAGCAAAAATTGCTTTTTCATCTCTCGCGAAGTTCCAATGGGACTCCAGCGTCTGCGTTGAGCACTTTCAGTATGCGCCGAACTTTTGTTAAATCACCGAACTTTTTGACCCTGATGAATCAAATTGGACCAACCCACTCTTTGAGGGTTGGTCCAATTGCGCGATTATCGAGTCAATGATCGAATCAGTGCAAGCGAAATTCCTGCAGATGTCACCGTCTGAGTGATCGTTTGCAGCGCGTTCACATTGTCCTTCAATCGCACGGCCTGCACCTTCGTTGGAATCAGGATGTTGTCTCCGAGCTCAATCTTGACTCCCTTTTGGTACCGCACGATACCACCCGTTGCCCGAATAATCAGGATTTCCTGGATCGAGGCATCGTTCGTGAGTCCACCGGCTCTTGGCAGGTAGTAGTCAAGTCCTGCGCCGGGCCTATAAAGGACTGCAGAAGGGAGTACAACCGCACCAGTAATGCTAACGGTTGTCGGCGTTTCTGGAACGTTGATGACGTCGCCGTCCTTCAGGATCGGGTCAAGCGTGCTGTTCGGCTTTCGGAGAGCGCCGCGAAGATCAATGTCCAGGTTTCCAGAAGGAACGAGTTCGTTCTCTCCGAGCTTTCGAGCGTTCGTTGCAGCTTCACTTCGGAGCGCCGCAGCGAGAGCTTGGTCCAAACTAGCACCAGGCTGAAGCCCTTGGTTGCTTTCACCGCCACCGGTCTGGATTGGCAAGAGGCTCGCCGAGGTCGAAATAGTTGCCCCTTGAGAGAAGACGATTCGAAGCCGGTCAAGGTCCGCAAGGGCGGAGGCTCGGCGATACTCGGCGTCGGCAACCAAAAGCAAAGTGCCAGCAATTCGAGGTTGCAAGGCCAACTGCTTCGGAGTGGTCAGCAGCGATGGGTCTCGGTTAAATTCTGTTCCCTCTGGGAATGCTCCGGAAACGAGGCCTCCAGCGCGCTGAATCAAGTTGCTCAACCGATCGTTCGTGCCCGTGATCATGTACGGACCAGGGAATCGGACCTTACCGTTGATGTAAACGAGGCGCGCTCGCTCCTGAATATCGCTTCTTGCAGGAAGGGTGACTTGGTCACCCGCTTTGATTTCAATGCTCGCCGCGGCTGCACCATTGATCACATCCATTACGGCAATGCGCTCTACAGGCGTACCGGCCTTTTGCCATGCTCGTGAGAGCTCAATGACCGATGACGCGTTCGGCAAGACGCCGCCCGCGAGGGTCACTAGATCGGCAAGCTTGAGGTTGCTCGAAGTTGGATAGTTGCCAGGTCGCTGAACTGCGCCAGAAATGCGGACCGTTTCCGTAGGGGTGAATTTAGATTCCGCTTCGGTGAAGATCGAGAGACGATCTTTTACGTTGACTTCAACGTTTGCGGCCAAGTCTCCCTTAAGAAGCGCAGCCAGGTCGATGATCTCAAGCGGTCCCTGAGTTCCGTTTGGATTCGCTCGCTGCAAGTAGGCGCGGCTCTTTTCCGCCGTCGGCAGCAGGCCACCTGCGACTTCAATCAGATCCTTAAGTCGCATACCCGCCGACTTCGTGAAGGTTCCCGGTCGCTGAACCGCACCAACGATTTCCACGATCTGGTCTGGATAGAAGTCTGCCGTCGCAAAGGTGTTGACGGTCAAAACGTCATCGTCTTGAAGCACGATGTTCTCCGTTGGATCTCCGACGGCCGCCTTCGCGAGGTTTACGCGAACCAGAGGGCCGGGGCGACCATCTGGAAGGGCTCGCTGAAGCAGGCCAACTCGATCGTTTGCCGTTGGAAGAAGTCCACCAGCTTGGATGAGCAGGTCCCGCAGGGTCTGACCGTTCGAACGAACGTACAAACCAGGCCGCTGGACAGCGCCAGAAATCGTGACGCGACGCGGACTCAGGAATTGCGTTTCCTTAATGCTGTAAACGCGAATTCGGTCGTTCGGCTGAAGCTCGATGTTTGCGCCAGAAACCTTAGCAATGGCATCTCGCAATCGAACCGGAATCAGCGTGGTCGAACCGTCTGCGTTCTGACGATAGAGATCGGCTCGGTCGAGATAAGTGTCTTCAATCGTTCCGCGAGCGAGCATAAGCAAGTCGGAAACCCGCATACCCTTCGAAAATCCGAAGGATCGTGGCTGGTCAACTGCGCCCTCAATTCGGACCGCATTTTGCACCAAAGAGCGGATGCTGAAGATGTCTACCGAGTCGCCATCGTAAAGGACCGGATTGTCGGTCGTGCTTCGGCCGAGGAGGTTGGCGTCGATCAAGACACGAGAGACTCCGGGTCGAACGGATTCAACGGAAACCTGCTGGGTGATACCGGTCGGCTTCGCTCCGCCAGCGTACGCCAGAACATCTCGAAGCTTTTCACCCGAGCGAATCTCATAAACCGCGGGGCGGCGGACTTCGCCTTTCACCGTGATGCGGGAGTCTGCGGGTGGAATGAAAATCGTGTCGCCAGGCTGGAGCGGAACATCAAGGCTGCCATCACCCTGAAGCAGAAGTCGATACAGGTCAATTCGCTTCAGCGGGGTGTTGAATCGTCGCAGTTCAATGTTTCGGAAGCTGCCGGTGTCGTTCGGGCCACCTGCGGCATATAGCGCGTTGAACAGCGTGATGATGCTCGGGACTTCGTAAGTTCCTGGAGCGTAGGCATCACCAAGAATTCGAATCGAAATCGTTCGCAGCTCGGCAAGCTGTGTTTCCACCTGCGCGTCTCGAAGGTAGCGGTTGGCGATTCGCGAGATAGTGTTGTTCGCCTGTCCGACGGTTTGACCGCGAACGACTACTCGTTCGCCGGTCCCTGGAACGGTGATGCCACCAGTCGCGTCCACTCGGACCTGCTGGGTCGTTGAGGCTTGAACTGGGCTCGCGATTCGAATGCTGAGGAGGTCGCCAGGTCCGATTTGGTATCGCTCTGGGACCGGCAAGTTTGCGCCGCCCTTGAGCATCTGGTCTGGACCAACGGCGGTTTGCAGTGAGTTTCCTCCGCCAGCGGCTCCGCCAGCTCGTCGCTGATCGATCAATAGTCGAGCTTCTTTAAAGTACTCAAAGCCGAAGACCGGGAGGTTCTTGATTACCGGAAGGCCAGGATCAGCAGCCGCTCCGATTGGAGCCACGATGGGCGGCGACGTTTGACCGGTCGGTGCGCTTTGCGGAGTTGGGGCACCTGCCGTGGTTGCCGGAGCCGCAGTGGTACCGGTTGCTGTCGTGCCACCGGTTGTAGCTGTCGTTCCGGTTGTTGTCGTGCCGCCGGTTGTCGCGGTCGTTCCGGTTGTCGTCGTGCCGCCGGTTGTCGCGGTTGTTCCGGTTGTCGTCGCGCCGCCCGTTGTTGCGGTCGTGCCCGTGGTTCCGGTCGTAGAGGCCGTGCTAGCCGTCCCACCCGTGGTTTGGTTCTGGTCCGCGATTGTAATCGCGCTTCCAAAAATGAGTGCTGCGCAGGCGACTGTAGGGCCAATGCGACGCAGCCAAGAAACCAAAACCGGAGAATATTGCGAATTTCGCATGAGCAACCTGCAACGCGTCCAGACACGCGTTCCTCGGAAGCGAATCATACCACTGGATGGGCTATTAGACTATAGTCTCAGAGGCTGGATATACTCAGCGACGCAAGGGTGCCGGACAGCACCGGAGAGGAAAACGAATGGATAACGGTGGATCTGGATTTGTGACAAAGATCAAACCTCACCTCCCCGAGCTGAAGAAAGGTGCCGGTCTGATCATTGGAAGCGGCCTTTTGTCGGCTGCTGTGGCCTACGGAATCATCGCTGCGAGACCGGCCGAGTATCGCGCTACAAGTAGCTTGATTCTGCCCGCCTCCGCGGTTTCTTCCCTTACGGCTGCGATTCCATTTCTGAGCAAGGAAGCCTCGCCGCTTTCGGTTCTTACCGGAATTGGTAAGAGCTCCCGCACATTCTTGGAGCTGTCGCAAGCCACAAAGATTTCAACCGAGGAGTTGCGTAATCGCCTGCACTGGGAAGAAAACGCAACGACAAACCAGCTCACGGTTTCGTACGTTGACGCGAAGAAAGAAAAGGCGGTCAACGTGGTTAACATCGCGCTACGGATTCTAAACCGAACATCTGTGACCGTTAGCGCCGGGCTAGGAAGCTCGCAAGCCGATGAAATCAACTCGGTTCTGAAAGATCGCGCCGCAAAGCTGGCCGAGCTTGAAGAAGGGCTACTCACGTTCCAAAAGGAACTTCAGACCGCCCCCGACGCTGCGAACCCATTTGCTTCGGGCGCTTACTTCGCCCGACTGAAAGAAGTTGAACTTGACCTTGCCAAAGTTGACAAGCAGATCGAGGTCGAGCGAAATGCCGCCGTCCGGCGAGGCGAACCGGAACTGGAGCGCACATCCGGTCCCGCGAACCCAACCTGGCGAGAAAAGCTTTCCACCGCGGAATTCGAACTTCGAGCAGCCGAAACTAAATTCGGACCAGACGCGCCCGAGGTGGAAGCGCTCCGTCGAAAGCTAACCGTCACGCGCTTGCAACTCCAAAAGGAAATCCAAAAGTACATCGCCTCCGTGCAAGAAGGTTTGGACGGTAAGTTCGCCGCCCTAGAATCACAACGGCAGGTGCTGGAAATCCAGCGCGAATACCTAACCGAACAGTCCAAACTTGCGCCACAAGAGAGCCTTGAGTTTCAACGTCGAGTTCGAGAGATTGAGGGTCAGGCAAAGATCGTTGCGGACCTTCAACGACAGTATGAGCTCGCGAAACTGGACAGCGAGGTGTACCGAATCCAGTACACAACTCTCCAGCCAACTTATGTCGAGCCAGAACCGGTCAACAAAGACGCTGCCAAGCCAACGCTGTTCTCCCTCATCGGCGGACTCCTGACTTCGGCGTACTGCATCATCTTCGCCGGAATGTGGCGAAGAGATGCGGCTTCTACTTCGCGCCCTGCCGAAGATTGAACTTCGCCGAGATTTGAGCTCGCGCGCTCTTGCTCAGCATTGATCGTAAGCCACGCTTGATGAACGAGAAGAGGCCAGCCTTTGAAAGGTCGCTGGAAGAGCTCATCCACTCCGGTCGGTAAGTCTTGTAAAGGGCCTCGTATACCGGCGCCGAAACCTGAACGTCAAGCTTGGTTCTCGCGTAGTTCAGGGCGAAAGCGCCGAGCTCGGCTTGTCTTGCCTCGCTTTGAATCGCATCTGTCAGCGCAGCTTGTAGTAGTTTTCGAGTTTCCGTGCGGGCTTGGCCGTCGCCCACGTTTCGGCCGCTGAAGTTGAATTCGGCAAGGGCATCCACGGTTTCGGCGGAAACAACTCCGGCAAACCCGACCTTTCCGACTACAAACGTTGGCTTTCCGGCAGCAAGGCCCTCAAAGACGGACCGCCCCATCCCGCAGATCACGCTGGCCATTCCGAGATACTTCTGTGCCGATGTGCTTTCGTCCACCGCGCTCACAGCAATGACCTTGCCCGCTTCGGTGTTCACTCGGGCGACTTCGGCATAAATCTCTTCGGCAATCGATGTGACGTCGGCGTAGCCAATGTGCACGAAACAAATCGGGATCCCCGCCTTGTTCATCGCCTCCGTAACGGCAACGCCATCCAAGATTGAGTCGCGGTAAGCGGGTCCGATTCTCGCAATTCGAAGGAAGATCGGCCCGTCCGCAGGGATCTTGTACTTCGTGCGAAACTCGCTCGCCTTTTCGGCGGACTGAAGCTCCTGAATTTCGTCCACATCAATCCTTGCCGGCACGACAATAACGTCTTCCCGTTTCGCCGCAGCCGTTTCGAGAATTTCAAGTTTGTTCTCTTCGCTAAGGCAAGTAGCGAATCTTAACTTTAGCGAACTCATGATGCGAACTTCGAGCGGTTCCTTAACCGCCGGACCACCGCAACGCGTGTAAACCCAAGGGGTTAATGACTTAGACGCGAACTTAAGAATCTCGACGAGCCCAAGCGAACTAAAAGTGTGGACCGCATCGAGCCGACCAGCTGCTTTGAGCTCTTGTAGCTTAGCGATAAGTCCGGAAGACCAGCCATGGGAAATGCGATCGAACCGGAATCCCGCATCTTCAATCACCTTCGTTGGCGATGCCGCGCCTACCAGGTAATGCACTTCGTGACCTCGTGACCGCATTGCCTTGCCAACAGAAACGGAAGTCCGAGTGTGTCCGCCAAGGCCGGCATCGAGAACCACGATCACGATTTTCATCGCGCCTAGGGTACCGCTTGACCAAAATCTGGTTACATAGGGCATGCCAACGGCATCCACGACGTTCCTTTTCGATCAACACCGCACCGGGCGAACGCCCTTTGGGATTGGAACCGCGGAGTCACCCAGCGAGTTGTGGAAGACGTGGTTGCCAAGCCATCCGAGCAAAGGTGCGGAGAGCAGCCCCGCATTCGACACCGAGGGCAACCTGTACTTTGGAAGTCACGACGGATGCTTCTACTCTCTATCCAATAGCGGAAAGGTTTGCTGGATGTTTAAGACGGACGAGAAGATTTACAGTAGCCCGCAACTCATCGATGATAAAGTGGTTGTGTTTGCCGGTGGAAACGGATACCTCTACGCATTCTCGACCGCTGGCGACCTCCTTTGGCACTATGATCTCTGCCAAGGTTATCGCCCTGCTGGAGCCGTCAAGCGAGCCATCGCAACGTTAAAGGAGCTTCCAGTAACCCTGGATTGGAAGCGCAAGTATTTGGTTACCACAAAGTCCTGGGCGTCCCCGTCGCTGCACTCGGAAGGCTTCTTGATCGCGACGGGTTACGGTAAGGGACTTCATGCCGTGAACCTGGATGGTTCGGGGCGCTGGAAGTTCGACCTCGGCGCGCCGCAGTACTCGCTGAGCGGCACTTGCCTGGACAATGACGGAAACATCCTCGTTACCGCCCTCGAAGGCGCGGCCCATAGCGTGGATGCAAACGGCAAGCAAAACTGGAAAACTTCCCTACCAAAAGGCTTCAAAAACTGGGGGACTCCAAGCTTTGATCCAGAACTTCTGCAGGGGTATTTCCCGGTTTCGAAGAAGGAAGAATCGGCTTTTGTCTTTGCCTTGGACCCATCAGGATCCGTACGATGGAAAGCTGAAGTGCCTGGGGGCATTCGTGGTTCGGTTAGCATCGGCACGGGCGATCACGCCATTGTTTGCGGACTTGCTGGCGAAGTGATCTATCTCAACCGCAAGACCGGTACCGTTGACCGAAAGGTCCGCCTTTCCAAAGATAGCCGCGCGCTTTGGACCACGGCGGCCATCGACCCTCAGGGCCACATTCTTTTGACGACGAAAGAGACCAACACCACGGGAAGCCTTGCCTGCCTTACGGCTGACGGCGTTTTGAAGTGGTCCACTCCGATTGGTAAGGCCCTTTCAACTCCGGTGATTGATGCCGAAGGTCGAATCTACGTTGGAAGCTGGGATGGCTACTACCGCTGTATTCAATCCTAAGCCGCAGGCTTCTTACCGCGCTTGAGCTTCTTGAGGATTGGAGCAAAGTCCGACTTCTTCGCAATCAGGGCGTCGGACCACTTCACTTCGTACCGCTTTAGATATGCGAACAAGAAGAGCAGGGCGCCAAGCGAATAACCAACGCTGCTCGCAATTGCGCCACCTTGGATTCCCATGTTGAATTGCCTAATCAGAACCACCGACAGCGCCAAGTTGACGATAACCGCGACGGCATAACTTCGAGCTGCGAATAGCGGCTCGCCACGACCCGCGAGGTCGCCGCCAAGGACTTTATAGATGACACCGAGCAGTACGCCGGGAATCATGGTGCGAGTGGTTGCGGTCGCCTGAGCCAGCGCGGTCGGTCCAGCATCGGAGAGCTTCTGTCCAAAGAACAAGAGCATTAACGGGCCGGCCGCAAAGTACAGTGCTGCTCCCGCCACTACGGTGATCGGGAGCGTGAGCCGAAGCGCCTTCACCGAACGATCGACCGCATCTTGAACCGAACCTGAATTGGCACTCTTGCTGATCAGTACCGTTCCGACCGCAGTCGGAATCTGCCAAAGCACCTCCACGAGGCTGACGCCCAATCCGTACACGCCCACCAAGCCAATACTGACGCTTCGTTCGAGAACCAAAACATTGACTCGATAGTTCAGCGCGATCACGAAGGCGGCAACGGCATACTTGAGCCCGAGATTGACCAACTCGGAAACCACCGGCTTATCAAATCTCGGCCAGACTTTTGCCTCCTGCCCAAGCCGTAGGATAGGAGATGCGGCTCCAGCCATTGCGCCAATCAAGAAGCCCATCGTAACGCTCATGAGGCCCGCCTTAACGACGAACAGGAGCACGAGCAACCCGATCATGTAGCCGGCGTATCGCTGCATTTGCGAAGCGTTGAAGCTCTTCATCTGCTGCTTCGCCAGGAAAATCCCGTTCCCGTAGTCGATCAGCAGAATGAACGGAATGGAAGCAAGCGCGGGAATGAGTAGTGGCCAGCCGAAAGTCTGTGCTGGTCCGGTCGCGAAAGTGGCAGAAACCAACACGATCGCAACACCGGCGGAAAGCAGCAACATGCTGAACGCGTTGCCGTAAAAGGTTTTCAGGTCAAAGTTCTTGTTCGCATACATGATCGTGAGCGAACGGTTCATCCCCAAGCCGGTGATGCTGTTGACCATGTTGATGGTGGCGAAGGCAACGGTGTAAAGGCCCTGGCCATCCGGTCCCAAGCTTCTCGCAATGATGAGAGAAATGATGAGCCCAGCGGAGAGGGTGAAGAGTTTTGCGAGAAAGACGAGGATCGAACTTCCGGCTAGGCTCTGCTTTCCTTCACTCATTGTTAAATTTCCTTAAGCTGGGGCAAGGGCCAAATCTGGGTTCCCAGTTGGCTCGGGTTGGGGACGTTTACGCAGCTCCGCCGCAACGCACCAAGACACTGCAAGCAACGTCCAGAGAAGTGTGAACCGCAACCCTTGGTGCGTAAATCCATACGAGGCTATGGATATAAACGGGTACGCGTCGTATCCCTGGCCACGTAAACAGAAGTAGAAGAACGTGCCAATGAGCGCACAGCCAATGAAGCCGTAAGCGAAAATCAGGGTTCCGAAGACAGAGTGCAACTCTTGCCTACCTGATCGTGTCCATCGCGTTTGGTCAGCTTCACTTGCGCCGAAGGCCAAGTATTGGGCGTTCTCCCAGATTCGGTTATAGCCTCGGCCTTCCGCGTTGTCGTCGGCTTGCGTACCGATTCCGGAAAGACGCGCTTCCGCTCGGTCTAGGACCGAAATGGCGTCTGGGAAGGCCGTGAACAGGGCGAAACCGATGGCAACGATAATCGCAAGGACTCCTGGTTGCCTGAGTCCATAGAACACGAGCATGATGAGGACGCCGACAATTGCCGCCTTGGAAAGCGAAATGAGCGAAAGCATCAAGCAGATGAAGAAGAGCCCCGTCACCTGCCAAGTTTTCGGTTGAGCAACCCGTGCAAGGTAAGCCACCATCGCCGCGGCAATCAACGAGAAGTAGCCTAGCTGGTTCGGGTTGTTAAAGAAGATCGTCGCGCGAGCTGGGTTTCCAATGTCACGGATACCCAAGACGAACTGCAACACGACGCAAACCGAGATCGCCCAATACGAGCTCAGCAGAAATTTCTTCCCGTACTCGCTATAAAGCACGAACACTAAAGCCACTGACATTCCGTTATGAATGTAAAACAGGAACGTTTGGACGGCCAGCGAGTCCGTAAGCTTAAGAGCGTAGAACGAGTTGTTCAGGAAAACGTATCCGACGAAGAGCCAGAGGAATTTGATCGCAATCCGCGATTCTGGCAACACCTTAAAGTGACCGCGGACAAGAAGCCGGATCGCAATCGCAACGAGGAAGAAGTCGCTTATTCGCGGGAGACCGCTGGGGAGTAGGTAGAAGGGGAAAGTCAGGATGAACATCTGCCAGAGCAGCAGGTTTACATCCTTAATGACGAACGGAGACTTCACACTGCCACCGTCTGTTTCTTCTTCGACCACTTCTTCGCAAAACCGCAATGGATGACAACGGACAGGATCAATCCGATTGAGAACGACAGTACGGCGATCAGACTGTAGCGCTTGTTGGAAGGTGTCGATTCAACCGTCGGTTCTTGAAGAACGGTCCAAACGAGTCGATAGAATTCGCTTTTAAGTTTTGCCTGCTCGTACTGTTCACGAACCGTATCTGCAGTGGTCTGCTGCGCCTTGATTTGGCGGAGCATGCGCGAGAACTTCAATGCTTCTTCCGGTGCCTTCTTCGAGAGGGTGACGAGAGTTTCACGCGTCCACTGGAGAGCTGCCTCTTCCGCCATTAGGGTTGCGAGCTCAGGGTCTAGGTTGGCATCCGCTGCTGCTTGTCGTCGCTTCATTTCGTCGACAAACAAACGTCTTGCCGTGCCAATCTCTCGTCTAAGGGCTTCGACTTCTGGTGCTTTGTCACCGTATTTTGTGAGTGCGACCTGAAGATCATATTCAAGCTGGACAACTCGGTTGCGGTAGGTTTCGCGCGCTGGGTCACCCGTTGGCATGTTTGGAGCCGCCGAGGTCACGCGCTTGATGTAGCCTTCTGCACTCTCGATCTTCTTTCGAACTGCGCCGAGTTCGATATCGATCTGCTTCAAACGGCGAACGTAGTTGAAGTTGACGAGGGGACTCGCCGTGTCGGGCACGGTTTCAAACTGTTCCTGTACCTTACGGAACTCTTCTTCGAGCGACGCCAGCTCGGCCTCTTCGCGCTCCAATGTCTGCTGAAGTAGTCCGGTCTGCTGGTCTCCAAGCGAAAGGCTGAGCTTTCCAGAAAGCGTCCGCAACTCGTTGAGGGCGAGATCCACGACTTTCTTACTGAGATCTTTCTTGCCGGTGGTCGCGATGATGACCAACTGCCCAAACTCCGCATCCTCGCGGTAGTCGAGCAATCCGCGCAGGTCCTGCGTCGAGATTCCGCTGCCTTTGCTTACGGCTTGCATCACCGGAAGGCTTTCACCGACGCCTTGAAGAACGGTCAGGGGCGAAGCTTGACCCTGGAAGGTCGGTGGAGCATCGGCACCTGGAACCACCGGCGTGACGATTACGGCAGTTGCACGGTACTGGCTTGGCATCAGGAAGGCCACACCCAGAACAATCGCGGTGAACAAAGCGGCGAGCAGAATCACCCTAATGATGTTCTTTCCGAGGAACTCTAAATACGGCCGCAGGTTAATTTCGTCGTTCGTCATCCAAACCCCGGCTTAGTACCGCTCTAGTCGAAAAATCATACCAGAGTGAACCTAACGCGTCTCGAGAGAGCTCACCAATCGAGCTAATCCAATTGAAAGCGGGGTCATGGGTGAATCCCAGAGACTTCGCATCCGACTAACATTTGCCCGCGAGATCATGATGTCGCCTGCCCTTGGCTCGCCAAAGGTCACTTCAGCGCGGATGCCGAGAATGCCTTCAAGCTCTTCCACGAGGTCACGTAGGGTCACTGAGGTTCCAGTACCAACGTTCATTAGGTCAGGAACTTCATTCTTCGGGACGAGACTGGTGATGAAGGCCGCCAGGTCTCGCACGTACACAAAGTCCCGCGATTGGTAGCCATCGCCAAAAATCGAAATTCCCTGGCCCGCTTTGAGACGGTTCACAAAGATGCTGATCACGCCGCTGTAGGCCGAGTTCGGATCTTGCCTTTCGCCATAGATATTGAAGAAGCGAAGCGCCGTACCGTGAATCCCATAAAGCCGCCCGTAGGCCCGCAACAAGAACTCGCCGGACATCTTATCGAGCCCGTACGGCGAGGAAGGATCGGGCATGTCGGTCTCAAGATGCGGTTCCGGATTGTTTGCCGTGTAGGTCGCCGCGGAGCTGGCGTAGACGATCCGCTTCACTTCGCTCGCCCGCATGGCTTCGAGAACGTTGAGCGTGCCGACGTAATTTGCTTGGTGAGTTTCTAGCGGAAATTCCACCGACTTCGCGACCGACGGTTCGGCAGCAAGGTGCACAACGGCAGCAACGCCTGCCATGGCTCCGGCGATTGATTTCGGATCACAGATGTCGCCTTCGACAAACTCAAACGGCCCCTCAAGGTGACTCAAGTTGCTCAGTTTTCCGGAAGAAAGATTGTCCAGAATCCGAACGGAATAGCCAGAGGCAAGCAACGTTTCAACGACGTGCGATCCTATGAACCCCGCGCCACCGGTAACCAAAACAAGTTGAGACACGCCTTAGGTTACCGCTGGCGTAAGCTATCCACAAGCCGATGACCTTGATCGACACGCATTGTCACCTGCACTCCGCCCATGAGTTTTTCCCCGATCCGGATGCCGAACTTCAGCGGGTCCGGGACGCAGGAGTCAAAACCATCATCGCCATTGGAACCGATCCCAGCGATTGGCAGCGCGCTCTGGACTTTAGTGATCGACATTCCAGAGTTTTTGTCGCATTGGGCTGGCATCCAACGCACGTTTCGGACTTCGAATTAAGCCATTTGTCAGAGCTCAGAGCCCTGCTCGCGCATCCGAACGTGGTTGCCCTTGGCGAGATCGGTTTGGACTTTCATTGGGACTACACCACGCCAGACCAGCAGATGGCGGCCCTCATCCCGCAACTAGACCTTGCTGGCGAGCTTGACCTACCGGTGGTGTTTCACGCCCGGAAGGCAACCGGAGCGTTGCTGGACGTGTTGGAAACAAGGGCCATTCAGCCGTACCTGTTTCATTGCTTCGCAGGCGATGAGTCGGACATCGAACGAGGGGTCGCACTTGGCGCCTATTTCGGCGTGGACGGTCCCGTGACTTACAAGAAATCGGAGGATTATCGACAGTTGATCAAACGAATTCCGCTGGATCGGCTGGTTCTAGAAACCGATAGCCCGTACTTATCACCAGAACCCGTGCGGAGTAGGCCAAATTCGCCCGCTAACTTGCCGCTGATCAACGCAAAGATGGCCGCTCTCTTCGATCTTTCGATCGAAGATGCGGCCAAGCAGTTCACGGACAACGCCGTGCGATTCTTTAGGCTAGAAAGCCGCGCTTGATCACGATGTCGCGGAGCAATCGGCGACCTCGGTGAATTCGGCTTCGAACGGTGCCGATCGTCGTGCGCTGAACGTCGGCAATTTCGGAGTAGCTCAGACCTTCCAGGTCACACATCACGATCGCGGTTCGGTAGACCTCCGGGAGTTCTGCAAGAGAGGCATGCAACTCGGATCGAAACTCGTCCGCAAGCAACTCTTGGTCCGGGGTCGGAGCGGAGTCTGCAATCGGCAGTTCCTGTACTTCCCCGTCCGATGGCGAGATCATGGAGTTCAGAGAGTCTGCCTTTCGAATCGGGTTTTCGCGTCGGAGGGAATCTAGATATGCGCGCTGCATGATGCGAAGGAGCCAGTTGAGGAATGGGCGGCCGGCGATGTAGCTGTCATATCCCTTCCATGCCTTCACGAACGTTTCCTGCATCAAATCTTCGGCGTCCGATGGGTTCCGGGTCAGCTGAAGGGCCATGGTGTAGGCGCGGCGCCGGGTCTCAGAAACTTTTTGCTGGAACTGACGCAGGTCACTTTCTGTTCGAGCCTCGGCTGATATGTTTTCGATCAATGTTTCCATTTATTGCGCTCCTCAGCCAAGAATCCCTCAATTCTTGCCGTGTGATGTTAATGATACATCATTCAAGAGTAATAGGCAAGGGCCCACACAAAACAGAAATTTTTGAAAAGGACGCGAACAAGGAAGGGATAAGGGAGTTCTAACATCTACCAGTTCTATGAATTTCGTTGTCGTTTCCAAGGACGCTGAGGTCATCAAGGCCGCTCGGGAAGGCTTTCACCCGTCGGATGTTTGCCAAACCTTCGAGGATTGGCGTCTGGCGTTACAAGCATGCGGTCGAGCCGACATGCTTTTCGTCGACTTGATTTCGACTTTGATAGAACCCAACCGAATTGCTGGATACGAATTGTTCGCCAACGCGAAAATGTCTGATCCTACTTGCCTCAAGGTGCCGCTCGTGATCATCAGCCCCGAACCCGACTACGATCTGGACTACATGGTGGGTTGGCCCGATTTCGTCTTCGGCCATATTCAGCGCCCGGTCTCGTTCAAGCACTTCCGACGCGCGTCAACCTGGGTCTGACGTTTCAGGCGACGTGCGCATGGGAGCGCGGATGCGCCTTCTCGACCGCATCTCGCAACCGCTCAACGCTGACATGGGTGTAGATCTGCGTTGTCGAGACGCTTTCGTGACCCAATAGTTGCTGAACCGCCTTCAGATCCGCCCCGCCATCCAGCAGGTGCGTGGCAAAGCTGTGCCGTAACGTATGTGGGGAAATCGTATCCGGTAGCCCCGCTCCCTTTGCCCATCGCTTAATCACGTTTTGGACGGTCCGAGTGGTCAACCGCTTGCCACTGGGTCCGGTGAAGAACGCCTGGTTTCCGGCGCCACGCGGCGTGATGCGCTCTTCCTTCGCGTACCGCTGAAGGGAACTCGCGCATGTTTTGCCGAACAAAGTCATTCGATCTTTATTGCCCTTACCGCGAACGCGGACCATGCATTGATCGAAGTCAAGGTCGGACTCATCAATCGACACGGCTTCCGACACGCGCAAGCCTGCAGAGTAGATCAACTCCAAAATGGCTCGGTCACGCAACGGTGAGTCTCCGGACGGCATCTGGTCGAGCAGGTTTGCGGCTTGCTCTTGGCTCAATGCTTTTGGCAGGTTCCGTCGCTTGATCGGGGCTTCGAGAGCTTCCGTCGGATCGGCCTCAAGCATTCCGACCAGCTTTAGGTACTTCACAAAACTTCGGAGTGAGCTCAATTTTCGCGCTCGGGTGACTGGGGTTATCCCAAACTCGCGAAGGTATCCGCGCAAGGCAATCGGCGTTAAGCCGGCAACATTGCTCACTCGACTCGAAAGTTGCGCTAGATCGGCCCCGTAAGAACGAACGGTGTGGGGAGATCTTCGAACGGTGAGTTGATCCAAGTACCCCTGGATCAACCCGTGAAGCTCGTTCGTGTAAACCACGAATCAATGGTTGGCTCAAACTCGCTTAAGTAACAGCGAAACGTTGTGCCCGCCAAATCCGAACGAATTGTTCAGGGCGTACTCAATCGGAAGTTCACGCATCACGTTCGGAACGTAGTCCAGATCGCATGCCGGATCGGGCGTTTCGTAGTTGATTGTCGGTGGCACTTTCTGGTCTCGAATCGCCAGAGCGCAAACCATCGACTCAATCGCACCCGCAGCACCGAGAGTGTGACCGGTCATGCTCTTCGTCGAGCTGATCGCTACTTTGTGGGCGTGATCGCCAAAGGCGCCTTTGATGGCCAGCGTCTCTGCTGGATCACCGATAGGAGTGCTTGTTCCGTGGGCATTGATGTAATCAACGCGATCCGGAGAAACTCCGGCTCGGTCCAGTGCGCGAAGCATCGCATTGCGAGCGCCGCGACCTTCGGGATGAACACCGGTGATGTGATAGGCATCGGCGGTCATGCCGTATCCGACAATCTCCGCGTAAATCTTGGCTCCGCGGGCAATGGCATGCTCAAGTTCCTCAAGAACCATTACTCCCGCTGCCTCGCCCATTACAAATCCATCACGATCAAGATCAAACGGCCGACTTGCCCGCTGAGGCTCGTCGTTTCGAGTGGACATGGCACGGGCAGCACAGAACGCAGCAACACCGATGTCGTTGATTGGGGCTTCAACCCCTCCCGCGAGCATCATCTTGGCGTCACCACGCTTGATCACATGGTAGGCGTCACCAATGGAGTTTGCGCCGGTGGAGCAAGCGGTAACTGCCGCTACATTGGGACCACGTAGGTCGTTCAGAATCGAAACGATTCCGCCCGGCATGTTCGCGATCATGTAGGGAACCCAGAACGGGCTCACTTTGCTCGGGCCGCGCTCGTACATGATCCGCGTGTTCTCGTGCATGACGTTTAGTCCGCCGATGCCCGAACCGATGAAAACACCGAACTCATCTTTCAGCTCGTCAGTGAGCACGATAGTTGAGTCGTGTAGGGCCAGACGGGCAGCCGCGACTGCCATTGCAATGGCACGATCCACACGGCGAGCGTCCTTACGCTCCATCCAATCTTCAGCCTGGAAGTCTAAGACTTCGGCGGCAATTTTTGTAGGAAAAGGCTCTGGATCAATAAGCGAAATTCGATGAACTCCGCTCACTCCGTTCAGACAGTTTTGCCAGAACTTTTCCACGCCAATCCCCAGCGGGGTGACGGCACCGAGTCCGGTGATCACCACCCTGCCAGATCTGGCGAGCTCCCGGATCATTTTGGGAGTTTCTTTTCGATGTACTCAACCGCGGCGCCGACCGTCTTGATCTCGCCAACTTCGTCATCTGGGATCTCGATGCCGAACTCGTCCTCCAGGGCCATTACCAATTCGACAACGTCAAGGGAATCGGCTCCAAGATCGTCCTGGAACGAAGATGATTCGAGAACCTCTTCTTCCTTGACGCTCAGTTCCTCAACCGTTACTTTTCTTACTCTGCTTAGAATGTCCTCGGACATAACTTTCGGAAGATACCCCGGCTAGCCGCGTTCTGCGCGGGCATTTTGGTGTTTAGAGGGTTAAACCGCCGTCAACCGTGATCGTTTGACCGGTGATGTATCCCGAATTTTGGCTCGCTAAGAACAGCACAGCCGGTGAAATGTCGGCTGGCGTGCCTAGTCGGGCGATTGGTGCCGTCTTTTCGACCATCTGCTTAAAATCTTCAGAAAGTCCGGAGGTCATGTCCGTTTCGATGAAGCCCGGTGCCACGGCATTGCACGTGATTCCCCGCGATCCCAGCTCCTTTGCCACCGATTTCGTGAGTCCGAACAAGCCCGCTTTTGCCGCGGCATAGTTCGCCTGGCCCGCAGCGCCGCCTTGGCCAACAACGCTGCTGATGTTGATGATCCTGCCGTAACGGGCCTTCATCATCGACTTAGCGACGGCCTTGGTGCACAGGAAGGCGCCCTTGAGATTGACCGCAATCACGCGATCCCAATCATCTTCCTTCATTCGGATCAGCAAAGTGTCCCGGGTGATGCCCGCGTTGTTCACCAAAACGCTTGGCGTCCCAAGCTGAGCCGTGACGGCCTCGAACAGCGACTCAACCGATTCCTGGTTTGAGACGTCCGCCGCGAACGCAACCCCGCCAATCGCTTCGGCGGTGCCGCTGGCTCCCTCAATCGTGGTGGCGACGCAGGCAACCTTGGCACCTTCCGCGGCGAAGGCTTCGGCAATTGATCGGCCGATACCACGGCTCGCTCCGGTCACCACAACGACTTGATCCTGAAACTGCATCGCCGTAGTAAACCCCTAGCCAAAGGCGCGCGATGAAACGGCCCGATCAATTCGCTTGATCAATCCGCCAAGCACTTCTCCGCCGCCAAGTTCGACAAACTCGGTGACTCCCTGCGAGACCATGAATTGCACCGATTCCGTCCAACGAACCGGACTGACAAGTTGCTGCTCCAAAATCGAGGCCCAGTTGTCACTTTGTACGGCTGCGGTCACATTCGCAACAACGGGAACGTTTCCGCCCGCAAACTCAACCGCATCGAGCGCCTCGCGCATTCGAACTGCGGCCCCGGCCATCAGAGGGCTGTGGAAAGCCCCGCTGACGTTTAGGGGCAGAACCCGCTTGGCTCCGGCTTCGGAAGCTTTCTCACTGGCAAGTTTCACGGCTTCGACTTCTCCGCTAATCACAAGCTGTCCGGGACAATTGTCATTGGCGATCACAACAACGCCGCTCACCGACTCGCACACCGCGGCGAGAGGTTCGCGATCCAAGCCGAGCACCGCCGCCATGGTTCCGGGAGCCAAGAGCCCGGCCGATGCCATGAGCTCGCCCCGACGCTGAACAAGCTTTGCCCCATCCTCGACGGTCAGCACACCTGCACAAACGAGCGCCGCATATTCCCCGACCGAATGGCCAGCGGCAAACTGGAACTCTTCTTCCTGAGCGAAGAACGCTGCAACCGAGGTGACAAACAAAGCCAACTGTGCGTTCTGGGTTTGGCGCAAATCTTCTTCAGAAAGCTCCCAGCAGACTGCCCTCAGGTCCTTACCGGTTGCGCTCGACGCACGATCAAAAACGCTCGCTGCAGCGTCGTTTGAGGTGGCTAGGGCCTGGCCCATGCCCGGTTTTTGCGACCCCTGTCCAGGGAAAATCATTGCTTTCATGCCCTTAGCCTACCGACTGAAGGTCCTATTCTTGGGGCCAGATCCCGTGACATAATTTGGACTGTTTGATGAAAAGAGCCTTCCCTTTCACCTAGCGTAGCGGTCCCGTCGGCGCCCGCAAACACGCTGACTCGCTACTCTCGCGCACTTGCCGATCCCGCTGCGCACCGTGAAAACCCATGTTCCACCTGGAACGGAAGTGACTCGTGAATTACTCAGAGATTCTCAAAATACGCGCGTTCCGAGACTTATGGCTCGGGCAGGCAATTTCGCAACTGGGCGACGCCTTTTACTACGTTGTGTTCATGTTCATGGTCAAAAAAGTGACCGGATCGGACGCAATGGTGGGCTACGTGGCAGCCTTGGAGTTCTTGCCATACCTGCTGCTCGGACCGTATACCGGCGTTCTGGCTGACCGAATTGACCGGCGCCGAATCATGCTGTGGAGCGATCTCGTCAGCGGCGGCGCGCTGCTCGTTTTCGCCGGAGTGTTGCTGTTCCAGGCAACGCCGCCCGCATGGCTTTTGCTAACCATGGCGTTCTTGCTAAGTTCGTTCCGGTGCTTCTTTATGCCGGCAAAATCGGCAGCCATTCCAGCTCTCGTGCCGGAAGACAAGCTCCTCGTTGCGAACTCGCTGAGCATGACAACCCAAAACATGATGCCGCTCATCGGCCTCGGGGTTTCGGCAAGCGTGCTCGGGCTGCTCTACGCCGGCTCACCAAAGTGGTTTTATTTCATCACGATCATGTTGAACGCGGCCTCATTCCTTGGATCGGCGGTGTACATCTACCGGCTCCCGAAGATCTTGCCCGACCGGGAGAAGGTGGAAGAGAGCAATCCGATGAAGGATTTCAAGGAGGGCATGGGATTTGTGGCCAAGCGCCGCGACTTGACCGTGCTCATCGCCCTGCTCACCGTCTTTCGGCTGATGGTTGCGCCGTTCTTTGTGGTTTACATTGCGGCGAACGATGCTTGGTTTGACGGAAAGCCTCAGAACATTTCCTGGTGGGAGTTCAGTTTCTTCAGCGGAATGATCATTGCCAGCTACTTTGCCGGAAAACTAACGGTGAAACGTCCGGGCCTGTGGTTTAGCTACGGCCTCGCCACGGTTGGCGTGACGGTGGCCGCGATGGCTTTCTCGCACAACTTTTGGCTGTTTGTTCTTTGGAACGTCATTGCCGGACTCGCGATTCCGCCTGCAGACATTCCGATTAACACGTACCTGCAGATCAGCGTCCCAGACGCGTTTCGCGGGCGAGTCAACGCTGTGACCTCGATGATTGCGAACGGAATGATGCCGCTGGGCGCAGCGGTTGCGGGAGTCTTTGTCGCGCGGTTTGGGATTGCGGCTGGATTCCTCACGATGGGAATTGGCATGATCCTTGCCTGTAGCATTGGGCTGATCGATCCGGTGTTTAGAAACATCCGAATGCCAGAGACAAGCCAACCGAGCGGAGAATCAGACATCATCGATCCATGTCCGACGGACGAATCGGTGTTGACGAAAGCGGAAAAGGCGACTACTTCGGTCCCTTAGTGATTGCGGCGTGCTATGTCGGGCCGGAACATCTTGCGCAGCTTGACGGCGTGGTGGACTCCAAAAAGCTGACCGACCCACAGGCTCGCCGCTTGGCCGGAGTCATTCGAGCAAATTGCCCCCATAGCGTCATTTGCCTCCGTCCCGAAAAGTACAACGATTTGTACTCAAAGATGAAGAATTTGAATCATCTGTTGGCTTGGGGGCATGCCCGTGCCATTGAGAATGTGCTCGAGATTCAGCCGGCAGATCGTATCATTTCCGACCAGTTTGCGGCCGGCGGAAAGGTCGTGAAGGATCGACTTTTTGAGCTTGGAAAAGCCGTGAAATTTGAATCAAGAGTACGAGCGGAAGCCGATATCGCGGTCGCCGCGGCTTCGATCCTCGCCCGCGCCGAGTTTCTGCGGGTGCTAGAAGAGCTGGGCAACTCATCCGGGATGCCGCTTCCGAAAGGCGCAACCAACGTCATCGAGCCCGGCAAGCGGTACGTTCAGAAGCACGGATTCGACGCCCTGGGACAGGTCGCGAAGCTGCACTTCCGAACGACCGAACAGCTACGCCCCTAACTTCGCGTACTTGGCAAGCAGAGTGTCCTCGGGGAACCGGTCGGCCAATCTCCGCAACGCGATGAACTCGATTTCCCGATGCGGAAACGGCGGCGCGAATCCGGCCTTCGCGGCAAGCTGAACGTGCTGAGCCGCTTCGGCGCCCATTCGGCTGTCCTCGAGGAGCGCGTAGGCCAAGAGGTACCGAAGCATCGGTAGATTCAAATGCCGAAGGCCCTCGTCGGCAAACCGGGCGAGCTGGTCCAACCGGCGTAGAGTCAGCAACGTACACGCCACCTCGATGAGTGCTTCCGGCGATTCGGCAAGAGGGGCAAGGAGAGGATTTTTCTCCGCAGCTTGTCCCTGGTCAGATCGCAAGAAGGCTTCTGCCCGAAGTAGCGGCTCTACCGGATTGAGATAGTGCGCGTTCGGCAAAGGTGCATCATTGTCGGTCTCGTTCGCTAGTCGCTCCGCAAATGCCTGGCCCCACCAGGCCAGCGGATCCTCGGCGTTGAACCGCAGTGAGCGCTCGAATTGACTAGCTACCGTTAGGAAGTCACCTCGAATCAAAGCTGCTTCCGCGAGATCGGCGAAAGCCAGATGACGCCACGCCGGGTCTCGAGTATCCGACTCAGAAAGCGCCGCAGTCGGGCCCGGGGTCCGGCTCCATTTAACTTTGCCTGCAAGATTTGCATCGGTTCGAGCCAGGACATCGCCCGATTCGTCCAGAAGCGCGACTTCCACGATCGCCTCAGGTAAATCGGCCAGCGGGATTTCCCAGATCGACTCTGGGTGCAGATTCATTCGAGAGTCCAAGCTTTGCCCACTCCGGGTGAAGAGCACCACTTTCGCGTTCTCGAGGGGGCGGACAACCTGAATTTGAATCTTCTCCTCGCTCACGGAGATGACGCCGGCATCTCCGTAACCCATTCGCCCAGGCGCTAAAGTTGTCGGCGTAACGGTGGCTTCCCAAGTTTCAAGCGTTCGTCGTGGCAGGTCAAATTCGTCAACCGCCGAAATCCAACCGTCGGCGTCAACGCCAACGGGAATGGTTGGGTGCTGAAACACGAGGCGATTCTGGCCTTGGGCGACGGTGTACAGGTCAGCGCGATCGGCACCGTACCATCGCAATCCGGGGAAGACTCGACTGCCAGCGCTGGAAGCATATGTGCAGATTTGAATAGTAAAACTTGCCGAATCCGCTGGAAGCTCAATTCGGCACCAGAACCGAACGTCTGTTCCGGGCCAAAGACCACCGAGAGTAACGCCGGCGGGCATGTCGTCACTCGCGGCAAAGTGCGAGAGCACTTGCACCGGGCCTAAGTCGAGCCCTAATTCTGGAGTGGCACCAAACGTGATTCCGAATGGTACGTGCGCGCCGCGCTTGCCTCCGGCAGTCGCCGTGAGATCACTGGAAATGAACTCCGTTTGCGTGCGTCGATCGAACAGCCCAACGATTCGCCCGCCCAGATCCGGGCATACCGTGATCCGCAGAAACGGGTTCTCAAGAATCAGAGTCCGTAGCTCTCGCTGATCATTGCGGCCGGTTGGAGCTAGGCCAACCAGCGGATACGCGGCCGACGGATAGGTGCCTTCGTCCGGGAAAATGGGTTCCAGAATGGGGGCGGAAGTCGACCAAATATCCTCAAATAATTCCGATGCCAAGGTGAGTTGAGGGTACCTGCGACATAATCTGGGTATGGCCAAAAGCGGCGTCGGCGGATTGGTTAAGTGGCTACTGGTTCCTGTGGCTACGCTGGTGGTCGGCTATATGGTCGTCGGACCACAGATGGGCGGAAAAATTGTCTCGACCGCGTCCAAAAATTTGCCGATTCCGAAGGAAGTGAAAGCTTCCGTAAGCAAAGCGCTCACGGCGCCGGTGGCAAAGAGCGATCCAGAACAGGATGAACCTACGCCTGAGCAGGAACCGCAACCAAGGGCCGCGCAGGCCGATGACGAACCGAAGCAAGCCAGTCCGTCTATGACAAGAACGCGGACGGCCAGCAAGTCAGCGGGCCCCGAGGTTGAAGTTAGCGTTCGAGAAGCAACCGTCTTAGATAGCAACCGAACTCCAAGCTCTCGGGAAAGATTGAATTCAAACAGAACCGTAACCGGCGATGTTGCGCAAACGGCACCGAAAAAGAAGAAGCGCCGTAAGCCAAGAAAGGCGACCACCACCCGTAAACCGGTTGTTCGTCAGCCGGAGGTATTGGATGAAGGCGGCAGCGGTGGAGCGATCGGCGACCCGGCAAGCGGTGGCGGTGACCCAGCCGGTGCGCCTCCGCCACAAAATTGATGGGACCATCCCCGTACCCTGGTAAACTGCTGATCCTGTGAGCGAAAAGAAGTCCCCATCCAAGCCGTCCGCAAAGCCTGCTTGGTACAAGAACACGTACTTCTGGATTGCGCTCATTCTGTTTGTGGTTGGGATTATCGGCATTCCTGGAATCGGAGGCGACTTAGCTATTCGAGATCCGGGGCAGAAGCGAGAAAGCAACCTTTTCATGCTCTACCTCGGAGCGGCCATCGTGATGCTTGTTAATGGCGTCATGAGCCACCGCCAAACCCTTCAGCAGTACGAGGAAGAACAACTTCTCAATTAATTCAATTAGAACTATGGTCCAGTGCACCTGCGGAAAATCGATCGAAAAGATCCCAAATTGGCTTCAAGGCGTGAAAGCAGAATTCGTCTGCAATAACTGCCCCAATCGAAACACCAAGAACATCGCTGTCGTCAGCATGGAAATCGACAAGAAGCTTGCCGGCGGCGCCGCCACCGCTTTGACCCTACCGGCCGGCGAAGACGACGATATCGATCTGGAAGACGAGTAAGCCACCGTCTCCGGTAAAACCTTCGCATGATCATCGTCATGCAAATCGGTGCGACGGACGTACAAATTCAGTCCGTCGCACAGGCCATTAAGGATCGAGGTTTTGATCCACTTGTTCTCCCTGGCGAGGGACGAACCGCCATCGGAATTCCTGCCTCCCTTGATTCCGATCAGCGAACCCTACTCGAAGTTCAAATCAGCGCAATGGACGGCGTGAGCAAGGTTACGCAAACCAGCCGCCCCTACAAACTTGCTTCCCGCGAAGTTCATCGCGAGGACACCATCGTCAAGGTCAAAGACCTCACGATCGGCGGCGGAAGCTTCGTCATCATGGGTGGCCCCTGCTCGGTCGAGAGTTACGAGCAGTTCGAAGAAGCAGCTCGCGTCGTAAAAGAAACCGGAGCTACGATCCTTCGAGGCGGCGCTTTCAAGCCTCGAACCAGCCCGTATGCATTCCAAGGGCTTCAGCTCGAAGGGCTGAAGATTATCAAGGAGATCGGAGACAAGACCGGCCTTGTGACCATTACGGAAGTGATGAGCGGAGACATGGTCAGCGCGGTTGCCGAGCACGTCGACATTCTTCAGATTGGCGCTCGTTCCATGCAGAACTTTCCGCTCCTCATCGAAGCAGGAAAGAGTGGCAAGCCGGTCTTCCTGAAGCGTGGGCCCAGTGCGACGATTGACGAGTTCCTTCTCGCGGCTGAGTACGTGCTCAGCCAGGGCAATCCGAACGTGATCCTCTGCGAACGCGGCATTGTCGCCATGGACAAGTCCTACACGCGCAACGTGCTCGACCTTGGCTCTGTGCCGGTTCTAAAGGAGCACAGCCACCTGCCTGTCATCGTAGACCCTTCTCACGGCACGGGTGTCGCTCGTTACGTCTTGCCGCTCGCGAAGGCGGCCGTCGTGACGGGCTGCGACGGCTTGATGGTCGAGATGCACCCGAACCCGAAAGAAGCCTTGAGCGATGGCTCGCAGGCCCTGACCCCGGCGCAGTTCCAGAATCTGGTCGCCGAGGTCATGAAGCTTCAGGCCTTCGTTAGCGCTTAGAGTTTCAGGTCAACGGTTCCGCTGACGCCAACGCCTTCCACTCGGTTCAGCCGGGTGACGTCGGTGCCTTCAATCGGGATCATCGCGCGAATCTTTACTTCTCGACCAAGAATGTCTTGGTCGAGTTGCACCACCGAGCCAACCTTCTCAACCGCCGCCTTGGGTCCCATAACCTGCGCAGCACCGATAGCCTGTCGAGAAGAAACGCCACCGCTGAGGATAGGCACAACCTTAGTGAACTGCTTATCCGTATCCGTGTGCTTCACCAGCTTGTTGAGCGACTTGTTGATGTCTGGCCCAAATTGCTTGACGGCAGCTCCAACGCCAACGACCTTGAGAACCGCTTTGAGCTGCGGTGCGGCAGTGGCAACGAGCGCGAGGACGGCAACCGAAGAAAGGGCAATGTGAATTCTCTTCATTACGAATTCGAACGTACCTAAGAGGCCGACCGTTACAAACAAAAAAAGCCGCCCACCTTTCGGTGGGCGGCTCGCTTAAGGTTAGTTCTTAGAACTTGACCGAAAGCTGGGTGGTGAAGAATCCACCCTGGTATCGACCGGTTGGGCTGGTGGAACCAAAGCCAAGGGTCTGATAGTCGTTGACGTGGTCGGAGATTTCGTATCCGATCTTGAGCATGGCGTTGTCACCGATGCCGTAGCCGAAGCCAACGTTGTACCAGCGGTACTTTGGCTTGCCTGCGACGCCGACAACGTTCTCGAACTCAGTCTGTTCGAAGCCGAGCATAACCGAGAAGTTCGAGCTGAGCTTGTAGTCCAGTCCGAGGTCGAATTGCATGATCTCGGTGTTGGTTCCGAAGGAGCCAACTGGAGCGCCAGCGAAGGTCTTTGCGCCTTCGAGCATCATCGCACCACCGCGGAGGGTGATCGAGTCGCTGAGGTTGTAGTGACCCTTACCGAAGAATCCTTCGATGTTGGTCGGGTTTCGAACGATACCAAGTCGTCCCCAGTCTCCAGGAGCGAAGTAGTTGTTCTCGACCTGCTTGTAACCGACGGTAACGCCGTATCGGTCTCCGCCAAGGCTTCCCTTAATATAGAACGAACCGTTGTCGTCGTTGAGTCGAGACTTCTCGTTTCGCTTGAGCTCGGTCTGAGCAGCACCACCAGCGAGGCTGACAGGGCCAACCTTGAAGGTTGCGTCTGCGCCAATGACCTGAACTCGGTTGAAGTTCGTGGCATTGATTGGCGCTGGGTTGTTCGCATCGAAAACGAGGTAAGCAACGTTGATGTTGCCCATGTTTCCGAGAGCGAGGCTAGCGTTCACACCAGCCGATCGGTCTGGCGAGAAGTTCAGCGGGTTCTGGGTGCTGCCGAAGAGGTAGGAGTTGATCTCAACACCGTTGGTGCTGAATCGTCGGTTGTTTCGACCGCCGAAGATGTCAACCTTGGCCTTACCAAGTCCGAGGGTAGCGATACCACCGTCGAACATGTACTTGCCGTTGTCCCATCGATCGTTAGCGAAGTAAGACGTGAAGTCTGGTCGCTGAAGGATCATTGGGCTGATCTTGTAGCCAACTCGTCCGATTTCTGCGTTGAAGCCGAGGCCTGCAACTGCGGAATCAAACTTGACGCTGAAGTCCTGGAAGTAAACGTCCTGGCCAGCTTGCTCGAAGTAGTAGGTTCCCTGTCCTGGAAGGCCCTGGTTGAAGAAAGCGCCGCGCTGAGCGTTTCCGCCGAGCATGTTTCCTGCGACCAAAGTTGCGTTGAACTTAGGTCCCATTTCGTTGGTGGTGCTGAACTTGAACGCGCCTTCGTGAAGGATAGCGAGATCCTGGAAGAACGAGGTTTCTCGAACGACGCCGCCGGTGGTCTGAGCACCAACGAATCGGCCGTCCTTGTTGAGGCCGCCGTTTCCTTCGAGACCTGCGCCGGTGCCAACCCAGAGGTTAGCGTCGCCGCTGATCGAGATTGCTGGCTTAACCTTTTCGAGAACCGTGACTCGGTCCTGAAGGTCCTTGAGGTCCGTCTTCATCTTTTCGACGTCGACGTTCAGGTCCTGGAGTTCCTTCTGGAACGTATCGGTCAAGCGGCGAAGGGCAGCGACATCATCGCCCCACTTCTTCATGCCACCGACTTCGCTCTGGAGGTTCTCGAGAGCAGTCTTGAGGTTCTGGGTGTCGCCGCTACCGGTGTTTCCGCCAACCTGTCCCTTCAGCTCGTCGATCTGCTTCTGCAGGCCGTCGGTGATGTTCTTGAGGTTAACGTAGGTTGCGTGGATAGCAACCGCCATTTCGTATCGCGATGCAGGTCGTGCGCCGCGGAAAAGGCCGTCTGGGTAGCCGACCAAAAGGCCGTTGCTCTTCAATCGAAGAAGGGCTTCGTAGGCCCAGTGATTGTCTGGAACGTCTGGGAAGTTGTCCTGAGCGAGGGCTGGGGTAACCAGCGCTGCGCCGAGGACTGCCGAGAGAGCCAACTTAAGGGTTCGCTTCATGTTTTTTAGTCTCCGGAACGCCGGGAGACATACCAATCATCAACTCGCACTTTCCGCCAAACCCTTTCTTCGCAATTTCCATGTTGCCTACGAAGTCCAGATCGAACCGAAACTGCTTGCCAACTTCTGATAAGGCGCCTAGCAGTGATGGGTGTCACCAATACGGAGTATGGCACATCGGTCAAGTTCGTGCAAGAGTTTGTCTGGGCCTAGGACTTTTTGGCCGCTTTGTCCCGTCTACAATAGTCCTGCCGCCATGCTGGACCGCGAACTTATTCGAAAACAGACCGACCTCGTCCGAGAGGGCATTAGCCGTAAAGGACTCGATGCTGGCATCGTTGATGCTTTCATTACGGCAGATTCGAACTGGCGAAAGACCCTGACCGAGCTCGAAACAAAGCAGGCCGAAGCTAATCAATTCAGCAAGTCCATTGGCCAACTCATGGCGCAAGGCAAAAAAGAGGAAGCCGAGGCGGCAAAAGCGGAAACCCGGCAACTTAAAGAAGCCATCGCCGTTTTGGAAGGCGAGGCGCGCACGCTCGAAGAATGCCTGCGAGCGATTGAGCTCGACATGCCCAACTTGCCGCACGAGTCCGTTCCCGACGGGGCAAACGAAACCGAGAACGTCACCCGCCGAACCTGGGGCGATATTCCGAATTTCAGCTTTACGCCGAGACCGCACTGGGAAATCGCCGAGAGCCTCGGCATTGTTGACTTCCCGCGCGGCGCAAAAATTAGCGGCTCCGGATTCCCGGTCTATGTCGGCCTCGGAGCGCGCCTGCAACGGGCCCTCATCAGCTTTCTCATCAACTTCCAAACCGAGAACAACGGCTACCAGGAGGTCTATCCGCCGTACTTGGTGAACCGAGCTAGCCTTGTCGGCACCGGACAGTTGCCGAAGTTCGAAGAGGATCTGTACAAGTCTACGGATGATCTCTATTTGATTCCTACCGCAGAAGTACCGATTACCAACTTGTATCGCGACGAGATTTTGGATGCCAAAGAGCTTCCGATCAACCTCGCCGGATATTCGGCGTGCTTCCGCCGCGAAGCTGGGGCGGCCGGAAAGGACACGCGTGGGCTGCAGCGGCTGCACCAGTTCGACAAGATCGAGATGGTGAAGTTCACCACCCCCGAAACCAGCTACCAAGAACTTGAGAACATGACCAAGAACGCCGAAGACGTTCTGAAAGCGCTTGGCCTTCCTTACCGTGTCATCGAAATTTGCACCGGCGACATTGGGCCCAAGGGCAGCAAGCAATATGACCTTGAGACGTGGTCGCCGGTGATGGAGAAGTGGCTGGAAGTTTCGTCTTGCAGCAACTTTGAGGCTTACCAAAGTCGCCGCGCAAACATTCGGTACCGACCCGAACCAGGCGCGAAGCCGGAATTTGTACATATCTTAAATGGCAGCGCCCTCGGGATGCCGCGTGTCTACGCGACGATTTTGGAGTCGTATCAACAAGAAGATGGTTCCGTGCGTGTTCCCGACGTTTTGGTTCCGTACATGGGAACGGAGTTGATATCGAAGACGCAAGATCCGAGCTAAACCCGATTCGTCTCGCGCTTGAGGCGGCATACGACTCGGGAGACCTGATTGAGTACCGCCCGTGGCCAGATGACGGCGCGATCCTTTGCGGATATGTCACCAGCGTTGGGCCCGAAGAGGTGACGATCAAAGAGATCGACTCGAATGGATTGCAAAGTGAGGTGGATGATGAGATTTACGACATCTCAGATATCCACGAGGTGACCTTGCGTTCACCCTATCTGATTCGCCTTCAGCATCTGGTCAACGCCCCGTTGCTTGGCGCGATGGATACATCCAGCCTGCTCCAAAGTCAGGAAGAGAAGCTGCGGCAAGCCGTCGAGGGTAACCGGGCCATCACGATCAGCTTTCCCGACGACTCGGAGGCAGATGAGGATGAAGGGTCGGACACGAGCACGGAGTACCAATACGCAATTCGGAACGTCGATTGGCCCTTTATTGAAGCCGAACAGCTGGACGACAACGGCGAATCTTACGAGTGGAAGATCATTCGTGCGACTCGAACCCAGGTCGGTAAAGAAGGAAACTCCGACGCCCAAGTCACTCAGCTGCTCCACAGCCAAAAGCGGGCAAGTTCGATTTTTGCGGACGAGGACCTTTTCGTTCGCTTGGAGCGATTCTTGGCGACGATCGGTCGGCAGGGCGCTTCCCTGTTTGGACCAGACAATTTCTTGGACCTGAGCAACGGCTATGCCGTCTTTGCCGGCGTCGGTTGCCCAATCACGCAAGCCCACGGCCGATTTTCTGCGAAGGACATCGCTCAGATTTCTGCGTTCTACGGCACGCGCGGCACCGGTTGGGAAGCCCTTGTGACGCCCTACGCTGAGCCAGGAGCAGTGGAGCGACTTCAGGAAATTGGTGCGAAGTTGAACGGCTGGGAGACGGTGCTGTTTCTTCCGCTTCCCCACCTCAATATCGGCGGCGCTCGGTTGCTATCCGATGTTCGGATTGAAGAAGTATCGGTTGACCGAGTTGCCGACTGGGCAGGGCTGTTGCAGTCAGGATTTGAGGATCCGAGCCTAAGTTCGGCGTTGGAGAACTTGAATCGCTACATGATGGAGCTGCCGGACATGCATCGTTATGTGCTCTCTTGTGGCGGTACCCCTGCTGCGGCGGCGGGTTTGATCATTCGCGACGATATCGCTTACTTGGCCGGGTCCGCCACGAAGGAAGAATATCGAGGCCGAGGTCTCCACGGCGCGCTTTTGGACCGACGAATCCAGATCGCCATGCGCCACGGCGCGCGGCTCGCCATCATCGGCACCGAACCCGGCAGCACGAGTCAAAGGAACGCCGAACGAGCAGGGTTCCGGGTGGCGTACAACGTGATGTCATTCTCGGTACCGGCGAAAAGTTAAGGGACATAACAATTACTGCATTCTGCTAAGTTGACGCAGTAATCTGTCGCTCAATGAGTCCTGCGCTCACTCGCATTTGCCGTTGGTTGCTTTGTGCGCTGATGTGGTGCGGAGTTATGGCCTCATCTGTCGCCCAGATCGTTGAGTCGAAAGAACCCCTCATCGGCAACCCAGAGTTCAAGATTCTAGAGCAGTTCCGGGATAACTTTGGGTGGCCCGCTCCGGAGATTCGGAAAGGGCAATCCGTACTCTATGTTTTTGCAGAGGGACCGAGTTACAAGGTGGTGGCAGTGGGACCGACCACGTCCGATCCCAAAGCCTACGCCGATAAGCTCGATGCTTGGAAGAGCAAGCAGGGCCTTCCCGGAAGCGTTCAATATGCTCGCCAGAAATCCGCCGCGGTTGCCGTCTACACCTACTCGACCACAGGCTTCGGCAAGGCGGGCTATAGCCTTGAGCTTCCTTTGGCTTCTCTCCCGCGCGAAGTCAAGCTTGAAGATGTAACGAACTGCGCGCTCGTGTTCTTCCGGGTAACCGGCCCGCCGTCAGGGTTGCCAGCTCCAACGTTCGTGGGACAGGATGGATTGAAGTACTGGAACTTATCCGCAACTCCTGCGAAGAGTGATATCCGAATTTCCGAAGCGTTAGCGGGATGGATCTTCCCTTTTCTCTCCATTGTAAGCCTACTGCCAATCGTCGGCGTAGTTGCAGCATTCATTTACGCCAAACTTATCCGGCAGCAGACCGATATTCCGGACCTCGAACGAGAAACGCTGTTCTTTAAGAGCATGCAGCCCATCGTTGTTGCGGTGTTAAGTCTTCACTTCTTGATCTCGTTACCCGTCATCGGCACTCGTTCCTTGGACCCATTGGTGGCTCTTTGGTTCGGCACAGAGCAGATTGGATCTGGCTTGCTTGTACTTGTCGCACTGACCGCTTTACCGAGCTTGCTATATACGATTCTTCTTCGTAGGATTTACAAGTTAGAAGGTCAGGCAGACATGAACATTGTCGCGTCTGGCCAGCCGATGGATGATGAACCTTTCCGAATTCCCTATAGAATACCGGAACTAGCTGCCGTTCTGCCCCATTTGGTGATCCTTTTGACACTACTTGTAGGAGCAATTATTCCAGTCTTACCGTTTGAATGGCTTCATGGATACAAAAGCTCCTGGATCATACTTTCGTCCGTATTTCAGAGTTTTTTCCCTTATCGTATCTCTTACCTCACTGCACCTTCAAAGGCCATTGACTTGTCTACGTTACAGGAAAAGGCCCGCACTGCATTATCCATTGTCGAAAAAGTAATCGGAAAGACGGACAAACAAGCTCTGATTCTAAGAACAAGATATGCCGAGTTCGAAATCCATGAACTCGGCCATGATATTCAAATCCCTGAGTGGTGGGTTCGTCGCTCCTCCATAGAAGAAATTGTGTTCTCGATGCTTCATAGTATCTGGTTCACAGTTTCGAAGCCGGTAGGAGATACCGCATTTTCCCTACTCGCTTTTCTTGCAGGCGCAGTCCCGTATGTGCTCTTCGTCTTTCAATCACGACTTCCTGGAGTGACTGACCTGGTTCGTTATGCCAGCCTGCTTCTCCCAGTCACGGTTGGAATCATCTATTGGCGCATGCGGTGGCTCAACACCAGAGACGCCATGTTTGCGACCGACGCCCGAGTCGTTGAAGTCACCCAAAACCCCAGCGCCGCCATCTCCGCGCTCGAACGTATGAGTCAGATTGAGGTAGTTCGAAAAGGACGCTTGAGCTTCCCGCTAAAACCGACCTGCCGCGAGCGGATTGAGCGCATCCAGGAGAGGCTCGATCAATAGCTGGTTCAATCTCATGTTAAGGAACAGAAAATTTCAGGTCTCCCAACACAAACCCGCAGTATCATTGCGCGTGATGAGCCTCGTAGGGCCCCGGTTCTTATGGTTGCTGACCTGCTTAGTCCTTGCCGCCGGGTTGGTGACCTCAGCTGGCGCTCAGATCGTTGAGTCGAGGGAGTGGCTGGTTAAGAAGACCGAGCACGCGCTACTCGACGAGTTCAAAACCAATTTCGGATGGCCCGATCCAGAATTACCGAAGGGTCAAGCCGTGCTTTACGTTCAAGTCAAAGGCTGGTCGCTCAGCGTTTTGGCGGTGGGTCCGAAAACCTCTGATGCAAAACGGTACGCCCAGAAGTTAGATGCTTGGCGTCAACGCAATGGGCTCTCTGGAACCGTAGAGTTCTCCCAGGAAAGCGACTGCGCGGCTGCGAGCTTCATTTACTCGGTCCCAGGATTTGGCAAAACAGAGCTGAGTTTCAGCATTCCCCTTGCCTCGTTGTATCGCGACGTGCGGCTAGAAGACACGACTCGCTTCGGTGTCGTTATGAGCGGGGTCGCCCAACTACCGAGCGAGTTTGACAAGCCAAACCTTACAAAGCAGTCCGGGTATCGGTATTGGGATCTTTCCGATTGGCGTGCGCCAAAGGATGTGCGCCTTTCCGCGAGGCTAGATTGGTGGGCTGTGCCGGCATTCGTAGCGCTTGCCCTCTTTCCGTTCCTTTGCGCCGCTGTCACATACTGCGTTGCCGTTCGGATTGCCCGCGATCCCAAGTTGCCTTTGAACACTAGACAAGAAGGATTTAGAAAGATTCAAAGTAGTGCTATTTTATGGACGGTCGGTCCGAGTTTTGTATTGGCTCTAGCTTTAATGTTCTCTGGAGCCCTTACCCGCCAGTCTGAATTTCTGCTCGGTGATTCTCGCACGCCGATGAGCCTGCTAATGGTTATCGGAGCAGCAGTAGCCTTCCCGGCGTCTGGCTTGTTCAGAAAGGAACACCAGAGGCTCGCTGAACAGAGCTTTAAGCAACTGGACCGTCCTCCATTGATCAAAACTCCTAGAGTTGACGATAGCAAGAGGAGAGAATCTATCTGGGAGGCCCTGCGAATTCTATTTGCACTTGGTTGCGCATTTGCGATTAATTTGTTGCCGACCACTAAAACAGACGCAGTTCACGAGTATAAGCCTAAGATCGCGCTACTGGTTTCAACATTAATTCTCGTCTTGGCCAGAGATTGGGCGAGCGTGCTGAAACCTGATCCTAATACTGTCGATGAAGAAGGTGAACCTGAACTAAACGAGAAACTTCAGGGAGTACTCGCTAAGCTCAAAGCCAATGGAACCACATCCGTGAATGACGTCAAGATTCATCCACAGTCTCCCTTGTCGATCACAATTTATGTCATTAAAAACAAGCTAGGTATCTCGGACGCCGCAATTCGCGAGCTAACGCCCGATGAGTTAGAGTTCTGCATCCTTGAATCCGAAAGGCATCCGGATATGCCGTTTCCTACAATTCCGCAAACGGTTATCGCCAGCTGCTTACCGTTTTTGACCGTCATATATTGGGCACTCGCACCGGCTCCGTCGGTACTGGTAGCTACCATCATGACGGCAGTTCTCTTGATACCGACGGGTTATTGGTTGACTATGGCGTTCCGCGCGATCCACTGGATGCGGGAAGAGAAGTTGCGGATCGACCTAGAATTAATACGTTTAACCGGAAATCCTTCCGCTGCTGTATCCGCCTTTCAAAAGCAAGACAACTTTCTCCGGACGGACCCGGCGACTTCTGGCTCCAACCCCAAGCCGACCTATTCCGAGCGAATCGCTCGCATCCGCGCCGCATTTCAGGAGACATCTAGCGCCCCCGCGTCCGAATAAACTATCCTCAGGTCAACCAACGATGCTTAGCTCTCTGTTCCTCCTCGCCGCCTTCGCCCCCGCACCGTATCAACCGAGCGTCCAAGCCTGGACCTTCAACCGGTTCACCGTTTTCGAGGCGATCGAAAAGACCGCCGCGGCCGGATCGCAGAACATCGAACTTTTCCCGGGTCAGAAGCTTGCGCCAGATTCTGACGCGAAGGTCGGACCAGAGATGTCGGCCGATGCTATGCAGAAGCTGAAAGACAAGCTCGCGAAGCACAACGTCCGCGCCATTGCCTTCGGCGTGATCGGCATTGCCCGAGACGAGGCCGGAGCCCGACCACTCTTCGTCTTCGCAAAATCGCTTGGCATCCAGATCCTGAACACCGAAAGCACCGACGCCATCGACACGATTGAAAAGATGGTGAAGGAGTACGACGTCAAAGTCGGTTTCCACAACCACCCGCGCCAGGCGAACAACCCGAACTACAAGGTTTGGGATCCAGCGTATGTGTACGAGCTGGTCAAGAACCGCGACAAGCGTATCGGCTCCTGCGCCGACACCGGCCACTGGGTGCGAAGCGGAATTAAGCCCGTTGACGCTATCAAAACCCTCAAAGGCCGAATCGTCAGCAGCCACCTGAAGGACCTTCACGAATTCACCCCCGGCGGCCACGATGTCGTTTTCGGCACCGGAGTAAGCGACGTGCCAGCGATCCTTGCCGAATACAAGAAGATCAACATGCAGGGCAGCGTGAGCGTGGAGTACGAGCACAACTGGGATACCAACCTCGCCGAAGTAGCCCAATGCATCGGCTACCTCCGCGCTAACCGAGGACAGTAAGGGTCCCCATGGCGCGATGATCAGCTGGCTCAAAGGTGCGAAGCGGGTTCATGACCTGGGCGGCTCGCACCCGATCAGCTCGAACTTGCCTTTTGACGAATGGGATCGAAAAGACACGGTCAACACAGACCGCTGGATGCGAAAGCTAAAAGAGCCCATCCCGGTTGCCGAGTCGGATCGCCCGTTCTTTGGGTCAAGAATGCATGATTCCTGGCTTGTTGACTCAAAGAGAGCGGGCTCGGAATATGTTCTAACTGTCAGTTGCTTCTACGCTTCAATTTTTGCCGAGAATCTTGCAAGCATCATTGGCCTCCGTCCGGTACATCTCTATTGGAATTTTTCGGGACCATTTCGGGTCAATCTTTGCTGTCACGGCGTCACTTATCAAAGAACAGCCACAGAAGGAATTGATGGATGGCTTAAACATTTCCGCATTCCGCCGCACGAGTTTAAGAGTTACAACGACGGAACGTTTCTTTACGATTGGTTCGAGCAGCAAGATGATCGAATCCAGTGGATCGTCGAACTTAACCTGGGTCCCTCAGTTTACGTTTTGACCGACTGCAGCGCTGTTTCCGCTACTGACTTACGAGAAATTGACCTAGTAACTGCTTTTGGTCCGAAGGTCCGGAATGTTTGGAACGACGTTCTGGAGGCTAGCAAGAACGCGGACTTACACTATTTTTTAGTCGGGGAGGCGATTCAGAAGTCTATGGCCGCCCATGGTTTATCAACACAAGACTTCGACACGACGAAGTTTCAATATGCTTTCTACGACCCTAACAGATAACCTTTCCCCATGAGCCGCTACATTTCCGTCGACACCGAGAGCACCACGCGCCTCATGTCGTGCTTGAACCACTCAGGACCAGACGGAATGCTAGGAGATCATAACCGACTGGACAGACTCGCTTCCCCAAACCTTACGAAAGCAGACTTTGATCTGGCTCACTACAAGTTTGAGCTAATCTCTTCTCACACTAATTACCGATGAAAAGCTGGCTAAAAGGTGCAAAGCGTGTGAATGACCTCGGAGGCATACCGTACCTGAAGTCAAACATTCCATGGGAGGAGGAGCAACGGCGGGAAGCAGTCTACTTGGAGCGCTGGTTAGTCAAACAGAGCAAGCCAATCCCGGTAAAAGCAGAATATGCACCGTTTTTCCGCTCGAGCATGCATGATTCTTGGTTGGTTGGTTCCGAGCGGAAAGATCAAACATACAACCTTACTGTGAGTTGCATCTTTGCAACCGTCTTTGCCGAGAATCTGGGCGACATTCTCGGATTACATCCAGAGGGTTTACACTGGCATTTCGCCGGACCGTTCAGGGTAATTCTTTCCTGTCACGACATCTATTATCAGCGAACCGCCGATCTTGACCTAAGTGGTTGGCTAAAGTTTTATCGTATCGAACTCCCCGAGTTTAAGAACTTTGAACAAGGAACATTCCTCTTCGATTGGTTTGAGGAGCAAGATGATCGTATTCAGTGGATCGTAAATCTTTGGATTAAAGGAGAAAGTGTCTACGTTCTGACTGACTGTAAATCTCTATCCGCAACTGATCTGAGAGAGGTCGACCTGATAAAGGCATTCGGGCCGAACGTCGCGAAAGTATGGGCCGATGTCCGAAAGGCCACCGAAAAGGACTGGCATTACGTGCTGGTCCGGAAAGAAATTCAGAAGTCGATGGCCGCCCACGGCTTAACCCGAAAAGACTTCGACACGACAAACTTTCGGTACACATTCCGCGAGCCCTATATTTGAGTAACCTCGCCCCATGCGCGTCTACATCTCCGTCGACATCGAAGGCATCACCGGGCTCGTCTCGTGGTCACAGTGCAGCCGACCCGATGGCAAGTCATTCGACTACGCCTTCGCTCGACGGATGATGTCGCACGACCTCAACGCCGCCATTCGAGGCGCCCGCCGCGCCGGGGCGACGGAGATTGTGATCAAAGACTCGCACGGCAACTCGAAGAACCTGCTGATCGAGGATCTCGAGCCCGGGGTCGAGTTGATCAGCGGCCATGGCGCGGGCCGAGACGGCATGATGCAAGGCATCAACGCCACGTTCGACGCCGCCCTGCTTGTCGGCTATCACGCCCGCGCGGGCGCCCTCGGCGGAATCATGGAGCACACCATCACCGGAGGCATCCACCGCATCATCATCAACGGGCAGGAGATCGGCGAAATCGGCCTCAGCGCCGCCGCAGCCGGACAATATGGAGTCCCGCTTCTCGCCGTCACGAGCGACCTCGCTGGCTGTTAAGAAGCCAGCAAACTCATCCCCGGCCTCAAAACCGCAATCACCAAAGAAGGCATCGGCCGCTACATGGGCCAGCTCAAGCACCCCTCCGAAACCGGCCCCCTCATCGAAGAGACGGTCACCCGGGCCCTCGAAGAAAAATCAGCGGCCCCCTTCGCGTTCTCGACGCCCCTTCAACTCAGCATCGAGTTCAACCGCGCCGAAGAAGCCGATATGTCGGCAAAACTACCGAACGTCGAACGCCTCGACGGCTACACCGTAGGTGGCACCTACCCCAACTTCCCCGCCGCCCACCAAGCGATCTGGAATTGCGTGGCGATGTCGTTTGAGGGAATTGGTGCGCAGCACTAGCGTTGTACGGATTTTTGCCGTACAATGGATGGATGCAGACGACAGACGTGCAAGCACGGGTAGACCTACGAATACCGGAGGGTCTAAAAACCGAGATTGAGGCAGCCGCAACCATTGCGGGCGTCTCTCTGACGAAGTTTTTCACCGACGCGGCACTCGAGCACGCTAGAGAAGTCCGGCGCCTCCACGCGAACACCAGTTTGGACAATGAGGAGCGCGACGCGTTTATGCGCCTTCTGGCTAACCCGCCTGAAGCTTCACCTGAGCTCGCTAAACTTATGCAGACCAAGGTTCAGCTCTAGGGCATGGCCGACGTTATTGTCGAACGCTTGACCAAAAGCCACGATCGCACCAGCTTCGATTGCGGCGTAGAGGAACTCAACGATTTTCTGAAAACAAAGGCACGGAAACATGCCGATCAAAACGTTAGCGTAACCTGGGTAGCGGTAGAGCGGGGAGAGAACAAGATTCTCGGATTCATTACCGCAACGCTTGGCACAATCTCGTTCGACGAAGCACCACCTACGGTAACTAAAGGCTTACCTAAGTACCCGCTTCCGGTAGTTCATATCGGTAGACTCGCCACAGACTTCCAGTTTCAAGGACGCGGAGTTGCGTCACTTCTACTGAGAAAAATCGCCGAAGAAACTATCGATATAAGTAATAGAATCGGCTGCTTAGGAATGGAGCTCGTCGCCACAAACGAGCAAGCTTATCAATATTATCTACGACGGGGTTTCATCGTCTTGAGCGAAAAGAACTTGCGGCTCTTTATGCCTGTATCAGTCCTTAAGACTGTTGACCATCGCGCTAAACGCCCCTAGTCCTCCAAAATCCGCCACAGATACCAAGCCGCCACTGACCGGTACGGCCGGAATCGCTCGCCCTCTAAAGTCAGCGCCTTCGGCGTCAGACGCTCCTCTAAACCCATCAACTTCGTCCACCCGGCCCGAATTCCGAGGTCGTCCACCGGCCAAACGTCCAGCCGTCCCAGTCGAAACATCAGCAGCATCTCAACCGTCCACCGGCCGATGCCTTTCACCGCCGTCAGCTCAGCAACGATCTCATCTTCCGACCTCAAATCGAGCTCCGAAAGAGACGGAATTGTCCCGGCCAAAGCTCGAGAGGCTAAGTCTTTCAAATAACCCGCCTTCGCCCAAGAGAGTCCGACAGCTCGAAGCGACTCCAGCGAAGCCTCATCAACCAACTGCACATCGACGTGCACTCCGTCGCCGAACTGCGTTGCAAGGCGACGGAATATCGTATCCGCCGCCTTCGTGCTCAATTGCTGACTGCAAATCGCCCCGGCCAGGCACGCCACCATGTTGTCGGGCGGAGCCGTGGTCACCAAAACGCACGGCCCATGCTTGTCTACAAGCGGAGCAAACCGAGGCTCCACCGAAACAATAAACGCCTCGGCTTCGGTCACTAAGCCAATGCTTCCCGAACGAATGCGACGTCTTCTTCGGACAAGTATCGCCCCGCTCCAGCGACGTTGACTCGTACCTGATTCTCATTTCGGAATCCAGGAATCACGCAAGCCACGTGCGGGAACGAGAGAACATAGTTCAAGGCGAGCGAAGCCAAATCCGTCACCGAATCGCCAAACCGCGACTTCAGCTTCTCCAACTTCGGCTTCAGCGCCGTAATCGCCTCTGCCGAGAACGCGGACGAGTTCTGTCGGTGGTCTCCTGGCTCAAAGCTTGGAGGCTTAGACGGATCGAACTTGTCCAGCAATCGCCCTTGTGCTAGCGGACTAAAGGCCACAAAAGTAATGTTCTCCTTCGCCATAAGTTCGCTGACGGGAGACTCTGGATTGATGAACTGAGTATCCAAAGCATGCGCCCAGCTCTGGAACACTGCCGGTCGAACCTTCGGCGTTACTCGCAGAAAGTCGTTCGAAGAGTAAGCCGATTGTCCCTTTACGCGGACCTTCCCTTCCTCAACCAACTTGTCCATGGTCGCCGCGGCATCGTCCAGATACATGTCCGACTCACCGAAGCTGCCGTGGTGGAAGTAGTAGATATCGATGTACTCGCGACCAAGGTTGATCAGCGATTGCTCGCACTGGTGGCGAATGTGCGCTGGCTCGTAGGCGTGTGCGGCCGTTCCCGGGAAGTGACCGATCTTCGTCGCAACAATGAAATCTTCGGATTTCAAACCGAGCTTGAGAAACGCCCGTCGCAGCATCTGCTCCGCCTTTCCGTTGCCATAAACGTCTGCATTGTCAAAGTGATTGACGCCTGCGTCAATGCCAGCCTTAATCGCCGCGATAATCTCGTCCTCATCAACGTTCGCCCAACCGTTTGCGTGGCCGTTCACCCAGTTAAGGCCGCCCATCGTCCAGCAACCCAGACTGATCTCCGAAACCATCACGCCCGACTTGCCAATTTCTCGTAAGTTCATGTTGCGAGTTTAGCCCCGCCGAACCATCAGCGTCCGCCGGCAAGAATCAGCGCGGCCATTTTCAGCTTCTCGGCCTTGGTCGTTCGGGCCCGTCCAGAAAAAACGTCGTAGCCACGCTCCTCGATCTTCTCAAGAATCTTCGAATAAAGAGCTCGAGCCAGCCGCACCGGCAATCTTGACCTCGCTGGCAAAGCCGGAATTCCCAAATCGGCCTGTGCATAAAGTTCCCGGGTCCGATCGATCTCAAACCGCATGAGTTCCACAAACTGTGGCGTCATCTTTCCGGCAAGGAGATCTGCCTCAGATACGCCAAACCGCCGCAGGTCCTCCCCGGGCACGTAGATTCGCCCCCGGCCCGCATCTTCCCCAATATCACGGAGGAAGTTCGTCATCTGCATGGCATCCCCCAGAGACTTTGCGGCTGAAATCGTAGCCTCCTGAGTCTCGGCACCGACCACGTAACACATCATTGCCCCCACCGCCGCCGCGCTACCCTTGGTATAAGCGAGCAGGTCTTCAAAGGTCTCGTAGCGTGCGACCGTCAGGTCCTGCTCCATCGCATCCAGAAACTCCAGCGGCTCCTGCATCGGAATCTCGCACTCGCGAACCGTATCGCAAAACGCCCGGAGCACCGGCGTATTCGGTCGGACGCCCTCGACTCCCGCGAGCAGTTCGGCCCGGTAACCGGCCAGTTGCGCTCGCTGCTCGTCCAGAGAATTGGTGCCCGGGTTGTCCACCATCTCATCCGGCACGCGGACAAAGGCATAGAGCGCATTCACCCGGCGGCGAATCTTTGCCGGAAACCACTGCGACGCAAAATAGTAGGTCGTTCCGAAATGCGCGTGCAACTCGCGACACGCTTCGTAGTCTTCCTTCGTTGCGTACGGACCCATCCGGCTATAGCCTACGCGTCCGGACTCGATTTGTCACCGCTTCCACGGTTGAAACTTGCGAACATCGAGCCTTTCGTTCACATCTCCCGTTCCCGCGCTCAGCAATTGAAAGGCAGTCCGGTCGTGCCGAATCAGCGTAGCGGATTGATCGAGGAGCTTTGCGACCGCCAATCGGGCATCCCGCTGAATCGTGTCGGATTGCGGCATCGGTTGCCCAAATACAACGAAACACTCCGGTCGTTCATGAAGGCTCATCTCGTACCGAATCGCGACCGGCACCACAGACTGAACCCCGCCCTTCCGCGCCACAAAGGAAAGCGCATCCCCAAAAGGCAGCAACTCCGGCGGTCGGTGCAACTCAGATTCGGCGAAAAGAAGCAAGTTCCGCTCCCCGGATTTCAAGCGACGCACCGTTTGCCGAATTGCCGCCGCTCTTCCCGCTGCGTCGTCCCTGGGAAACGGCATTCCCCCGACTTTGGCAAATAGCGGGAACGAATCGAACTCCGTGATCCAATCCAAAAACGGCCACCCCAGCTTCGTGAGTGCCATGTACATCACGTAGCCGTCGTGCCAGCCGTGGTGGTTCGGGGTGATGATGCAAGGCTGGGCAACCGGCTCGGAGGGCGGAATCCAGTACACGCCGTGGAATGCCTTCCGCACGCTTCGGCGAATCATGCCATCCACCAGCCGGCCCAAAAAGCCTTCCGCTTGCGCCGGTGAACTCATGCCTACAGTCTGACCAACCCGGACTTACAAGTACCCGTCTTTCAACAACCGATCTTCCACAAGCTCCGCCCCGATCAAAACCATCGGCAGCCCATTCCCGGGAACCGTGCTTGCACCGACATAGTAAAGCCCCGGATTCGCCTTGTCCTTGTTGTTCGGCCGGAAGCAGATGCTCTGTAGCAAGTCGTGGCTCAATCCGAAAGCAGCCCCTTTGTCCAAGCCGAGCTTGTTCTTCCAGTCATGCGGAGTAAAGCTCGCCATGCTGCGAATGTTCTCGCGTCGGAAGCTTGTTTCCTTTTCAAGTCGCGTGAACACTTTGTCTCGAAGAATCTCGGCGTCGGCATCGGTAAACGGATGGTCCAGGTTCGGGCACGGAATCAGCAGGTACAGGTTCTGGTGCCCTTCTGGCGCTTTCGATTTGTCGGTCTTGCAGGAGATCGCGGTGTAAAAAGCCGGATCGCTGGGGATCTCGTGCTTGTTAAAAATCTGGTCTAGGTTTTGGAAGAAGTCGCCACCGATTGTGATGTTGTGGTGGAGCAGCTCCGGCAACTCGCCCTCGTAGTCGCAGTAAATCGTCAGAGCCGAGCACGAGTACCGTCGCTCGACATCCTTCTTCACCGGAATCAGGCTCTTCTCCGCCGTCGGCAGGTCGGCATTGCAAATGACGGCATCGGCGGTAAGGACCTCGCCAGATTCCAGCGTCACCGACTTGCCGTCCACTTTCACCACCTTCGTGTTCAGCCGAATCTCCGCGCCGCGCTCTTGCGCCAGCCGAGCCACCGTCCGCGGAATCTGCACCATGCCGCCGTCCGGATACCAAATCCCTTCGCCGTACTCCATGTACACCAGCACCGCGTAAACGTACGGCGCATCATACGGGCTCAGGCCCAGGTACATGGTTTGCAGGCAAAACAGGTGATGGAGCCGCTTGTCGTCAAAAGTGCGCTCGACTTCCTTCGCCAGGTTGCTCAGCATGTTGTGCTTCACCGCAAGTTGAAGTGCTTTAGGCGAAGCCAGGTCCAGCACTGAATCGTAGTTTCGCCGCACAAACTTCGGAATCGAGTCCTGATACAGCCCGCCGAGTCGACCGATGAACTCCGGGTACTTGGCGGCATCGGCATCGCCCGCAAGTTCCTGAATGTTTCTTCGCATCAGGGCCATGTTGCTGGTGCAATTCAGGCGGTTGCCATCCGAGAAGAAAACGCGATAGTTCGGATCGCAAAGCGAAATCGAAAGGTGGTCCGAAAACTTCTCGCCGACATCCCGGAAGAGTTTCTCGAACGGGTCGAGCATCATCAGCAACGTCGGGCCAGCATCGAACACGCAGTCGTTAACGCGAACCTCTCGATCTCTGCCACCCACTTGGTCGGTCTGCTCAAGCACCGTCACCTTGTGCCCCCGATGGGCCAGTCGCAGCGCGGTTGCCAATCCGCCTAATCCCGCTCCGACAACAATGAACTCACGCTTTGGCACGGTTCAATCTACAGCCTAAAGGCGAGGTCTAACAGCAACAGCCCGACCATCAGCCCCAAGTGTCCTAACAAAACGACCCAGCCACGCCGATCTGCGGGCAATCCAGCCCGCTGCAATGCAAACGCGCCAAGTCCAGAAATCACCCACCAAGCAAAGAAGTTCGCCAACGGGACATCCCCCGGAAGCGGTCCACCGTCCGTCCATTTCCAGTACCGCAAAGTATTGACGGCGACGGGCTCCATCACCAGGTCTATTCCTGCCGCAAGGAGTCCAGCCAAGACGGGATTAGGGATCACTCTCGCAGCGGCGGCGGTGATCATCAGCCAGGCCAGGGGTAGCAAAAGAGGAAAGAAGCCGAGCCCGTTGAGCCAGATCACCGGCAGCCATTGATCGGTGTACTCGTACCGACCAAACGGAAAGCCCGTCGCCAAACCAAGCACTTCGGTAGCTGCACCAAAGAGCCCAACGCCGATCCCAACCTTCCAAAGTCGAGCATCCACTTCCGTACCGAACGCGACGACCACCCCGATAGCGATGGTGAGGACGGAACTGACGGGCCCGATCAGCCCTGGATCCAACTTCAGCGCTCGCGACGCCAGCGTTCCGCAAAGTGAAAACACAATCAACCCAACGTAGGCGCGGACTTCCCAGGGAACCGGCGAACTTGCTTTCACTGACCGGCAAGGTACCCCGTGCTATAATCTGGTCTCACGCGGAGAGATGGCTGAGTGGACGAAAGCGCCCGCCTGCTAAGTGGGTAGAGGATAATATCTTCTCTCGGGTTCGAATCCCGATCTCTCCGCCAGCCTAGTTTCCGATAAAACCCGGTAATTTTTCTGCATTTTCAGGCTGAAGTCCTTTTTTCCGGTGCATACACGGCTAAGTACCGTCAGATATTCTCAGGGGGTTCTTCTGAGAGAAGGTATGCGAATTTGGAACTGGACGAGCATCTCGGTATCGCTCTTGGTTGTCCTTTTGGGCAGCTGTGCGGCCGTGCGTGCACTCAGTCCGCGAAATTCCACCTACATGGCGAAGAAAGCCGTTCCTAAGGTCAGCCAGTTTTTGGCCCAAATCCAGACCAGAAAAGATCTTCGTCAGCTGGCCGCTAAGATCAAGAACAACTATTTTCAAGGCGACCTCGTTGGCATTTGCCATACGGGAGGCAAGCCCACCGATGCTGTGACACCGCTTGATGAGCTCACGCTTCGGAGCGTGAAATCGTTCAACAGCCCGTCCAAAGGAGCCGCGTTGGTCGCCCAATACGTCCGGGAGTACCGCGTCGGGAACAAGAAGTTCAAGATTTACACGGACGCAAAGCGGCAAGCCAACACCTGGCGAATCAGCAAAGTGACCATCGGTTGCACAGGCAAAGCAAACGACGGGTTCCTGAGCTTTTTCCGATAAAGCTCCGGCATGATTGAGTATTGATTTACGATTCTGCTGAACCAATCGGCCCGACTCGCCGACTATACAAAGGTAGAGTTCTGTTTACCCATTGCTAACCATGCGAGCCCTTCTCCTCCTGACTGCCTTAATCACCTCCGTTGCAGCGGCTCAGCCAACTGCGGCTGAGTACTTGGCTCAGCGCAAGCGGTACGGAATTACGGAAACCGTTGGCGTACAGGTTTTGGATAAGTTTGTTGGAGCAAAGTTCCTCGAAATCAAAGGAGCGGTCAAAGGCACCTTCTCTTCTCCCGAGCACGCGGGTGTCCTAATTGAACGGACGAAGGACGACACGATCGCCCTCGAAATCGAAACGATTCCCGAGTGGGTTTTCATGCGAGAGCTGCCAGCTCGAGCGATTATCCGAGCCGAAAGGACCGAGGAGTACGGCGGGCTTAGATGCACTCTCATCGCCATCGCGCCGGCGGAACTTGTTCCAGACCTGGTCATCAAGAAGCCAACCCCACCTGCTGCAAAGGCAAAAGCAACCGCGAAGGCACCGTCCCGATCCGGCGGTCGCAGAATTCCGAGCACGCCACTCAGCCGGTCGGCCCCGCCCCGAAGCTGGACCCTTCCACGCAGCGAAGTTCTTCCCTACTACGTTCAGTTTGTTCGCAACCAAAATCGCCGCCTGAGCGAACGAGAAGCCACTCGAATCGCCGAAAACATCATCGGCCACTGCCTCAGTCACGGCGTCGACGCGCGCCTGATCATGGCGATCGTTCTGGTTGAAAGTGGTTTCGATCCGTTCGCCGTTTCAAGCGCAGGAGCAAAAGGCCTCGGTCAGCTCATGCCCGGAACCGCATCCGACCTCGGCGTCAGCAACCGATTTAACATCGAAGAGAACGTCTACGGCATGGTCAAGCTGATGCGGAAGCACCTCGAGACCTACATTCGCCAAACGGGCGATTCTGGTCGCGGCATGCAACTCGCCCTCGCCGCCTACAACGCTGGCCCCGGCGCGGTGAAGAAATACGGCGGAATCCCACCGTACAAACAGACCATCAACTACGTGAAGAAAATCACGTCGATCTACGCGACCTTGACCGGCAATTAGCGCCGATACGTCAGGGCGTCCATGTCCCGCACCTCAAGCGTAACCGCCACTCCGCCCTCCTGGTCCGAGAACTCAAAACATCGCTTAAGCTCGGCAAAAACCGTGTCCGCCAGTTTGGCCCGCAGTTCCGGAGAGCGGCCCGAGAGGACCCCGAGCGTGCAATGGGCAAACCCTTCCGGGTGCCCCTCGCCGACCATCCAATTCGTACGCAGGGTGTGATACGCCTTGATTGATGTGGTGGAGATCGACTCCACAGAAGCAAGCGCAATGATCAGGCGCTCCAAAATCTGAGGAATCTCGCCGTTCTCTTGTAGGTCCGCCGTGGTTTCAAGGTGAATATGCGGCATCGTAAACGCATTGTGATCGAATAACCTATGGGCATGGCAGTTGCCGAGACACTATTCATTGGGAAAGGCGATCAGGACGTGCTGCTGCGTCTGAAGTATTCGAACCGCCACGGACTGATAGCGGGCGCAACCGGAACCGGCAAAACCGTCACCCTCCAAACCCTGGCCCAAGGCTTCTCGCAAGCGGGCGTACCGGTGTTTGTGGCAGACGTGAAAGGTGACCTGAGCGGCATCGCCGTCCCAGGCGGAAACAATCCTCGGGTCGCCGAACGCCTGAAAGAATTCGGGATTGAAGAAAACTTCGTCGGCTGCCCCGCCACTTTTTGGGATGTATTCGGCAAGCTTGGCCACCCCGTCCGCGCCACTGTCTCCGAGATGGGTCCGCTCTTGCTCAGCCGAATGCTCGACCTGAACGAAACTCAGGAAGGCGTTCTAAACATCGCGTTCAAAATCGCCGACGATCAGGGTCTCCTCCTGCTCGACCTTAAGGACCTGCGCAGCATCCTGCAGTTCGTTTTGGATAACGCCAAGGAGATCCAGGGCACCTACGGAAACGTCAGCGGAGCCAGCGTCGGCGCCATCCAGCGGCAGCTGCTTGTGCTTGAACAGCAAGGCGGCGACGGGTTCTTCGGCGAGCCTGCGCTCGAGCTGCGCGATCTTCTCAAAGTCGATCCCGATGGTCAAGGCTACGTGAACGTGCTTGCCGCGCAGGAACTCATGCAGAGCCCTCGGCTGTACGCGACGTTCCTCCTCTGGCTTCTAAGCGAATTGTTCGAAGAATTGCCCGAGGTGGGGGACTTACCACAGCCGAAGCTCGTGTTCTTCTTTGACGAAGCCCACTTGCTCTTCACCAACGCACCCGATTCGCTGGTGGAAAAGGTCGAGCAAGTCGTCCGACTCATTCGATCGAAGGGCGTCGGCGTTTACTTCGTGACCCAAAACCCGATTGACATCCCAGACACGGTCTTAGGACAGCTCGGAAATCGAGTTCAGCACGCATTGCGCGCGTTCACTCCTCGCGATCAGAAAGCCGTCCGCGCCGCCGCGGAGACCTTCCGCGTTAACCCGAACTTCAAAACTGATACGGCCATTTTGGAATTGGTCACCGGAGAAGCGCTCGTCAGCGTTCTCGATGAGAAAGGTGCGCCAACAGTGGTGGAGCGAACAAAGGTTGCCCCGCCGTTCTGCCGGCTCGGCCCGGTTACCGAAGAAGAACGAACGTACATCCTCAGTTCGAGCCCGGTTCGAGGAAAGTACGACGAGCCTCACGACCCAGAGTCGGCATTCGAAATTCTCCAGGCAAAAACGGCCGAAGTAGCCGAAGCGGCAGAACAAGCAGAGATCGAGAAGGAGCTTCTGAAGCAGGCTAAGGAAGAAGAAAAGCTTGAGCGCCAGCGACTGAGAGATCAGATTGCAGCGCAAAAGGAAGCCGACCGGCAAGAGCGACTCGCCCGCCAGCGTGCGGCAAACGACCCGATGAACCAAATCCTCACCGGTGCGCTCAAGAGCGTGACCCGAAGCGCAAGTAGCCAGATTGGCCGACAGCTCGTACGCGGCCTGCTTGGTGGACTCTTCCGAGGCTGAAGAATCGAACGAAAATGCGGCCAAATTCCTAAGAAAATTTGGCCGCAAAGCGAGAATTGATCCGAAACTGTATTCTTAACGGATGCGATTTGCGACCCGTGCTTTGAGAATTGGACAGGAACCGGACCCTAAGTACCGGGCCGTCATCCAACCGCTTTACCAATCCTCAACCTTCGCATGGGAAGACCTCGATCACATTCCGGCGATTGACTACACGCGTTGTCAAAACCCCAACCGTGAAACGCTAGAACAAGTCATCGCTTCCCTCGAAAACGGAACCCGCGCTACCGTTTACAGCAGCGGTATGTCCGCGATCGGCGCCGCTTTCAGCCTGCTCCAGAACGGCGATCACCTCCTCATGGCGACCGAAATCTACGGTGGCACTTTCCGAATCGCCGAGAAATGGCTTCCGAGACAAGGTGTCAGCGTCAGCAGTTTCTGCCCGCACAACCCATTGACCATTCGCGACGTGATTCGGCCGGAATCGAAAATGCTCATTTTCGAGACGCCTGCGAATCCAAACCTCCGCGTCTGCGACATCCGCGCCGTGGCTGCCGAAGCCAAGAAGCACGGGCTCATCGTCGTTTTCGACAACACCTTCGCTTCCCCGGCGCTCCAGAATCCCCTTGATCTCGGAGTCGACATCGTCATCCATTCGACCACGAAGTACATCGCCGGTCACTCGGACGTCATCGGCGGAGCCACGATTGTCAAGGACGAAGAACTTGGCGTTTGGTTGTATGAGTACGCGAAAGCCTGGGGATGCGTCCCGAGCCCGTTTGACTGTTGGCTCAGCCTTCGTGGTGTTAAAACCCTGGCCATCCGCATGGCACAGCATTCCAGCAACGCCCTCGCGGTTGCCGAGTTCCTTGAGAAACATCTGGGAGTCGCCAAGGTCCACTATCCAGGCCTTCCAACCCACCCAGACCACCAGGTAGCGAAGAGCCAAATGACCAGCTTCGGCGGCATGCTTGCCGTCGAATTCCACTCTGTGGAAGCGGCTCGCAAGGTAGCCGAATCAACCAAGGTCTTCATCTTGGCGGAGTCGCTGGGCGGCGTAGAAAGCCTCATCGCCTATCCGCCGCTGATGAGTCACGCGACGATGACCGAAGAGCAACGCCTGGAGCGCGGAATCCCGCCAACGATGTTGCGACTCAGCGTCGGAATCGAGGATCCCGCGGATCTCATCGAGGACCTAGAACAGGCCCTCGCGTAAATCGCGAAAAGTTTCACCGCAGAATGAAACTTTGCCCACCTTGGACCGCTATTCTTTAGGTGGGCGATGTCAATTCATTCCGACTTTCCGTGGTTGAACATCGTTCAGTACCCATTCGCCACCCGCGAATTTGATACCGGCGATGGCTGGATGAACTACGTGGACCACGGTCAGGGCCGCCCCATCGTCTTCGTACACGGCAGCCCGACTTGGTCCTATTCGTTCCGGCACCTCATCCGCGGCCTCTGCCCCTGGTACCGCTGCATCGCGCCCGACCACCTTGGCTTTGGCCTCTCAGAAAAACGGCCCGATCTGGATTACCGCCCGGAGAAACAAGCCGATCGGTTCGAGAAGCTCATGTTGCACCTCAACCTCCGGGACATCACGTTGGTGGTCCACGACCAGGGCGCTCCGATCGGGCTGAACTTTGCTATTAACTACCCGGGGCGCGTGCGAGAACTCGTGGTCTTCAACTCCTGGCTCTGGCCGCAGCAGGACAACCGGACCGCCATGCGCCTGGCGACCCTCGTTGGGCACCCGATCAACCGGCTGTACTACCGAATGCTGAACGCAACACCCGGGTTCATCATGCCTGCGCTCTTTGCCGACCGGCACCGCATTCCGAAAGCGACCCAAATGCAGTACCTGGAGCCTTTCCGTGGCTTCGACGAGCGTGAGGGGCTGTACCAAATGATCCAAGCCCTGCGCAAATCTGGCACCTGGTACCAAACCCTTTGGGACCGACGCGATGCGATCCAGCACAAGCGCACCCTCTTCATGTGGGGGCTCAAAGATCCGATGTTCACGATGGACCACTTAGCAAAGTGGGAGTCGGAGTTTAAGTACTCCGAAACGGTACAGTTCCCGAACGTAGGAAGGTTCGTTCCCGAAGAAGCGGCGAAGACGGCGCTGAGCGAAATCCGCTGGTTCCTCCTGCGCAGCCCAACTTTGATGAACCCAGAACTCGTATGAGCGAACTCTTCCAACCCATCACCTTCGCATCCGGCCTGACCCTCAAAAATCGCTTAGTCGTTGCGCCGATGACGACGTATTCGAGCCAACCGAACGGCGTCATTTCGCCCGATGAGTTGCCATACATCCGTCAAAGAGCTGAGGCAGGCTATGGATCATTCATCACTTCCGCCTGCTGCGTTCACCCGTCCGGTTGGGCGTTTCAAGGCCAGTGGCAATGTTCATCGGACGAGTTTCTAGATTCTCTGGCATCCGTTGCCGACGCGATCCATGCAGGTGGAAGCAAGGCCATCCTGCAGATTCACCACGGCGGACGCCAATGCCCGCCAGAACTCGTGAACGGCACCCCAGTTTCCGCCTCGGCGATCCCGAATGCCCGACCAAACTCGGCCGTACCTCGTGCCCTAGAAGAAGACGAGATCCTTGAGATCATCGAGGCGTTCGCGCAGGCCACAATCCGCGCTAAACAAACGGGCTACGACGGCGTGCAAATCCACGGCGCGAATACGTACTTGCTCCAGCAGTTTGTCAGCCCTCACAGCAACCGCCGCGAAGACAGTTGGGGACAGGACCGCCTGAAGTTCCCCCTCGCCGTCACCGACGCCGTCCTGAACGCCGTTCCTGGCTACTCGGTCGGATACCGATTTTCGCCCGAAGAACCCGAAACCCCCGGCATCCGAATCACGGACACAATCGCACTTATCAATGCGCTCTGCGAACGCCCCCTCGACAACCTCGATATCTCGCTGCGCGATTTCCGACAACCGAGCTTGCACGAAAGCTTCGAGGGCACTACTCTCGAAAAAATCCTGGATGTCATCGACCATCGGCTCCCGTTGATTGCCGTCGGCTCGGTCAAAACCCGTGAAGATGCCGAAGCCGTTTTGCAGACCGGCGCAGAACTTGTCGCGGTAGCACGGGTGGCAATCTCAGAACCCGAGTGGCCAAAGAAAATTGAAAGCGGCGAGCCGATCCGGACGAAGGTCGTCGGCAACAACATGCGCGAAGTCCTCACCCTGCCGAACGGTCTTGCTACCAAGATCGAGCAGGTACCAGGTTGGTTCGAAGTCGAAGAGTCGGAGGACTGATTTCGGAACGGTATCCTGCCCAATGTGATTCCGTTGCGCGACAAGCTTTCCAGCCGGAATATCCCGGTGATCACGCTTGTGCTCGTATCGCTGAATATCCTCATATTCTTCTGGGATCACCAATGGCGGCTTAACTCGGCCAACATCGTCTTTGCCGACCTAACGATGCGCCCCAACCGGGTGATAGAAAGCCTCAGTGGCGCCCCGGACAAGTTCGCCCTGGTTACCGTTTTCACTTCGATGTTTATGCACGGCAATGCAGTGCACCTCCTCGGAAACCTGATATTTCTGCTCGTTTTTGGACCCGGAATCGAACAGACGATCGGTGCTTGGCGCTTCAGCCTCTACTACTTTGGATGGGGAATCGTGGCGACGGCAGTGCAGATCTTCGTGAATCCGGTGTCGAATACTCCTACGCTCGGTGCTTCAGGAGCCATAGGTGGAGTGCTAGGAACCTACTTCCTCCTGTTTCCTACCTCCGTAATCGAACTCCTCATTTTTCCGTTCGTCTTTCGTCCCATCCCCGTTGTCGCCTGGAAACTCCTCGGATTCTGGTTTCTGTTTCAAGTATTTGTTCCACAAGAGGGCGTTGCCAACTGGGCCCACGTCGGCGGCTTTCTCGCCGGAATGCTGACCGTACTAGCCATGGGCGGACGCGACAAAATTATCAAAAGCCCGGATGCGATTCATGAATAACCCTCGAACCCGCGCCGTGGTCGCCATTGTCGTCCTGTTACTCGCGACCATCTATCCACTCTGGCGGCGCCACTCTGCCGAGAGCAAAAATCTCGCCGTCTCGCTTGGAATGGAGTACGAGGCGTTAGAATCGCTCGCCGCCGGACAAAATTTCCCGGCTGACGAAGCCGCAAAAAAGGTCCGATCCGCCGGCATCGATGCCCTTGTTCTGGGAGAGGAATCCGTTGCTGACCTCATCGTTCGCGGCGATCTAAACCTCGTCACGACCTCCGTCGCCGAGCTGCCAAGCGATTCAAAAATCCGGATCACCTCTCTCATCATCAACGATCCGAGCGTGCTGCCACGAGTGATTCGAGGTCTGAACATCCGCTTCGGGCCGTTAGTGAGCAACACCCAGCCTCGTAACGGCAGGCTCAGCCTCGGCCAGATCCCACCTTCCATGGTGCGAAGTACTTCCATCGGCCTCAACCCGGAGCAGGCGGCTTTCACAAAGGAAAACAACTTCCGTATCGTCGCCCGGGCCGGAAATCCAACCGCCGCAAACGCAAACACCATCACCGCGACCATCGACTGGATGGCCGAATACGGCGTCATCGCTTTCTTGCCCCTTGGTGATCAAGTCCTTGGCCGACGAGAACTACTCAAGACGACCTCCGAAGCCCTGAAGGCGAAGAAGATCGCGTATGCCAGTGCTGAGTTCGCCAAAATCGCGGGTGACGCCAACATGCTGGAACTGAGCCCGGAGAACGTGATCCGGCTTCACACCGCTCAGCTCGCCGAACTTGACAAACTCCCCGATGCGGACGTCGTCGACCGATACGTCAAAGCCGCGCGCGAGCGAAGTCATCGAATTCTTCTCCTTCGCCCGCCGACTTCGGCCGCCGCAGAACCCCTCGACCACTTCGCCAATCTGATCCAAAAAGTAGCAGAAGGCGTCCGGGAAGAAGGTCTGGTGATCTCGACACCCCATCCATTCGTCGACCCAGAGCTTCCCGGCTGGTACACAAAACTCCTCGCCGTCATCGGCGCTCTCGTCTCCACCGTGCTCATCGGGGTTTTGGTCACCAAGCTAAACCGCATTCCGCTGATCGGCCTTGGGTTGGTCCTTGTGGCGCTCTCGATCACCAAAACCGGAGCGTCGTTGGTCACGCTGCTTGTCTCGGTCTTGTTGCCGGTGCTCGGGTTCTGGCTCTTTGCCGACCGAGAAGCAAAAGTGCCGGGCAACGACGGCTTACCAGGCATCTTGGCCCGAGTGTTCGGCACTTCGGTCATTAGCTTGATTGGCGGTTTGTATGTCGCCGCGTCCATGACCGGGATTCCGTACATGATCCGAGCGGATGAGTTCAGCGGTGTGAAGGTCGCCGTCTTCCTCCCGATCGTCATCGTCGGCCTTTGGTGCGTGTTCCGAAACCGCAACCCGAAGGAGATCCTTGCTGCTCCCATCACCTACGGTGCGGTCTTCCTGGGCATCGTTTTGGCTGGCGTGCTCGGAGTGCTCCTTGCACGAACTGGCAATGATGGTCTTGGCGCGAGCGGAATAGAGATCCTCTTCCGCAACTACCTCGACCGCGTCTTCTACGTTCGACCTCGAACCAAGGAGTTTCTCATTGGACACCCAGTCGCGGTGATCGCCTTCGGATGGCTGCTCACGCGAAAGTCCGCCTCACTTCGGAACGATTTAGTGCTCGCGCTTACGATGGCCCTTGCTGCAATTGGACAGACTGGGATCGTTAATACGCTCTGCCACGGACATATTCCGATTCAACTTAGCTTAGTTCGCCTTACCCTCGGACTCGCCATCGGGAGTATGATCGGTGTTGGGGGATGGGTGGCCATTAAAAGATGGCTGCCTTCGGAGGAATAACGCATTGGCATCGCTTCTGTTGGCCGGATATATCGGCTGTGGCAACCTTGGCGACGACGCCATCATGCTCGGCTTCTCAAACGATATCCATCGGTACGGGCATGAATGTCAGGTACTGAGTGGCCGACCCGAGGAGACGAACCGTCTGCATGGCGTGCCCGCTGTACCGCGACGAGACTTCAAACGAATTAAGGAAGCCATCGGGGAATCCGACGCCTTGGTCTTCCCGGGCGGAAGCATCTTCCAAGATGTCACCAGCTTTCGAAGCGTTCTGTACTACTCTCGCTTGGTAAAGATGGCCAAAAAGGCCGGAAAGAAGGTCTTCATGGTCGGGCAAGGGGTTGGCCCGCTCAAGACGATCATTGGCCGGTCCTTTGCGCGTCAAGCCTTCCAATCCGCCGATCTCATCGCCGTGCGAGACTCCGCAAGCGCAACCACCCTGAAAGAGCTGGGCGTCAAACACTCTCCGCGCATCACGGCCGACTGCGCATTTCTTCTCTCCGCGCCCCATCGGGCTGACGACTCTTTAGGATTCCAGGTTGGCGAGATGAAGACCGTAGGCATTGCCGCACGACCGCTTGGCAAGGGCCACGATGTGGTCGGGATCATTAGCGATTTCTGCCGCCTGCTATTCCAAAGCGGAGCGATGCCGATTCTGCTCGCGATGGACCGAAACGAAGACGTTCCACTGATTCAGCAAATCGAAGACCGGGCCGGCGGCAAGATTCCGGATCTGCGCAAGTTGGAGAGTCCGGGCGACATCCAAAGCCGAATCGCGCGAATGGACACGATCGTGGCAGTTCGACTCCACGCCGGCATTCTCGCCAGCACCGTCGGTGTTCCGTCCCTCATGCTCGCCTACGACCCCAAGGTGACCGCATTTGCCCGCCAGCTCGACATCGGCCCAGCGGTTTCCATGGACAAACTCACGGGCGCAAGACTCTTTGATGCTTACACCGCATTCCAAAAGGATCGCGACCGAAACGCGTCCATCGTGACCGCCAAACACGAAGAACTCGCAAAAGCGGCGGCCCAAAACGTTGAATTGGTGGCCAGCGCATTCCGAGCACGCACGTAATTCACGGACCATCTGGCATCGACGTACGTCTAACGGTTCTGAGCACTGTATGCTCATCAGCGAAATTTGAACTTGCGGAAGCGTGAAGTGGGTACGGGATTGTTCTTTGCGGCGGTGAGCATCAGCTCGGCGCAGCTTGGCATTCCACAAATCCCTAAAGAGACCTGGGCAAAGATAACGGCGATTCAAAGGCCGGTCACCAGCACGGTGCCACCCCCCACCGTGGCCCCTGCTGGACAAACCATCGGTCGTCCGGCACTCCGCACCAAAGCCCCAACGCCAAGAAGTCTTCAAGCCTTCTTTAACGAGTACATCACCAACCGAATCGATATCTCGGGACGGCGGACTTTGGCCTACCGCGCGCACTCGGTCGAAGGGGACCGAGAGGCCTTCAACACTCTCAACTATTACGGCCAAGGCGGCGACCAATTCTCCGATCAAGGTCAGATGAACATTTCGGGCCGAAAGGTTTTTGGCTTTGTCGACTTCAACATGCAAGTCGCGGACAACCGGCTGCAGGATCCCGACCAGCGGCGCGTCACCTTAAACTTCGACGGCCATCCGTATCGGCTTACCTACGGCGACATCAACGGCTCGCTCCTCAACACCAACCGGTTTGCCCGGTTCAATCGCTTGCTCAACGGCGCGATGGTGGACTACAACATGGGCCGACTGCAAGCCCGTGCGGTTCGCAGCCAATCGCGTGGCGCCGCCCGAACGGTGAGCATTCCTGGCAACAACTCTTCGGGTCCGTACTACTTGCAGAGCGGCCGAGTTCGTCCCGACACCATCGAAGTGCAGGTCAACGGAGAAACCGTCCGCCTTGGTACCGACTACGAGCTGGACTCCGATCTGGGCGCGATCACCTTTATCAACCGAATCATTTCCCCAACCTCGGTGATCGTTGCGACCTACGAATCAGCGGCCTTCAACGAGCAAACCGGCACGATTCAAGGCGCCGGGATTTCGTACAACTTTGGGAAGTTTGGCACGATTGGTGCGAGCCTCATGGAACAGGTTGGAAGCGGCGCAAGCTCCGCTAGCAGCAAAATCGAGTTGTTCCAGGGGCAAGGCGTTCCGACGGTTGGCTACGATCTCGACTACGAGCCCATACCTGGAACTGTACAAATTCGAGTAGGCGCGATTATACAAATCCAAGGCGTCGACTTCAACTTTGATGCCACCTACCCGCGCCGTTTTTATATGACGCGGTACATCGATCCGTCCCAAACGGTGTCCGCTACCTACCGCCCCAAGGTGATCCAAACGGTCACCGGCGACCGTCGCGTGACCGGCATCGATTGGCTGCTTCCCTTTGTCACGACCGATGCAAAGTCCGGCCGAAAAACCGATCTAGGCTATTTCAAACTCAGCCAAGCCCGCGGCGATGCGGTGAGCGATGGTATCGGTGGCGTAGCGCAAGGCGCAGACTGGCAGTATCGCAAAGGTCCCTTCAACTTCACTGGCGGCGTTCGCGATATCCCTGCCGAATTCGTCAGCATCGAATCTCGTGGATTTAACCGAAACGAAAAGGCCACTGAGCTCGGCTTGGAGTACAACCTCGGTCCTTGGGGCTACGGCGTCAAGACCCAAAACTCTCTGGTCACAACTCGGCAAACCGTGAACGGGACAACAGAGACTCGTCTTAACCGGTTCACCACCACGACCGGATCGGCTCGCTACCGCGAAGTAGACGGAATGCAGTGGGGACTAGAGCACTCCCGAATTCGAAATCGGCTGCAGTACGACTCTGCCCTCGACACTACCGGCATAACGGCTTCTAAGCAGTACGGTCGTTTGACGGCGAACTTCGCGGTAGAGAACCAGTCAGCAACCGGGCCCACGACGTCGGCTACAAGCACGCCGGACATCGTCAGTGTGGCGTTACAATCATTCCGAACAGGTCTGCAATGGGACGCATCGAAGAACTTCCGCGTTTCATCTCGCGCCAGTCTCTCGAAGATTGACCGCGATGGTGAAAACAGCGATGGCTCCGACGTTAGCATTGGCGCAGAGTGGCAGCCGACGGACCGCTGGAACGTCTCAACCTCCTACATCAACAGCAACTCCGGCTCAATCTCCACCCTTGGAAACCTCAACTCAGGAGCGGGAATTGGCTATGGCGGAAATGGCTTCAGTAGCGGAGGCCTTGGCGATTCAATCAACCTTGGCAACACCACCCTTCGAAGTTTCCAGACCCAGGTTTCTCACCGGGCTTCGGACCGATTCAATCTCAGCCTGCGCGCCTACCAAACTGGCTCATTTGGCGACCTGAGCTCCAACAGCGAGACCCGAGCTTACGGCGCGGGAGTCGAATGGGATCTGGGCCGGCAAACGCTCTTCAGTTTCTCCCTGGACCAAACCGACACGTCATACGGCTCTGGATTAACGAACGCGGTCAAGGGCACTTCCTACACGGTTGGGCTCTCCGGCTCCCCTCCCGGCCGGCTGAACTTCGCCGCCATCCTTGCCGGTGCCCTGAGTAGCGGTGGCACAAGCCAATTCGGCCAGGACTCTCTGAGCTATGAACTGAGCATGGGCTATCGGATGAACGATCGGAACCGGCTCATTTTTGCCCTCACAAATGCGCGTTCTTCTGGCTATTACGGGCAGCTTGAGCAGATCGCCACCCTCGGCTATGAGTACCGGATCTTCCGCAACATCGGCCTTCAGGCGCTTTATCGCTTCCGCGATGTTTCGAACACGGACGCTACTTTGACCAGCGGAAACTATCGCTCGCGTGGGCTCGATATCGAACTCACCTTTAACTTCCTGCGCTAATTTGGGACGGTCCTAGAGAATCCTGCAGAAAGGTGACATAACTCAACCGTGGGACTTGCCTTACTTCTCGGCGCAACGCTTGCTGCGCCAACTGGTTTCAACATTTCGGCCGCAGATAAGACGATGGAAGGGATCTTCCGCCAAAGTGGCGTCCCGAGCCTCACCTACGCGATCGTAAAGGACGGGAAGGTCGTGAAGTCAAACTCCTTCGGCCGGGCCAATATCGAGACCGAAGCCAAGGCGACCCGGAAAACGGTCTACGAAATCGGCTCGATGACCAAACAATTCACCGCCGCCGGAATTCTCCTGCTCGCAGAAGAGGGCAAGTTGACCCTCGAAGATCCGATTTCCAAGCATCTTGATAATTTGCCGGAAGCCTGGCGCGGACTGACGATTCGGCAATGCCTGAGTCATACCGCCGGACTGAAGGACTATCTAGCGACCTACTCTCCGCTCAAAGCAGATCCAGTTAAGGCTTCCGATGTCTTCAAAAAGATGGGGGCGATGACCCTCGATTTCGCTCCGCAGGCATCTTGGTCGTACAGCAACACCGGCTATCTGATCGCCACGGAGATCCTCGAAAAACTCTCCCGGCAGTCGTATTCCGAATTCATGCAGACCCGCATCTTTAAGCCCCTTGGCATGAAGAGCACAAGCGTGAGTGACCCAGACCGAGTTATTCCAAACCGGGCGAGAGGCTATAGCGTCGGGCCCCGAGGTCTCCAGAATGCTCCGGTAATCAACCCGTCCCTAGCATCCGGTGCCGGAAACTTGGTAAGTACCGTCGACGATCTTGCACTTTGGGAAGCGTCGCTCCAGACCAACAAACTGCTCAAGCCTGAGTCGCTCAAGCAGTTCTTTGCGCCCGTCCGGTTAACCAACGGTAGATCGAGCGAGTACTCCATTGGTTGGTGGATCCGACAGGATAAGGATCGACCCATCATTGAGCACGGCGGAAACACGGTTGGCTTCAGTTCTGATCTCTTCCGTTTGCCAAAAGAAAACGTGAGCATGATCGTGTTGACCAACACCGGCGGCGTTTCTGGTGCGCAATGGGCACGCGCTGGCCTCGCCGCTCTATTGCCCAGCTACGACCCGAAACTGCGATCCGAACCGGATCCAAACGAGCGAGAGACCGCGCTCATGATGCTTACGCTACGAAAGTGGGGCAAGGGCAAGTACGACACCTCAAACTTTACGGAAGACTTCAAGAGCAATCTAAACACGACACGCGGCCTATCGATGCGGTTCGGACTGGCTTCGATTGGCAAGGACGCTTTGTCGTGCAAGTACCTCGACGGTGAAACCGTCGACGGCTTCCGAAACAAGCGGTTCAAGTTCAAATTCCCAGGCGCAGTAGCGATCATGGAACTGACATTTGCCCCCGATGGCAAAATTGCAAACCTCGGTTCGATCTATTCCTACGCGGAAAAGTGAACCTGTTCGTTCGTGAAACTTGAGGCTGAGACCCGGAAGCGAGGATGTATTCGAGTACATTCCCTTCTATGCTTAGGAGAGGTTGGCTGTGTATCGTCGCGCTTGTGCTCACGGCGCTAAGCGCGGCCCAACCCGTTTCGCCGGTCATCGCGCCGGACATAAAGATCCCACCGCCCAAAATTGACTTCCCCAACTGGCGGATGGTGGGCGAGTACGAATGGGCCACCGAGTACAACATCGGACTGCCAACTGCCGCGCCGTCGGGTGTGCGAGAAAACGACACGATTCCGGTCCGAATTTTCATTCCGGTTGAGCGCAGGGGGCCGATTCCCATTGTCGTGATCTCCCACTATTGGGGCGCGGTGGACCTCCGGGCCGAGGTTTCTCTTGCGCAAGAACTTGCAAGCCGAAACATCGCGAGCGCAGTGGTCACGCTTCCCTACCATTTGCAGCGCACGCCCGCCGGCGTCAGATCCGGAGCCTTGGCCATTCAGCCGGACCCAGTGGCCCTGCGAGCGACAACCTATCAGGCAGTTCAGGATCTTCGCCGTACGATTGACTTCCTCTCGACCCGCTCGGAGTTCGACAGCGGCAAAATTGGCATCGCTGGCACAAGTCTAGGTGCCATCGTTAGCGCGCTCACCTACGCCGTCGAGCCCCGAGTGAAGAACGTGGCCTTCATCCTTGGCGGGATAGAGCTGGCCAACATCCTGTGGTCTTCTTCCCGAGTGGTCGTGCAACGCGACGAACTCCGAGCAAAGGGATTCACCGAAGAGAAACTACAAACGGAACTGGCGAGCGTTGAACCCGCAAACTTTTTGCCGCGTGAGGAACCCGGTAACTCGTTTGTTGTGGTTGGCAAGTTCGACACCGTCATCCCGAAATCGAGTTCCGATGCGCTGATCGCCAGAATGCCGGGCATTCAGATCCTTAGCATCGACACCGGCCACTACGGCGGAATCTTCGTTCAGAGGCGTCTTCTACGCGAGACCGCTGCCTTCTTCGACGCCAAATTTACTGGCCGAACCTACGCACCTCCGACCCGGATTTACGCTCCGACGATCCGTATCGGCCTGGGCGTGGATGTTCCTAGTGGGTTCGAAATTGGGGCAGGACTCGACATCTGGGCGTTCGATAAACCCCGGCGAAATTTGGCTACTTTGTTCATCTCCCCGCGAGGACCGCGGATTTGGCTGCACCGGCAAATCGGTAGCGGCTTCAGCATCGGACTAAACGCAAGCGAAAAGCGCGTCGGCATCGGTCTGTTGTGGAGCACCGTGCTCTGATGCCCGAGCTTCCGATTGGATTCGATAACCTGTTTGAAACCTTTCGCGCCCTTGGCAAAGCAGCAGAGGGGAACCTGACGGAAACCGATGAGTACTTGTTCTGCGAAGGCACCGTGAATCATCCGGTAGCCAACTTTGCCGTCATCAAGAATCTGAACAGCAACGACGCCGGAATGTTTGCCCGGCATGCCGCGCAACGCTCCGTGTTTCATCTTTACGCCATCCCGACCGCCCCCGTGCACGAGATGCTTCGACGCGCCGGCTTCTTACCGGCGTACCGAATGCTCCAGATGCAAGCCCCGGCGATCGGCCACGCTGCAGATTCGATCAGCGAACCCATTGCAGAGATTGACATGCTTGCCGCAGCGAGCCTAATGATCGAAACTTTCTTTCAACGATACGGTTTGGCTGAACAAGCAGCGATTCGAAATGCAATTTGTAATAGTGGTATTCCCGCCGTTGGCGAAACGGCAGATGGGTTGGTCTTGTCTACTGCGTTAATGCATTACCATGCCGAAACCGTGGGCGTTTACAACCTTTGCGTTTCCGCTTCCAAGCGCAACAAAGGCTTAGGACGTGACTTAGTTCGTAAAATTCGAACGGCTGCAGTTGAAAACCCCGTAATTTTGCAGTGTGACTATAACCTTGGCCCTTGGTACCAGCAACTCGGCTTCTCAGTAATCAGTAGCCTGACGGTTTATACAATTGACCCCAAGATTCGGCCAGAGTTGCTGTAATATAGAAACCAGTGCCCATGGTACGCCGAGCTTTTACGCTTGTTGAGTTGCTTGTAGTTCTCGCCATCTTGCTAGTTGTCGCGGGAGTGTTGTTCCCTGTCTTCGCCGCCGCAAAAGCCCGCGCGCTTTCCACCCAGTGCGCCAGTCAGTTCAAGCAAGTCTCTCAAGCCACGCTCATCTACACCGACGACTACGATCAGCGCTACATGCCGATCAATCACCAAGTCGGCGGCACACCAAGTTCGGAGAACGACCGAACCTGGGTACAGCTCCTCCTGCCGTATCGGCCCGGATTTGATCAGTTTTTCTGCCCGGAGAACCAAACCGGAAAATCTGCCATTTCGTCCACCTTTGATGCTGACCTGGTGGCCGGAGACACAAGCTCGCGCTACTACACGGCTTCACAGAAGGTGAACCTGGGTTACAACTTCCAGTATCTGAGCCCGGTCGTTCGTGAGCGAACCGGATGGGCCGCTCGGACTCGCAGCCAGTTTGATGTCCAGTCCAGCGCGACCACCATCCTGTTTGTCGATTCCGCCGTACAGGATGCAGAAACGGGACAAGTAACTGGCGGGAGTTGGCTGGTTGTTCCTCCCTGTCGCTACTCCGCCGACTCGATCGGCCGCGCCGTTGACACCTTTACCGGTTCGTCGGCTGGCAACACCGAGGTCTACACCCCATCGCGGGGCTGGGAAGGTGGCTCGGAGAACGTTGAATTTCGCTACGGTGGAGCTTGGACGTGGCATGCCGGACGAATGACCGTGGCGATGCTAGATGGCTCCGTGCGATCCTTCAGTCCCGGCGATCTGACTCGTGGCTGCAATTTTCAGGCAAATTGGCAAGGCTTCATCCAGAATTCCGCTGTATACAAGTGGGATTTGAACTGATTTCGCACCGAAAATCGAAACCTACGGCTAAAATGCTGATGTGCTTCGGCTCCCTCATCGTGGATGGCGCCTCGCCTTTCTAGGCGCGTTTGGTCTCCTTGCGTCACTCGCTAGCCCAGCGCCCACCGAAGCCGAGATCCGGACTACCTACCGCGGCTTGATCGATCAGGTCAGCCCAGTCGGGATCAAGCAGACCTACCAGACCGTGAGCGGCTTTGGATCGCGTCTGACCGGATCCGAAGGCGAGCGACAAACCTTCAGTTACGCTGGCGAGCGTCTGACCGCCCTCGGGGCAACAAAAATCAACAAGCGGGAATTCGACGTCACGATCCCCGATCCGACCGCGAAAGGGACGCTAACCGTCAACCAGAAGCCCATCACGGTGCTCCCGATGTGGCCGAACTTGGTGCGAACGTCCACCTGCGACGTGTCTGGCCCAATCCTTTTCGCGAAGTCTGGATCGCTCGAAGACTTAAACGGGAAAGACGTCAAGGGCTCGATTGTCGTCGTGGAGTTCAACTCCGGCATTCGATGGCGAAACGCGGCGACCCTCGGTGCGAAAGCAATCATCTTCCTGCAGCCCGATGTTCCTAGCCGAACGGAAGCAGAACAAAAATTTAGCGGCGTCCCGCTCTCGGTTCCTCGCTTCTACTTGCCCCTCAAAAATGCCGGTGAAGTTCTTCGCGCCGCTCAAAAGAATGAGGTCGCTACCCTCAAATGCGACCAACGGTGGGTCACCGTCAAGAGTCAGGTCATAACCGCCGATTTTGCCGGAACGGATGCGAAGCGCGCAAATGAAGTCATCGCGGTCTACGCCAATGCCGATGCGATGTCGATCGTGCCCGGGGCCGCTCCCGGGGCAGAAGCCATCGGTGGAATTGCTGGAGCCTTAGAAGTTGCCCGGATCTACACCAAGACCCCACACGCACGGCCGCTCCGGGTTGTCATCAGCGGAGGCCATGGCCTCGCCCTCATCGGAGCCAGGGAATACGTTCAGCACTACTTAGAGTCGAACGAGCAGGCGCCGTTTCTTACCCTTAGCTTAGACATCAGTTCAGGCGCGCCGACGATAGGGAGCTATGCGCGAGGCTGGTTCTATGAATTCCGCGATGAACTTGTCGACCAAATGCGGAGCATGTCGCGGATCTTTCGCGCCCACGCCGACCGCGTTGCGCTAGAAATGGGCGTCACTCCGGCGCGACTCGTTCTGATCGATGGCACCAATAACGGCGACAGCCGAACTTGGAAGAACAACATCAGCGGTAAGTTTGCCGTCGATGCCGAACCGATGGTCCTCGGTGGCCTCAATGCCCTCACCTTTATCACCGTGGAAGACAGTCGACCGAATGTCGACACTCCGTTTGACACGGTTTCGCAAATTGACTTTGGCAACGTGACGCGGCAGGTGCAAACGCTGGCGTGCATGTTGCACCACGTCCTTAACGACACCACCGACCAAACCGAGACCTCTGACAACAAGGTTCCACTCTCCCCGTCGCAGCCTTCGGGAATGAGGCTTATCGGCGGCTTTGGCAAACTCCACGGCCAAGTCGTCTCCTTCGATCCCACGCGCAGTTTTGTGCCCGACGAACCGGTCCCTGGCACCCTTGCAACCTATCTAGCACGGCAAACGACCCTCATGGGCGTTCGCGGCGATATGATCCAGAGCACGATTGGCAAGAAGGCGGACTACCGGTTCATCGGCATTCCGACGATCAACTCGTACGGTCCAATCGATCCGCCGAGGAACCGAATCGCCGCTTTTCGAATCGATACCACTACCGGACGAATCGACCACGCCGCATCGCTTGGTTTCTACGGCGACTTCCAGTTTCGGATCTTTTTCCAGCTAAAGTCACCCGATCGGCAGTCGCCTATCGTTATCTTCCCGTGCGTTGCCATTGACGTTTTCGGGCTGACCGACCCGCAGGAACTACGAGCCCTTCGCCGCATCATGCCGACCGACGCCCGGAGCGGGTCGATGCCGCAAGACTTCGGCGTCTTCCTCCCACCGTTCGATCAGCGACTGACGGCGGAAATCGAAGACTCGCAAGTGGTCTTCCTCAGTCCCGGTCAGCGCTATATCTTGCTGGGTGGTAACGATGAAAACCGACTCATTCTTACCAACTCCAAAGTTGGCAACGAGGAAGGGCTAGGCTTCCGCGCGCCCGGCGGCAAAGACACCAGCCCGCCGACCTCTCCGGCGGACGATCAATATCTCTTCCCCAACACGGCGTTGACGACCGCGAACGACATTATCGCGATCAACCAAACCCGCCTCAACCGATTCTTCAAGTACCGAATCATCAGCCCTGGCATCCGCGACTTGCACGAAAGTGCCGTGAAGGAAGCGAAAGCGGCGGATGAATCGCTCGCTCAGAAAAACTGGGCCGAGGCACAGCGGCACAGCCGCGCCGCCTGGGGCTTTGCCCTCCGCGCTCACCCCGTCATCATGAGCACCGCCAACGACGTCGTCAACGGCGTGGTGTTCTATCTGTTCTTGCTCATTCCGTTCAGCTACTTCGTTGAGCGGCTTATGATCGGAAACCAGCTTTTGATCAAGCAGTTGCTGGCCTCAATTGGAATCTTTGTCGGATCGTTCATCCTCCTCCGGCTGATTCACCCCGCGTTTGAGATCGTCCAGAACCCGTCGATGATCTTCGTCGCATTCGTGATGGGCGTCTTGAGTCTCATCGTCATCTCCTTCATTCTTGGCAAGTTCGAGAACTCGATGAAGGCGATCCGAGCGACCCAGAGCGGAGTGCACGATGTGGACATCAAGCGGTCCAGCGTCGCGATGGCGGCCTTCAATCTCGGCGTCAGCAACATGCGCCGACGAAAAGCGCGAACCATCCTCACGACGCTGACCTTGGTCGTGATGACCTTCATCGTCCTAAGCTTCACCAGCATCGTTGCCGATCTATCCCTCAACGAAGCACCGAGTCCAAACAAGGCAAACTACCCTGGCCTTTTGGTTCGGACACCTGGGCTTGATCCCCTTCAGTTGGGCACTTACCGAACGATTGCAAACGAATTCGGTGCACGTGGAACCGTGGTTCGCCGAGCGTTCTACTACGGGGCGGACATCGGTGACACGGGCGTACTCACCCTCCAGCGCGCCGACCGAGTAGCCGAAGTGCGGGCAATGATGGGCCTTGATCCAGAAGAGGAAAAGGTTCTCCAACCACAGAAGGCCCTGCTTCCGGGCGGCCGCTGGTTCCGCCCTGGGGACCGAAATGTGGTCATCCTGCCGCAGCCTCTCGCCGAGCAACTCAAGATCGCCAACAATGAAGTCGGCCGGGCCAAGGTGAACTATGCGGGAACGCGGTACACCGTCATCGGCATCGCCGATGCGGGAATTCTCCGCAGCATCACCGACCTTGATGGAGACGGCTTCATGCCGCCCGATTTCAGCCTCTCGAAGCGGTACCAAGAGCAAACTGCCAGTAGTACTCAGGCGTTCCGAAGCTATCTTCGCCTTGATCCCGGCAGCATTTTCATCGTCCCGACCGACACCGCGTTCTCCCAAGGTGCGGAGCTACGAACGGTTGCCGTGCAGTTCAATGACCCAGCCGCAACAAGGGCCGCCCTAGTCGATCTCATGCCGAGACTTCGATTGAACGTCTACGCGTCGGTTCCGAAAGCAGAAGGTGCCACCGAACTCGAAGTCAAGCAGTTCTCCATCTTCGCCGCCTCGAAGAGCACCGGACTCGGACTCATCATTGTTCAGCTCCTCATCGCCAGCGTATTCGTGCTCAACACCATGATCGCGAGCGTATATGAGCGGACCAAGGAAATCGGCATCTTCAGCGCCATCGGCCTTGCGCCAAACCACATCGCAATGCTCTTCTTCGCCGAATCGCTGGTGTATGGAGTACTCGGTGCAGTCATCGGCTACTACGTTGCGCAGGGCTCGGCGAAGATCATCGTCGCGACCGGGGCGCTTCCCGGGCTGACGCTGAACTTCAGCTCGACAAGTGCCGTGATGTCCGCGGTCATTGTCATGGGCGTCGTGCTCTTGAGCACCATTTTCCCGGCCAGGAAGGCCGCCCAAATCGCCGCTCCGGCCATGAACGACGAAGTGTTCAACACCGAGCCCGAAGGCGACGAGTGGCTCCTGCCGCTGCCATTCAGCATCTCGGCCGCCGAAGCCGGGCCGCTTACCGTCTTCCTCACCGAATGGCTCAAGGCGTTCGAAGGCTTTACCATCGGCGACTTTGTCAGTCGAGATACCGAGTCTTGGCGGCTACCCGAAGTGGTGCCGCCGGCATACGAGGTCAGTTGCTCGATGTGGCTCGCTCCGTATGACCTTGGCATCTCGCAGCGACTCACCCTCACCCTTGCGCCAAGCAAGGTCGCGGGCGTTTACGTGCTCGATCTGAAGCTCAACCGACTAGCGGGCGACCCGGAAAACTGGCCCACGGTCAACCGACGGTTCCTAGCAAATCTTCGGCGTCAGTTCCTAACCTGGAGAACCTTGGAGAAGGAACAGCGAGATCGGTACCTCTCCGAAGTAGCTGACCTTGCCGTGAAGGAAACGAAAGAACCTGCGCAGGTCTAAAGCAGTTTATCGACCAGCGCGGCAACGTCGGCACTGAAAGGAACGCCGTCCGGCGCTTCGGATTCAACTCCGGTGAGGACCAAATGCACTGCGCATCCCGCGCGGATTCCCGCTTCGATATCCGTATCCAGCCGGTCTCCGACCACCAAAGTCTCCTCAGCCGACACGCCTAGGTCCGACATCGCCAGTTGGATCAAGTTTGGGTTTGGCTTACCAACCACGAACGGCTCAGTTTGACTACAAGTCTTGATCGCGGCAACGACGCTCCCCGCTCCGGGAATGAATCCGCCGCCTTCAATCGGGAACGTCGCGTCCTCGTTAGTCGCAATGAAGAACGCGCCCGAACGAATTGCCGCCATTGCCGATTTCATCAGGTCGTACGTAAACGTCCGGCACAGGCCGACGATTACTGCCTCGGTCCGATCATCGAAGTCGACAATCTCTGTTCCTGCCTCGGCCAAAGACTCCTTCAGGCCCGGTTCGCCAACCACTGCGATCCGCGTTAATCCACGCTTAGCGGCTTCTCGTACTGCGCCGTAAGCGGTTCCATAGACGAGGTCTGGCGTGCAAGGGAAACCCATCCGTGCGAGCTTGTCGCTGAAAAACTGGCGTGTTTGGGTGGAGTTGTTAGTGACGTAGGCAACTCGAACACCAGCATCAACGAGTCGCTGCACAGCTGGCACAGCGCCGTCAATGACCTCGTTGCCGCGATAAAGCGTACCGTCGAGGTCAAAGAGCACGGCTCGAAACGACATGGTCAAACCTTCCGGAAAAGCACGTAATCCGCGACCGCTTCGAGCACTTGTCGGCTGTGCGAATCTGGCAAAGTAAGCAACGCTTGCTTCGCGATTCCGACTCGTCGGCGAGCTTCGTTTTCGGCTCGCTCAAACGCGCCCCGAGTATCCATCCAGTCGGCGATCATCCGAATCTCATCGTCGCTCGCGCCGTTTCCGAAACGATGGCGAGCGATCTTCTCCTCGGCGTCCGACAAGGTTTCGCGAAGATAAATCATAGGGAGCGTCATCTGCCCCTCGCGGAAATCGGTGCCCGTTGACTTTCCAGTCTTCGCCTTATCGCCTCGATAATCCAGCAGGTCGTCGACGATCTGGAAGGCGAGACCAACGTGCTTTCCGTAGGTGCTCAGCGCGCTTACTTCGTCCGGCGTTGCGTTCGCGATCAACGCGCCGACATGGCAGCAGGCTTCAATAAATCGTCCTGTCTTAAGTTCAACGATCTCTTCGTAGGCCGCTTCCGTCAGGTCGAAGTCGCCGCGGGCTTGAAGCTCTCGGACTTCGCCTTCGGCCATTGTTTCAACGGCCGTGCTCACAACCCGAATGACCGTCAAATCGGCGTCAGATGCTAGCACTGACATCGCCTTCGCGAGTAGCACGTCTCCGCTCAGAATGGCGGCGGTGTTGCCAAGCTCGGCCGCGGCGGTCGGCTTGCCACGACGAGTCTTTGCATCATCGATCACGTCGTCGTGAATCAGGGTTGCCATGTGGATCATTTCCAGCGAGGCACCGAGCTTCACAACTCGCTCTTCTTCAAACGCGTTGCCAATTGCTTTAGCCGAAAGAGCGATAAATGCAGGGCGTAGTCGTTTTCCTCCGGCCTCCAAAGTCAGTCGGCTGACTCGCTCGACCAGATCAACCCGACTCAGAATCTGACGTCGGAGTTCTTCCTCTACTCGATTCACGTCTTCGGCGACTTCCGCCAGAAGATCCATGTCCAGGCTTCTTTGAGCTACAAATTCTTGAGCCGATGCAATCATTTTTTTCTACCAAAGTGGAGGCAAATGTTTCCGAACATGAGGTCAGCGAAATCAACATCGACAAACCCGGCTTTCCGCATGGAATCAGCCAGAGCATCGCGTGACCAAAATCGCTCGGTACTTTCAGGGAGGTAGGTGTACGCCGTTTGCGCCCCAAAACGGGCACCCAGCCGAGGCAGGATGTGCTTGCTGACATACCGAGAACCGGAACGAATAACCGGATTTCTTGGAATCGCCATATCAAGCGACACAAAGCGACCACCTGGTCGCAAAATGCGAAAAATCTCTTGGTGAGCGGCATCGATGTCCGGGACGTTTCGAATTCCCCAGCCAACGGTCACCACGTCTACCGACGCAGTCTGAAGCGGCAACTGAACCGCATCGCCTTGAGCCAAATTGGGCAAGCTTTTCTTGCTGGCCTGTTCAAGCATCGGAACGCAGAAGTCCATCCCAATCACGGCGCCAGTACTTCCGACCGCCTTGAGCAAGTGCGGCATGAAATCGCCTGTTCCGGCGCAAAGATCAAGGGCAACCTCTCCAGGTTTCGGGGCGACCTTGGCAGCCGCAATCGCTCGCCATCTCGTGTCCTGGTTCAAGGACATCATTCGATTCAGAGCGTCGTAGTTGCCAGCGATGTCGGCGAACATGGCGTTGACCGCAGATCGCTTATCTGCTCCGGATCGGTCCCAAATCGGACTCTCTGCGGTCGGTCTCCCCATGTCAATTATTTATACCCCTGCTTCCGCCAAAAATGGTTGAAATTTCAGTAATTCTTGAAAACTCAGGACTAATGTCTCAATTCGTCCAGCTCACTCTCGGCTTGTCGAACCGAATGGAGGTCTTCCAGGGCACGATCGAGCTTGGTTTGCGCACTCAAACCATACGCTCCGACCAATCCGTCGTGCAAGGTTCGAAGCTTTTGCGTCAGCGCCTCAATCTTTGTTACGGTGCTCGCCGCGCGTGGATCACGTTCAACCATCTTTTCGAAGTCTGCCTTTTTCATTCCTGGCATCCGAACAAACGGTTGGGCTTCAGACATGGCGTCGTGCATTCCTTCGTCCACCGCAATGATCGAGGACTTTCGGATATCCCGCCAATGGGTTGAGCGGGCTAGGTCTTCCCATTTCTCCGAGACAAGCAGGCTTCGAACTTCCATCGCGGCTTCCGCGGTGGCGTTCAAAGCACGGCCGACTTCGGGATGGATGCGCGAAGCAAGAATTCCTTTCTTCGCGAGTTCGCGCATTTGCTCACTCAACGCCCGCTGTCGCGCATCGTGAACGGCATTGTTCCAAGCCATCGAATCCGCGCGTTGCTGGATCCACTTTGTGAATCCCTGAAACATTCCATGTCCTGCTCCGAAGAACACGAACAGGAAGATCCAACCACCCATTCGGCGAAAGATCAGGAAATACAGCGCGACGGCAAGCGCGGCAGGCAAAACAAACTGCGCGAGCGAGCTACCAAAGACGCGCTTCCAAGAATCCTGGATGCGCACTTCGGTCAGATAGTCCTGAAGGTGCCGGACCTCAGATGGATTCACGTCACCTTCAATTGTGTCATGCCCGATCTTTCGAAACGGGACATTCATCGGCTCTCTCGCCCTACGAGAATCGTGGGGTGAAGTCCGTTTCTGGCGTGACCCGCTTACAGAAAGCGGCCATGAGTCGAGCGCAGTCCTGAACGTCCGTCACCGAAAGCAGTTCGCACGGCGTGTGCATGTATCGGAGCGGAACACCAAGAATCCCAACCGCCATTCCGCCCTGATTGAGCTGCATCGCATTGCCATCGGTGCCCGTTCCACCTGCTTCCACATCCACCTGATACGGAATTCCATCTTCCGCAGCCGCGCGCTTGATCATGTCGAAAACGATCGGATTCGCGTTTGCGCCACGCATGACGCTCGGGCCCTTACCGATATCCAAACGACCATATCGGCTCTCGTCAACACCGGGAATATCGTTTGCGTGATTTACGTCAACCGCAAGCCCAACCTGTGGAGCAATCCAGTAGCTCGCCGTCTTGGCGCCTCGCAGACCGATCTCTTCTTGCACGGTCGCCACCGCGTACACACCGACTTCAGGATGGAGAGAACCTTCCTCTTTCAGCAGCCTGAGGGCCTCCATGACGATGTAGGTGCCCATCTTGTTGTCGAAACCACGCGCCGTCGCACGATCGCCGAGCAAGTACTGAAACTCCCACTGGTAAGTAACACAGTCGCCGAGGGAAACAACGCTCCGGGCCTCGGCGGCGCTCTTTGCTCCGATGTCAATCCAAAGGTCATAGAGCTCCGGACGCTTCTTTCGCTCCTCTTCGGTTAAGAGGTGAATCGCTTTGCGACCGATGACTCCAGCAACCTTTTCGGAGCCATGAACCCAGACCCGTTGACCGACAATGATCGAGGCATCGTGCCCGCCAATGGTCTTGAAGTACAGCAAGCCGTCCTCGCTGATGAAGTGGACAATGAAGCCGATTTCGTCCATGTGCCCGGCCAGCATGATCTTGGTTTTGGCCTCCGGATGAACAATTGCGGCGACGTTTCCGTGCACGTCGGTGCGAACCTCATCGGCAAAGCCAGAGGCATAGTCTCGAACAACTTGAGCCGCACGCTCTTCAAAGCCGGACGGAGATGGCGTGTTGACAATCAGCTCAAAGAAGCTCTTAGACTCGGACCGCATAAGTCCGGATATTTGACCCTATCTTAACAATTACCGGCGCGCGCGGGCGCGCAGAATGATCGCTAAAGAGTTCATAACCAGCAGAATCGCTAGCAACACCACGATGGCTCCCGCCGCCGCATCCTGAAACCCTTTCTGAGGCCGCGAAGACCAGTCAAAAATCTGGATTGGCAGAACGGTGAAACGATCATTCACACCCTCAGGAATAGAAGAAATGTACGTGACCGCGCCGATGGTTATGAGCGGTGCCGATTCGCCGATCGCTCGCGAGAGCGAAAGAATGATGCCGGTCATGATTCCCGGAAGAGCCGACGGCAATACCTGATACCGAATCGTTTGCCAGCGCGTCGCGCCGAGTCCATAGCTCGCCTCTCGAATCGTCCGTGGCACTGCTTTCAGCGCCTCTTGCGAAACGATGATGACCATCGGCAAGATGAGCAAAGTCATCGTGAGCGATCCCGCGAGAATCGAGCGACCCAGTCCCGCCAAGCGGACAAACAGCTCAAGCCCAAGCAATCCGTAAACGATCGAGGGGACACCGGCCAGGTTGGAAATGTTGATCTGGATGAAATCGGTCAGCTTGCTATCGCGAATCTTATACTCTTCTAAGTAGACGGCGGCCGCCACGCCAATCGGAATTGCCACGACGGCAGTGATCCCCACCACCCAAAGCGATCCCAGAATGGCCGCCTTAACGCCGGCGTTCTGTGGGATTCGTGAGGGGAAACTGGTCAGAAACTGGCTGCTCACCCGACCAAACCCGGTCGAGAATACAGACCACAGCAAAGCGATCAAGATGAACACTGCCAGCAACACCGAAAGTTGGCAAATGAACTCGAACATCTTGTCCTTAACCCAGCGCCGGTTTGCCCTGGTTCGAAGGCGACGAAGCAAAAGAAAGTTCACGCGTACACCTTTCGGTATTTTCGGACGATCTTGATCGCCACGATATTGAGCCCCATGGTGATGAGGAAGAGCGTGGCTCCGACCGCAAAAATCGTCAAGAACGGAATAGAGCCGGTAGGCGTGTCGCCTTTGGAAATTTGAACGATGTACGAAGTCATCGTCTGGATGCTCTGGCGATAATCTGCCGTAACGTTCGGCGTTTGGCCCGCCGCAAGGGTAACTGCCATCGTCTCCCCAACCGCACGGCTCATTGCCAGAATCACCGCCGCCATGATGCCAGAGAGTGCGCTCGGCAACACGATCTTGCTGGTTACCTCCAGCTTCGTTGAACCAAGCCCATATCCGCCCTCCCGAAGTCCCTTCGGAACCGCACTGATGGCATCTTCACAAAGCGAGGACACCAGCGGCAGAATCATGATTCCGACCACGATGGAGCCGGACAAGGCATTGAATACTTCAAGCTCCTTGATGAATGTACGCAGCCCCGGAGTCAGATAAACCAGAGCGATGTAGCCGTATACGACAGTGGGAATACCCGCAAGGAGCTCCAACACCGGCTTTGCGATCTTTCGGACCGTAGGATGCGCGTATTCGCTCAAGAAAATGGCGGTCAAGATTCCAATCGGAACCGCTACGACGCACGCTCCGACGGTGATTAGAGCCGTGCCACAGACCAGCGGCACGATGCCGAACTTCGGATCGTTGAAAGTCGGGCTCCATTCGGTTCCGAGAAAGAACTCGGCGGGCGTAACTTTCGACTTTGTGAAAAAGGCAATTGCCTCGGTGGACAGCACCAGCACTATGCCGAGGGTGGTGAGAATCGAAATCGCCGCGCAAGCGAAGCAGAGAAATCGGATGAATTTCTCGCTGCGCAAGCGTGTTGGGACCCCGTCAATCGGCCGATTGCTGCCCGGCTTAGATGAAATTGCCATATCCAGATGTCAGCGGCCGATGAAGCCGCTGACAGATTATCTGATTACTTGACCGTTTCTCGCTTCAGCAGGTCGGTAATGGTGATTCCGGTCTCTGCACCTTGGAAAGAAGTGCCGACAACTTTCTTGTCCACTCGCTCTTGGGCGATGGTGTAAGCCTCGTCTGGAAGCTGAACGTAGCCGGTGGTCGGAACGATTTCCTTTGCCTTTGCAAGCAGGAAGGCGACGAAGGCTTTAACCTCGGGCTTGTCGTCGAGCGACTTCTTGTTGATATAAAGGAAGAGCGGTCGGCTCAGCGGAGCGTACGTGCCGTCGGCGATTGTTTCTGGGCTCGGTGCGATGCCGCCCTTACCGGCGTCAACCTTGACGAGCTTAAGCTTGTCCTGGTTCTGTTCGTAGTACGCGTATCCGAAGTAGCCGAGAGAGAACTCGTCTCCGCTGACACCCTGTACCAGCACGTTGTCGTCCTCGCTCGCCTGATAATCGGTTCGGCTGGACTTTTCCTTGCCGACGATGGCCTTGGTGAAGTAGTCGAAGGTTCCGGAATCGGTTCCAGCGCCGTAAAGCTTGATCGGTTCGGCGGGGAAATCGCTTCGGACGTCCTTCCAGGTCTTAACCTTGCTGTTTGGCTCCCAAATCTTCTTCAGTTCTGCAACGGTCAGAGTCTCTGCAAAGCTGTTCTTGGGGTTGACGATGACGGAAAGGCCATCAAAAGCGATCGGCACTTCGACGAACTCAATGTTGTTCTTCTTCGCCGCTTCGATTTCGGAAGCTTCGATCGGTCGCGATGCACCAGTGATGTCCAACTCGCCCGCTGCGAACTTCTTGAATCCGCCGCCGGTACCAGAAGACGCGACCGCAAACTTGACCGCGCTTTGATCCTTGCCGAACTCTTCGGAGAAGGCTTCCGAGATCGGGAAGACCGTGCTTGAGCCATCAATTGAGATGGATCCACTCAGCTTCTCGGCGGTTGTGGTGGTGGCATTGGTGCCGCCGTCCGTCTTTTCTGTGGAGGAAGAATCCCCGCTGTTGCATCCGGCAACAAAAATGGCCACCGTAGCTGCAACCAGGCTGGCAAAAGAGATTTTTCGGAGTCGTTGGTCAACCATGCTCCGCGTAAGGGTACAGCCCGAGCGTTAACGGACTGTTAAGAATTCTCATGCCGGTAGGGCTGGTTTACTACCGGAGTGCGATTTCGGGATCTCATTTTTAGCCTGGGAGCGGTGGGCGCGGGAATGTTCGTTTACGGGGCGATCTGTGAGCGGAAGAACCTCAAGGTCCGCCACTTTCAGCTCCCGTTACCGGGCTGGCCGAGCACTCGGACTGGGTATCGCATTGCGCTCCTGGCCGACTTTCATGTTCAAAATCTTGACACCGCCGAGCTTGCCTCGCAGGCGATTCACCGCGCCATTGCCGAGCAGCCGGACATGATCGTGCTGGCTGGAGATTTCGTCGATGACTGGTTTCCAAGTCTCCCGCCGCTCCTCGGCGATGTGCTCGCGCCGCTTCACCAGATGAAGGGACGAGTGGTTGCCATCCCCGGAAACCACGATTACTTCAGCGCCCCACCGGATGCACTAGCCACTATTTGTGATGAACTTGGAATTCTGTTGCTACGAAATTCGTGTGAAGTCTTGGACGGAATCTGCTGGGTTGGGGTCGACAGCTACCAAGCTAGGGCCTCCAAGCCAGATGAAGCAATGAATGCCGCTCAGGCTATAGGCGCGGATCTGCCTAAAGTTGTGCTCTGGCACGAACCCGACGCGGTTGATTTCTTACCGACCGGTGCCAACCTGATGCTGAGCGGCCATTCTCACGGTGGACAGTTCGTGCTGCCGGGCGGTTGGGCACCGAAGCACAGCACCATGGGCCGCAAGTATGTGCGTGGGTTCTATCCGCATGCGAAGACGCCGATCTTTGTCACCAGCGGGGTTGGCACAACCTTCCTGCCTTCCCGGTTCAATTGCCCGCCCGAGGTCGCGATCTTAACCCTAAACCCCGCTTAGTGCAGGTTGCGCAGGATCACTTCGCGCAGATCACGCTGCCGCATTGGCTTCGCGAGGTGGTCGTCCATTCCTGACTCCAGCGATTGGATCTTTGCTGACTCCATTGCATGAGCGGAAAGGGCAATGATCGCGCAGCGATGTCCCGTTCCGGCTTCCATCGCTCGCAAGCGCCGAGCAGTCTCGAATCCGTCCATGCCTGGCATTTGAATATCCAAGAGCACGACGCGAAACTTGCCAGGAATGAACTGTTCGAGAGCGGCCTTGCCGCTCTCGCTCACGATGACTTCGCAGCCCATTTGGACCAGTGCCTCGCGGGCAACCATCTGGTTGATTGCGTTGTCCTCAACCAGGAGGATCCGCAAACCGAGTGCCGCTTTCATTCCAGAAAGTTCATCGCTTCGCGATCGGACGGCTTCATCGGTTGCCAGTAGAGGCAGGTGGATTTTGACCGTCGTACCGACGCTCAGCTCACTTTCTAACTCGATCACTCCGCCCATCAAGTCGACCAAGCTCTTTACAATAGTCAGCCCTAGTCCAGAACCGCCGTACTGCCGCGCCGTCGAGCCGTCCGCCTGCGTGAAGCTTTCGAAAATCGCTTCAATCCGATCTGTCGCAATTCCGATGCCCGTGTCCCGGACAATGAGCGATACATATCCAGAACGCATGCCCTCCACCAGTTGCACGTAGACGCCGCCGTTCGCGGTGAATTTGATCGCGTTTGAAGAGACGTTCGCTACGATCTGGCGGACCCGGATTGAGTCGCCGAGATAGGCAGGCTTTACGGTCGGGTCGATTTGGACTTCTAGATCGATGCGGTGCCGTTTGGCTTGGGCATGATGGATTCCGCAAGCCGACCGAACGCAGTCGGCAAGATCAAAAGGTTCGATTGAAAGTTCAAGCTTTCCGGCCTCAATCTTAGATACATCGAGGACATCATCCAGAATTCGAAGCAGACCTTCGCCGCAGGAAAGGATTGTGTTCAGATAACGAACTTGCGTGGCGGTGAGATCCGTTTGGCCGAGAAGTTCGCCCGTTCCGAGCACTCCGTTTAGGGGCGTGCGAATCTCGTGGCTCATGTTTGCCAAGAACTCGGATTTCAATTGGCTCGCCCGAACGGCGGTTTCTCGGGCTTGTTCGACCTCGTCTTGCTGTTTCCGGCTTTGAATGCAAAGGCGAACGTAGTTCGTGGTTTCCTTCAGGTAGTGCAGTTCCGGTTCCGTGGGGGATCGAGACTCTCGGAAGTACACCGCGAAGGTTGCGATGACGTCTCCCGACTGGTCCAACACCGGCATGGACCAGCATGCCCCGAGGTCGAGTTGCTCAATCAGATTGGGGAACCTAAGCCAATTTGGATCCGACCTCAAATCGGACGAAATCACTAACTCGCGCGAGAATGCCGCCGCGCCGCACGAGCCGGCATCCGGCTCCAGAGGAGTGCCGTCAACGAGTTTCGCGTACTCGGCCGGCAGTTGACCCGCTGCGCCAACCCAAAGCTTCCCATCTCGCAGCAACATGACTGAGCACATGGAGCCAGTGATGAGGAACTCCAATAAGTCGTTAACGGCTTGCAGAACGATCGGCAAATCTGCACCTTCTGCTAGCAGCCTCAGTGCACGGGACTGGAGTTCACCCTGGCGCTCTCGGACGCTACGTTGGAGGAGTTCCTGTTCGAGCTTTGTGGCCAGCAGGCGGCTCTCAAGTTGGTGCATGACCAGACGGCCTAGCTTTTCCATCGCCGCGAGGACTTCGGGCGAGTGAAATCTCGGCTTTCGGTCGATCGCACAAAGGGCTCCGAGCACTTCGCCGGTCTCCGTGATTAACGGAACGCCGATGTAGGATCGAAGCTCGCCATCGATGACCAACTGATTGTCGGCAAATCGCCCATCAGCAATGGCGTCCGGAACGACAAACGGTCTTTTGGTCGGAATCGTGTGCTGGCAGAACGAAACGCTACGGGCAGTGGTTGCATTCTCCATCCCGATGCGGGATTTGAAGAACTGTTTATCGCGGTGCACCAGGCTGACCATGGCCATGGGTGCGTTGCAGAGCTCCGAGACGAGTTGGACAACGTCTTCTAGCTGGGCATCAAGATCGACCGAAATGATGTCGAACGCATCCAAAACCGCAATTCGGCGGTCTTCCTCTTCTGCAGATATGCAAGGAAACGGAACACTATCGCTGACCAAAACACGCTCCCGACGGACTGCTCGTTACGCAGGTCACCACGTCCGAGTATGGCACTGCAACTAAGGACGTTCCGCCATCTGTCCTCGTGCGGGACATTTGTTGCGGGTATCTTGCCGATAGGGTACGCCCCTGTAGCTCAGCGGATAGAGCGGCCGCCTTCTAAGCGGTAGGTCGGAGGTTCGATTCCTCTCGGGGGCGCCATTCTCTGCGTGTCCATACCGTTCGCTCTGGGCCGGACTGAGCTCCAAAAATTTATTATTTAATACTCCCGCGTAGGGAGGGCGATGTAAATTTTTTCTCTTTGAAACGGTCGCGCCCAACCTAAAGACGCTTGAGCGGAGGAACGTCAACCTGTGAATTTGCGATCGGTTTAGCTTGCTTTGCTGGCCGTAGTCATCGCGAAACCGGACCAGGCCGCTCCGAGCCCAAGGCATAGGCTGGCAACGACGTAGCCGAGCGCAGGGCCAAGTTGGCCGTTGCGTGCGAGTTGGATGGTTTCGATGGAGAAGGCGGAGAAGGTCGTGAAGCCTCCGAGGAATCCCACGACCGCAACGAGCCTCCATGGATCGCCTGGCGCGAAGAGTGCGGCAGCAACTCCGGCTAGGAGGGAACCGAGAACGTTGATCCCCAAGGTTGCCCACGGAAAGCCGTCCGCGCTCGCAAGCATCGCGGAGATCTGAAACCGGCAAACTCCGCCGAGACCGGCGCCTAGGAAAACGCTGAGATACTCAATCAGCTTCATGCCTCGCCTTCATCAAACGGAAGGGACAACAGCTCCGGCGATTTGAATTGCGCCACTGGAGGCTCAATCTCGAGAACCTCCTTCGGAGGCTCACCTTGTTTTGCGCCAAGGGCATCCAGCTTTCTCGCCCGGCTCAAAACGTATCTTTCAAGCGGACCGATTGAATTGTTGTAGGCAGTTACAGCAGTTCTTAAGCCCGCCCCTACCTTGGTGACGTGCTCGGCGTAGGACCGAATTCCCACGTACATCTGCTTTCCAACTTCACTGATTTCGTGAGCAGATTTGTTCAGCTTTTCTTGATCAAGCACATACGAAACCGATCGCAACAACGAGATCAAAGTCATTGGGTTCGCCATGAAGACCTTCTCTGAAACCGCGTTTTGGTAAAGCGCAGGATCGTGCTCGACCGCAGTCAGATACATCGCCTCATGCGGCAAGAACATGACCACAAAATCGGCCCCGTCGTATTGCCGCCAATACTCTTTCTGAGATAGTTGCCTTGCGTGTCCTCGAACAGACGTTAGGAAGCGGGTCATAGCAAGCGCGCGAAGTTCCTCTGTCTCCGCGTTAGTAAGCTCCTGAAACGGATCAAACGGGGTTTTGCTGTCGATAACGATTGACCGATTGTTCGGCAAGTGCACAACGGCGTCGGCACGCAGTTTGCCGTCTTCGCGGTCCGTCGAATCTTGCAGCGTATAGTCCACACCTTCCTGCAAGCCTGAGTTAGAGAGAACCGTCTTGAGCATCGTCTCGCCCCAGCTACCCCGGGTTTGCGGCTTTTTGAGCGCGTTGCTCAGCGACGTCGTGACGCCGAACAGCGACTGCAATTGCTGCGTTAACTGGCCAGTTTGGTTCGCGAGCTTCTCATCGGAGTTCTGAACTTTGGCGTCGAGCTTGGCGAGGTTCTCGGCAATAGGCTTGACCATCTGCTCGATGGACTTCTTGCGTTCTTCGAAATCTGCGTCAGCAACAGATCGGCTCGATTTCTGGCTCCGCTCCGCCGCTTCCAGCAACTTCTTCTGGGCCTCATCGAGGGCTTCCGTGGAGAGGGTTTTGAAGGCGTCCTTGAGCTGCAACTGCGCGGTGGCCAGGAGCTCCTTTTGCTCTTCCACGTGGGATTGCATCGCGGCAAGCTGAGCCTTGTTCGCCTCGTTCAGTTGCTCAATCTGCTTCTGCATAGACGCCCGTTCAGACTGAAGCAGCTCGGCAACTTGCTGGTCCTTTGCGTTGAGCGTCAGTTCGGTTTGCGTCCGAAGGTTGCGAAGATCGGTTTCGGCTTCGGTCTTAGCCTTATCAAGGGTCTTGAGGTTCCCTTCAAGAACTCGAAACTCTGCTTCGCGATCTGCCAGTTCTTTCTCTAACTTTGGCACTTGCTCTAGCCTAGTTTCGCTGGTCGTGAGACGCTCTCGAATTTCCTGCAATTCGGCCTGGCTCTTCTTGGTTGCCTGCAAAGTGGCCCCCACCGCGCCGAGGACTGCGCCAATAACCAAGGCGACAATGCTGACGATAATTGAGGTGCTATCCATCGAAATCTGTAGACGAAACTATACTAAAAGTTCGAGGGCTTCTGCTCCGGATTTGCCATCGTGCACAATCGACATCAAGGCCCGAGTCATGAGCGTTGGCGTCGGGTGCTGAATCACGTTTCGGCCGTAAACAATTCCGCTTGCACCTTGAACCATTAGAGCGGCGGTTCGAACGAGAATCTCCTCGTCGGTCGCACGACCACCACCTCGGACCAAGACGGGGAACCCGCCAGCGATCTCCACCACCCGGTGAAACTCCGAGATTTCGGAGCATGGATCGCACTTGATAATGTCCGCCCCAAGTTCAACTGCCATGCGCACAAGCGGCAGGATCTTCTTGATCTCGCCATCCACCTGGTACCCGCCAGCTACGCCGTTTGACTGCATCACCAACGGCTCAACCATTAAGGGCATGCCAAACCTGTCGCATTCCGACTTCAACGCACAAACGTTTTTAACGCACTGATTCAAGAGTTCAGATTGTCCGGGCAGTGACAGGAGGTTCACCACGATACAAGCCGCGTCTAGCCGCAGAGCTTGCTCAACGGCGTTTTGAATCAGCTCCGAGTGCAGGGTTGCCGGAAGCGTTGACCCGTACACATTGGCCGTGTCCGTACGCAAGACCAGTGCCGGCTTTCTAGGCCCCGGGATCGACTGCAGAATGCGGGCCGAACCGGGCGGAAGCTGGATCGCATCTGGAGAAGCCGCCACAACTGCGGCGATCGCCCGCGCCGGGTCTTCAATGCCACTCAAAAAAGTCGATTCATTGAAGAACCCGTGGTCGATTGCAACGTCAAAACACTTACCATCGGGTGCAAAGAGACGGTTCAAACGGTACGACAAGCTCACCGCACGATTCTATCTTCTTCTTAGAACTTCGAATTAATTGCGGTTTTTGTAGTAAAATTCAGCAAGTTTGATGTTTGTTACCTCCACGAGTACTCGTTGGCGAACGTAATCTGCATTATTCCGTTGGAACTACAAATGAAGAAGCTTTCAATGACGAAAGGTTCAATCGCTCTTCGCTGGTCGCCGCAGGCAGAATCATTCTCCGCGACTCCCGGTGAATCGATGAAATACTTGCTCCTCCTCAATGGAGTAGCCGGGCTTCATCGCGACCGCTCCGAAACCACCGCCGTTTGCATGCCCGAAGGGTGCGGACCAAAATGGCTTCTCGACTCTCTCGCTCAGTCGAATCCGGAAGTCCTTCCGGGCGAAGACGGCCCCATTGCTCTAGTCCTTGTTCTCTAAGGCGCGACGTATCATCGATGCAGCACTAATATTTGTCCGGTGGCCGCTTTTTTCGGCCACCACATTCAAAAATCGAATCGGCACCCCACTCAAGTACAAATCGCCGATGAGATCCAGCAACTTGTGCCGCGCGGGTTCATCCGGGAATCGAGCTTCGTTCTTATAGCCGTCCGGTCCAAGAATCAGAACCGAGTTTTCATCTAGCCCTAAGCCTAATCCGGCAGCGATGATCTTGGGAACCTCCTCAAAGAACGCAAATGTTCGCGCCGAAGCTAACTGCTCCCGATAACTTTCCGATGTTGCCCGAAACTCAAAGGACTGAGCATTGGGCCATCGATCGCCCGTGTTGTAGTCGTACCGCCAGTGGCCGTTGCCATCCGAGATGGCGATCTTGATCGGGTCTTCGTGAACGAATAGGCGTCGAAAGAGGGGCGGCAACTCCGCAATCCCAAGGTCCGTGGTCCCGGCCGATTCCAGGGCGTCGAAGAACGGTAACGCGCTACCATCCAGTCCCGGCACTTCAGGCGCATTGAGCTCAACCTCGGCATCGGTGATCTCCAAACCCGCAAGGGCGCTCATCACGTGCTCGATTGTGCAGACCGTTCCAAGTTTCGTGGACCGGGTGGTTTCGGTGACGTTCTCTGGCCGCGCCGCAAACCGATCGGTTCCGTAGCGGAAGGCAATTCCCTCTTCGCCTGGGTGAACGGTCATCTTTACCGGAGCGGCGGAGTGCAGTCCGATACCCTCGAAAGAAACGGATTTTGCAAGCGTCTTGCGTTGGTACGTCATTTTTCTGAGTCCTGCTTCTTTTCGATTTGCCGAAGCCGTTTCCAAATTTCGGGGAGGCGGCCATAGAGGGCCATCGAGCGCTTTTCCGTATCCATCGGCCGAGTGGGATAGCCGAGGTAGTAGCCAGGCTCGGTGATATCCGAGATCACGGCAGCGCGGCCGCCGAGAGTGACTCGGCTGGTGATTGAGACATGGTGGGCTACGCCGCACTGCCCCGCCATCACAACGCCATCGCTAATCTGAGCGCTTCCGCTAATTCCGGTTTGTGCGGCAATCAAAACATGCTTGCCGACTTGCACGTTGTGCCCAACCTGCACAAGGTTATCGAGCTTTGTCCCCGCTCCGATTCGCGTTGTTCCGGCAGTCGCCCGGTCCACGGTAGTGCATGCCCCAATCTCGGCGAGTTCTCCCACTTCGACGGCACCCACTTGCGGCACCTTGGCGTGCTTGGTACCGTCCCAGGTGTAGCCAAATCCGTCGGCTCCGAGCACAGCGTGGGGATGAACGATCGCCCCGGCCCGCAAGGTGACACTCTGCATCAGGACGGCATGGGGGTACACAACCACACTTCGCTCTATGTGGCAATTGGGGCCGACATAGGAAAACGGATAGATCACGGCTCCTGCTTCGATGACGGTTCCGCCCTCGATCACGACAAAGGCACCAATCGCGGCTTCAGAAGACACCGTTGCCGTCGGTGAGACCTGCGCAGTTGGATGAATGCCAACCGCTACGGGGTGCGGATCGATGCAGAAGTGGAGCAGTTTGCCGAAGGCCGCACGGGGCGATTCGACAACGACCAAAGAAATCCCTTCGGCCACGACTCCGGTCGGTACCAGGGCCACGCCGATTCCATTCGCTACAACCTGCGAAAGATACTCCGCGTTCTCCGCAAAGACCACGGTATCGGGAGTGGCGTCGAACAGCGTGCCCGGCCGGCTCACCTTTCGGGTCGAGTCTCCAACAATCGAACCGCCCACAAACGCGGCAAGGTCCGCTACCGTCCAAGCTTCTGGGAATTTCGCCATGCTATAAATTCTGCCGTCTTATCTACGGCACCTTTCTTCAATTCAAATCCATTGAGCCCGACCCAGATGCGAAGATCGCTCTCCACAAGCGATTGCGTCAGTTGGGGTTCGGAGAGCTCCGGCGATGAAGGTACCTTGGGCACCTCAGCCAGCGGTTTTCCACCCGGAATCGTCACCGACTCTGCCGCGACGGGCCTCAGTTTGATCACCTGACCTCGCGCAAGGTCAAGTTGAAAGTCTTTCGTGGCGTCCGCGACCTGCTTGTTCGCCTCGGCATTTGCCTGCGCATCTAGCTCGTTCTTCCGCAATTCAATCGCAAGAAGAATCTGGGTCCGACGCTGAGCGAGGGCGTCTAGGCGAAGAATCGACATGTTCTCGATCCTCGCCTTGAACTCAGCATCAATGCGGGCGAGGTCCTTGCGAAGCTGCAGGGCTTCGTCTTCCCGCAGTTGAGGAACCGGTCGGAGCGGCGTAGGCGAAGGGGTGTTTTGCGGGTTCGGATCGGGCCAACCGGCAAGGAACGCTAGACGCGATACTTTTGGAAGCCTTTCTGCCCCGACTTTCTCCAGTTCCGCCCGAATGCTCTCGCTCAATTCTGTCAGCGAAGACTCCTCAAGATCACCAAACTGCCGTTGGAGCTCGACTTCGTACCGCTTGACATCACGAGCGTATAGCTTTCGAAGTTGCTTCTCCAAACGCACGCGTATCGATTCTTGGAGCTTGCGGACTGATTCACGCAGCTCGTCGGCGTTCTGTGGACGCGTCATGATCTCTCGCGCGGGCAACGCGGGCAAGACGGCAGTCACCCCTGGCAAGGGTTTGGGCGCGCGAGGCAGGGACGGTTCTTTCTCGGCAGGTGGAAGTGATTGCTGGACCACCTGGCTAACGTTCACGCTCACCGCCAGTTTTGCCACGGGCGAGCCACAACCGGCACAAATCAAGAGCGCAAGTAACGCGCTACTTCTTGGCGTCCATTGCTTTAAGCGCGGCATCCGTGAGGTCATTTGCTCCGAAAGGTGCGATCCCAATTTCAAAAACAACGTTATAACCTTCCGCCTTTGCTACTTCCTGAACCGAGGTGCGAGCGCGTTCAAGGCCCTTAACCTTTTGGTCCGAAGCCCAGCCCTGAATCTCGTTGGTGAACTGCTTCAACAATCGATCCGCGAACTCGCTCATCGCTTGACTTCGCCGCGCGTAGTCTTCCAGCAGCGTCCGCTCTTCGGCGGTTAGCCCAGCCGCCTTAGTAGAGAGTTCGGCCCACTTTTTGTTGGCGGTAATGACTTCCGCTTTGATCCGCTCAAGCTCAGCCTTCTCTTCATTGGTTGGGTTGGTCTTGATCGTGAGATCTCGAAGCCGTTGAGCCTGCTCGGTTGTGAGCACGCGGTTGGTATCGATGAACTCAAGTAACCCCTCACGCGATGCCTGCATCTGCCGGAACATCGTCTGGGTTTCTTTCCCGTAGCTACTGTTTTCTACGACCTTGGCAATGTCCACCACGCCGAACTTCATCGAGGGCGTTTGAAATCCGCTCGCAAAGGTGACGGCAGCGAATGCCGCCGCCACGACCCAACCCATTTGGGCAAGGGCGCCCTGCAAGGCTCGGCGGCGACGGGGGGTTCGGCGTGGATGATCCATTACGGTTTTTGGGTCGATTACTTCTTGGCGTTGATGGCCTTGAGCGCTTCTGGCGTCAAGTCATTTGCAGCGTAAGGTGCGGTTTCGTCGGAGAAGACGATGCTGTATCCCTGCTTTTGCGAGATCTCGCTGATGGCCGCTTTGACTTTCAACAACGTATCTGCGCGCATCTTGCTCTGCCGATCCGTGATTTCGCGGCTGAACTCCTGCTGGGTTAAGCCCAAGTATCTCTCGTTTTCTTGAACGTTTCGTTGGTAAGTAGCAAGTTGAGTCTTCTCGGCGTCGGTTGCGTTTGGCTTCGTTTGAAGTTCTCGATACTTCTGATCTGCGGTGACGCCGGCTTTTCGAAGTCGCTCAAGTTCCGCCTTATCGGCATCCGTCTGAGGAAGTTTAAGGCTCAGCTCTCGGAACTTCTTCAAGTCTGCGGTTGGCAGCATCGGATAGGTCGCGAGGAAGTTGAACGTGTTCTCACGAGCGGTACCGAACTCACGGATTTCGACATCCAGCTTTTGCCGGATTTCGCTGTCATCAAATACTTTTGCGACGTTGACCGTGCCGAGCTTCAGGGCCTTCTCTTGAAAGCCCGTGCTCACGACGAAGATGAGAGACATTGCGAGAGCGCCCGAAACCGCCCAGCCTAAATTTTCTTTGTTCATGTTTTTCCTTTATGAAGCCTTGGTTAGAAGGACGTTCCGATCAAGAAGTGAGTACGGCTCTGACCATCCTCGTTGAAGCCAAAGTCGATTCGAATAGGTCCAAGCGGAGTTCGGAACGCGAGGCCCAAACCGTAGCCGAGGTGCATCTTGAACTTGTTTGACTGGCTGAAGTTGTTGATGGCACCGTAGCCACCCCAAGCTCCGCCGTAATCCGCAAATCCGATGATGTTGAACGACCGCTGCACCGGGTACCGATACTCGAGGTTCGTGATGAGTTGATGGCGACCCCAGAAGCGATCTTCATCGTAACCTCGAATTGAGTTTGCGCCGCCCGCAAAGTACTGTTCGAAGAACGGAACAGTTCCCGAAATCGTGCCGTAGCGAGCTCGGAAGGCCAAAACTCGTCGTGGGGCATCTGGATCGTTTCGGCCTCGAGCTGGCTGATTTGTAAAGTAGCGTCGGTACTCGATGGCCGTCTTTGTGAACGAGCTGTCTCCAAGCAAGCTGGTATCGGTGATCGCGCCGCCAATACGGTCGATGCGAGTGAGACCAGGCTCAAACTCGAGGCGGAGAAAGTCGCCGCGTGACGGATCAACCACCAAGTCTCGCTTGTCCGAGGTCAGTGCGAATGCGATGGTGCCGACGGTTCCATCCTGCTGGATGAAGTCGGTTCCGGTCGCGGTTGAACCATTAAAGGTCTTCGTGGATTCGTATCGGCCGCTGATTCCGAAAGTGAGATCTTCCTTGATCGGCCTGGCTAGCGCAAGGGTTCCACCGGCGCGGCGCTCAAAGACGGAGTTGTCGGTAGTCGGCGTGTTACTGTTGAAGAAGTTGTTGAATCGGTAAATGACGCGGCTGTAAACCGAAACCGAAACGGTGGTGTCTTTGTCGTCATAAAACGGATTGATGTACTCGAGTCCAACGCTGGCACCGCCACCTTGCGTTGTCTGGAGATAATCCAAGGTGACGCCCTGGCCGGTTCCGCCGAGGTTGTTTTCCGAAAGTCGAACAACACCGGCAAGGGAGTTCTGCGGGTCGAGCTGAAGACCAACGTCGAATCGCCCCGTTCGTCCTTCCTTGACTTCGACCGTTAGGTCAACCTTACCGACCTCTCGATCTGGGTCTTCGATGCTTCGTATCGTGCCGGGTTCAAACCAACCCGAGCCGGCGACTCGCCGCAGATCTTTGCCCCAGCGCTCGCCATTAAATGCGTTTCCAGAGCGGGTCTTGATAAGGCGCTTAAACACCCAGTCCTTCGTTCGAACGTTTCCTTGGACCGAGATCGTGCCGACTTTGATTTCGCTGATCGCAAGGTTGATCGTGCCGGTGCTGCCTTCGAGAGGAGTGAAGTCGAGAACCTGGGCGAAATAGGATTTATCGGCGTACAGCTTTTCAATCGCGCGGATGCTTGGCGCAAGGGCGTTGGCATTGAAAACGTCGCCTGGCTTCAAGCTGACAACCGCGAGAATCTGTTCGGTGGTGACAACCGTGTTTCCGGTGACGCGAATTTCCTTGATCTCTGGAAACTCAACGAGGTCTACCGTAACGGAGTATTGTCCGCTTTCCAGCGGGGTGGCCCGAACGCTTACCGCGGAGAAAAAGCCTAGGTCTTCTAGGGCTTTCTTGTCGCGATCCAAGTTCTCTTGGATGTATGGCTGTCCTACCTTTGTCCGAATGATGCCGCTGATGGTCTCAACGGTTACGCGCTTGTTGCCGCGAATGATAACTTCCTTGATGTTGGTCGCTTCCTGGGCAATCGCCGCGGCGGAAGTGAGAAATAACAAGGCAAATGCCGCTAGATTTTTGGTCAATGCTCCTCCAACTGGTCCTTCAAACAATGCAAAGGTGAATGCAGACTTTACCCGTGATGCTTCGGTAGACCCGACCGATTGAAGCAAACGTGTTCAGCTTCACTGCGTTACGCAAGGGCCCAGCCACAGATTCAGTTCTTCAGAATCTCACCGAATAGTTCAGACCCACTTTGAAGGGCCGGATCTCATCCTGTCCGACAAAGAACGAGATTCTCGACAGCCAGCCTTTCAACTTTCGCGGTCGGTAATCCAGCCTAAATTCGTATCTGACCGGGAAGCCCGGAAGTGGTTCTCCAATTTGCCTTCGCCCCTGGAAAATGAAATCTCTCCCAAGATTCTTGGCAAACAGGATCGTGCCTTTTTCGAAGTTGTTGTAATCGAGGCTGAGGTAGTCGAGGCCGAGGCTTCGGGCGAGTGGGCTCGTGATCTGCTCGAACACGAGCGGAACCGCGATTCCCACCAAGGCGGACCGTAATCGCTCCTCGGCAAGGTCTCGTTCGCCAGTGTTTCCAAGGCTCTCGATGACGTCGGTACGACCAAGCAGGGCGATGATTTGGTTCTGGCTGAGGCCGGCCGGATCGGAGGATGCCGCGAAGCTCAAGCCGCCCTCTTTTAGCAAGTCTCCCGTGACCGCAATCGTGACGTCGTACCGTTCTGGGTTCTGCGTAACGACCGCCGTCGTGACCGCAGTTCGGCCTTCGAGTTCGACCTGCATCGTCGTTACCGGGTTTCGCGCATTGCCGTCGTACTCGATCGCAACCGTTCCGCCTTGGTCCAAACGGATCTTTGCACCCGGAAGCTGGAAGGAGCCACGTTCGACGAAAATCTCGCTCGTTAAGCGAGGGGTCACTAACGATCCGTTCAGGTTTGCATCGCCGTAAAGGTACAAATCCGCCGTTGCAGCGCGAAGGCGCGAGAACTCGGCAAGGGAGATGTCAATGGCAAACCTTGGGTTAACCAGTGGCGGTGCCGTGGACGCCGACTGGGCCTCAATCTCCGGCACAACGATGTCTCCGTTGCGAACGGTGACGTTTCCGGCCAGCAATGGCGAGGCAAGATTGCCGCTCACATTGATCGTGCCGGTTACCGTAGCATCAACCGCGCCTCCCTTCAAAGTCTGCTTGTGCCGAACGTTGCGAGCCTCCAATTTTCCAGTCACGGAACTTTGCAAGATTCGCTCTAGGCCACCTTCCGAGAAGGCATCTGCCATCCGCTCCAAGCTTCCAATCGGGGATATCAGTTCGAGCTTCACGTCCCCACCTTGGGCGACCATGAAGTCGGCGTTGGTAGAAATCTCGCGCCCGTCTAGTCGAACGGCAAAGTTGGCGTTCTTCAGTCCGTTATCCACGTTTCGCAGCGAAATGTTCTCGGCCTGGACGTTTACGCCCCCCGTGTATTGCAAGTCGTTTAGGGTTCCAGCCGCGCTGATTTGCCCCGAAACGAAACCAATCGTTTTTTCCGGATCAATCTGCGCGCTGAACTCGCTTATTTCCGAAAGTGGACGTCGGCTTAAGTTGACAGTGGCCGTGATTTGCTGATCGGTGGGAACTTGGGCCGGGAAACTAAACGGCACATTGGCCGCAATCGAGCCTTGGAATCCTCGGTATTTGAATACTCCGGCGGCTTGGATGCCTCCGGTTTTTCCATCCCCATTCGTGACGTTCACTTGGTCGAGCGACAAGATCAAGCTGGCATCTGGCCGTTTCGGATCGGCGAGCAAGCCCTGGGTTTCTAACGACGCCTGGACGCTCGGATCCTTGACCGTGCCCGACACCGCGAACGGAATGGTAAAGCTTCCAGATCGGCCCTCTAGCGCTGGCAAGTAGGGGCTGAGCTCCTTGATCTGGATCTCGGTAAGTTCACCATCCACCGAAATGGCGCCGTTCTCGACGACCGTTCCCTGCGCGCTCACTTGTCCCGTTGGGCCCTTTACGGTGAACGATTTCACGGTGGCTACTCTATTTTCCCAACCGCCAGAGAGCTTGATTTCTCCGATCGCCGTAGGGCCGAGCGCGACCTGATTCGCTTCGAGCGAGTCGACGAAAATGGACGGCTTGTCGACCGTTCCGTAGCCTCTCACCGCGAAGCTCGCGGCGCCCTTGATGTCGTTCAGCTGTCGGCGCGTTTCGTATGGAACGTCCTTTAGATAGCGGCCGGATGCCTGAACAAAGTCTTCTAGCAGGAAGCCGTTCACGTTTAAGTTGGCGGTGAACTGCTTACTCTCGATGTCGTAAGCGTCGACGTTGGCTTCGATAAAGCGATCCAATTGTCCGAGCGCGAGGTCGCCCTTGACCACGCCGTCGACAATGCTTGCGTTGATATCTCCAGCGCCGATCGGTGTTCCATTGAAGACGAATTCCTGTACGGCACCTTTAAGGTTTGCCGTGGTGAGTTGCCCATCGGCGATCTTGGCGTTTGCCGTGCCCGCGAACGTTCCGCTGGCATCTAGAATGTCCACCGTTTCGGTAGAGATGTCTTTGAGCGAGATGTTCGAAGCCGAGGCGGTCGCAGAACCGAGGCGCGTGTTCAGGTCGTAGTTGCCGTCCACCTGGACTTTTCCGCCGAAGACCGTGGCATTAAGTCCGAAGAGCGAGAGCTTTGAGTTAGCGAGGGTTACGAGGCCACGACTGTCGTTTGCGCGGACATCGGCCACAACGACGTTCTCTCCGCTGACTTCCGCCGTCATGGTCGGCTTTTGAAGCGTGCCGCCGATCGTGGTCATGGGTGCATCAATTCGGCCGATGGCCTCTTCGCCCAAGACATCGGCCAATTGGAGTCGCGCGATGGCACCGGAACCGCTGATTCCGCCGGTGCGGACGGAGTAGCGCAGCATCCCGCTGACTTCAGTCGGGCCGCGGACGGCCTGCAAGTTGGTGAGGAACCAATCGTCGCGATTGCCTGAAAAGGTCGATTTGACAAGGGGCACGGTCAGGTTGGCAAATTCGGTGCCATACGCCTCCGCAATGCCCCGCACCAGCGGCTGAGTTGTGGTGCCCTTGACCGTTCCCACCGCACTTACCGTGCCTTTTACGTCGCGAGAGAACTGCCCCATATCGAAGGCAAGGGCAGAAAATCGGAGATCCAGGGGTCCGTTTGGTGCGGCTTCTCCGGTTACGGTGAGCAGCGATTCGCCCTGGTTTGCCAGGGCGCGCGCGATTTCGAACGATTTCCCATCCCAGTTACCTGCCACAACGACTTGCCGGACTTTGAGCGGAAGATCCTTGTTTGCCAAGTAACTCGCGGCCCCGGTTACCCGGAGTTTGGCCGTCGGCTTTGTGAATGTTCCGCCTAGGACGGCACTGAGATCGAGGTTCGAGGATAGCCCCTTCGGAATCTCCTTTAAAGCGACTTTGGAAGCGTCAACTTTTTGCGCCGAAACCCAGCCGTTCAGCAGTTGATCGGTGGGGCGAATCGTCATTGCGGCAGACACTCGACCTAGATTCGTTTGCGCATCGCGGGCGACAATCGACACCTGGTCCGTGTTTCCGGTGAGCGCGAGATTGATGTTGGTTCCGGAGTAGCGGTCAAAGGCCGCCGATCCTGCCGTCGCGTTGGCTTGGAACTCAGCTTTGTCGTTTATGCCAGCGATCCAGCCTGTTGCCCGAACGTTGGTAGCTTTGGTGCCTTTGGGCAATACGATGCCAAGCTCTTTTGGAAGTCGCGATGCATCGGCGATGTCGACTTCGATCGCGCCAGTGTAGGTGGCCGACTTTCCGAATGACACGTTGCCAGAGAAAGTGCCCCTCGCGCTGGGGTCACTCGCAGACATCTGTCCGGCGAGGGCAGACTCGGTGGCGGTTCCGTTAAAGTTTGCGTCAGCAATCCGATACTTTTCCCAAGTTACATTTGAGGCCGTTCCGGTTCCGATGTACCGGAACCGGGCTGCTCCGGAGGTCGGGATGAACGCCAAAATTTGCCCTTCCGCTCGTCCCGATTCGATGCTGAGTTCTTTTGGGAGTTCTGGTTTCAGCGTGCGATTCAATGCGGAACTAAGGGTGGCGACAAACGCCCCGGATTTCACTACCGCGCCTTTCTTCGCGATCTGCTGGGCTCTAAATTCGGTTTCTCCAACGGTCGGGACATTGAGGTGGCCGCGAGCGCGCCAGTCGTCGCCGATTCCCTCGACAACTACTTTGCGAGTGATCGCGGAGAGATTGCTCTTTGTCCGGGCGTCGTAATAATTCAGCCGCAATCCATCAACAAAAACGGAGAACGGTAGCTTTCCGGGCTCACCCTTCTCTTTTGAAAGGTATTGCTCAAATTCAAACTTTCCGTTTGGAAGCCTCCGCAGATTGATGCTGACGTTTCGAACTTCCGCGCGGACGAGGCTGGTTTGAAAGTTCATGATGTCGCTCGTCTTCGCCGAGGCGGCATCCATGCTGAGCAGTAGTTTCCCTTTAGAATCGGACAAGGAAACGCCCCAAAGCTGCACGGTTCTCGACTTTTCGTCCAATCGGAACCGCTGTGCGCGTAAGGTGAGTAACTGTCCCGCTGCCTTGATTGGAATCTTGACCGGTGCCTGTGGGTCAAGGATGAAGTAGACGACGCCTTGCAAGTAAAAGAAAGCCATCAAGCAGATGGCAATCGGTGGCACGAACGTGATGAGAAAGCGGAGGATGGATAGCGAGACTCGAATACCCTTCCTCCTGATCAATTAACTTGCGACCGCTTCTGCTCGCTCCAAACGCTCGGCCATGACCTTCTTCGAGAATTCGATGGCGTTGTACGAGCTGCGAATGAACGGGCCGGATGCGACGAACGCAAATCCGAGTTCTTCGCCAATTCCTTCGTACTCCTTAAACTCGTCCGGATGTACAAATTCGCTCACCGGCAGGTGCTTCATCGTTGGCCGCAAGTACTGGCCAATCGTGACGGCATCGACACCAATCGCGCGCAGGTCCTTTAGGGTTTGCACAACCTCATCCCGCGTTTCTCCGAGGCCGAGCATGATGCCGGACTTGGTGTAGATCTTCGGGTTGAGTTCCTTCACCGTTTGTAAGACGCGCAAGGTGCGGTCGTACTTTGCCTGCGGGCGCACGATCGTGTGCAGTCGCTCGATGGTTTCGATGTTGTGGTTGTAGATCTCCGGCTCGGCGTCGGTGACGTTCTTGATGCACCAGCGCTTGCCCTTGAAGTCCGGGGTGAGGACTTCAACGATCACATTCGGGTTCTCGGCGTGGAGCGCGCGGATTGTTTCCGCAAACTGCATGGAGCCTTCATCGGGCAGGTCGTCTCGCGCAACGGAAGTGACGACGACATGCTTGAGTCCGAGACTGCTGGCGACTTCCGCTACGTTCGTAGGCTCGCTCTCGTCGACGGTGGTTCCTCGTCCGACTTTGATCGCACAGAACCCGCAGGCGCGCGTGCAGGTTTCGCCGAGGATCATGAAGGTCGCGGTCTTCTTGGACCAGCACTCAGGCAGGTTTGGGCATCGGGCACTTTCGCAGACCGTGTGCAGGTTTTTCGACCGCATCATGCCCTCGACTTCTTTGATCGTATCGGGACGAGGCAGCCGGATGGTCAACCACTCCGGCAATCGTTGGGTCATACCGTTATTCTACGCGAACCATCAAAAAGGTTCCGGAAACTTGGGATGCCGAAGCTCAGTCGACGGGCTTGAGGAATGCTCGTATCCCTTGCAGCAACTCAAGCACTTCTGGGAAAGACGGATAATCGCCGTAGCAGAGAATCTGGCATTGCTGTTCATAGTCTCGTCCGAGTGCATCCGCGACCTCCGGATCTGGAAAGAGAGCGGCACTTGCTGAGAGCTCCAAGCGCTCAGGAAAAACCTGATTCGGAAAGTACTTGGTCGTGAGCGCGTGATAGTCCATCACGATTTCTGCGTACTCACTCGAACCTAGCATTGCTCTCACCTCATCTCTTGGCAAAAGCTGTGATAAATCGTAGTAGTGCCGGGCGTAACCCTCAATCGGTTTCCCTTCCTGCTGCAATCCTCGCGCCACTTTGTCATGGAGCGCAAACATTTTCTCCACAACGGTTCGGCGAAAGTGGAGGAGCTTCATCTGAAACGGCACACAATCCTCTTGGTCAGGGGCAACTCCATTAGCAACTAAGTGCGCGGCCAGCAGCGACGTGATGGGCCTTTGCTCGGCGGGGAATGTTCCGCTTTGGATGCCAAGTTCCAACAGCACGGAAGGGCTTATTCCATCAGAGCTTCGACTTGACCGGTACTTGAAGCGGACGGATCGCGCAACGCCCTTGATAACCGGACCAGTTTCGGGGAGAGCGTCAAACGCTGGGTGGCTCGATCCCGACGCGATTACCTCTTTCAGCAGAGTGCTTCTGGCTTTCTCACCTCTGTCACCAGGCTCCACGTACAGGTCGATGTCCTCCGAAAATCGATTGATCAGGTTCCAACCTTTCGACAAACTCGTCCCTCCTTTGAACAGCAGGATGTTTCCAAAGTCCGCTGCGAGCTGACGAAGCAACTCGGTGACGAAGTAGTCCTTCTCGATGATCGCTGGTTTGACGTTCCGACTTTTTGCAGTCGCGTCAATCAACTGCGGGAAATCTTCGCGTTCAAAGAGCCACTTCATTTGGCTTGCCATCTCTTAGCAGTTTTTAGTACACGAAATGCTCCAAAGTCAAATTTTGACAAGGGATTAAGTGAGTCTCGCAGCGGCTGCCAGCATCGCGGCGTTGTTCCGATCTCCTCAAGGAATGCGCCTAGCATGGCTCGGACCCTCGGCGGCTCGGAAAGAGCTACAGTGACCATTTGCCATAACCTTCGGGGTTCAAGCTCAAGCAGCCGAGCCAGTACCGACTTCAGCGCATCCGCCGTGTCGGCATCGTCCATCTCACTAAAACGCCCTCGGTCCCGCAGTACTTCTAGTAAAGCGGCGTCTGCTTTCGCCAAGGTTTCCTTAGCTCCTGGACTACCCTTTCTCCGCTTCGGCCGAAGTACGCGGCTGTCTACTTTGGCCTGTCCATAGATCACGATCTGATCTCTCGCTGGAACTTGGGTTGAGAGCCCCAGCAAATTGGCAGCCGAGGTGCCGATTGGCCGCGATTTGCCCTTCAGGACTTTTTCAGCCACCGATGAAGCTGCCGGCTGGCTTTGACCAAGCAGCGTCGATCTTGGAACGTAGTACACCCCCTTCGACACTCTCTCAAGTTCGCCGCTTGCGCTCATTCTGGAAAGAGCTTTCATAACGGCAACCGCTTTGGTCGGGTCAAAGTCGCTGACACGAACAAACTTGCCAGCATTTGCCTTTGCAGTTTTTTCCACCACCTTTGAAACGCTTTCCTTTCGCTTCAGGCGGACTTGGCCCTCGTTCACAGTTCTAGTATAGCTCTCAGGTTCAATTTGTCAGGTTTAAATACCCAAAAAACGTGACATTTTGACTTTCAATCATGGCAAATGGAATGACTCGACCTGGGTAGCCCGATCAAAAAGCTATACAAAGATATGCAGGCGAATAAATCGCCACCGGGGTGAAGTTGACCATGCAGGGCCAACTGGTGCGCGGGAAAAGACTCGAACTTTCACGCCTTGTGAGCGCTACCACCTCAAGGTAGTGCGTCTACCAATTCCGCCACCCGCGCACGAAAATGTAATGTACCCGATCTCTGCGGCGCGTATACTCGGGTTCCCCAATGCAACCCACCGGTGACCTACGTGTGACGGCTGTTCGGCCGCTTTTGCCCCCTGCGATTCTTATCGAAGAGGTCCCGCTCACCGATCAAGCTGCAAATCTCATCCACGGCGCACGACGCCAAATCGAGGCTTCGTTGCGCGGAGAAGACAAGCGGCTGGTTCTGATCATTGGCCCTTGTTCCGTCCACGATCCGATCGCGGTGCTGGACTACGCCGAAAAACTGAAGCAGCTGGCCGACCGACTCGCGAATGAGTTGATCGTGGTGATGCGCTGCTACTTCGAAAAGCCACGAACCACCGTCGGCTGGAAGGGCCTCATCAACGATCCGAACATCGATGGTTCGTTCCAGATCAACGTTGGCCTTCGCGTTGCGCGCAAGCTCCTTGCCGACGTGACCGCCATGGGACTTGCCCCGGCGACCGAATTTCTGGACACCACCATTCCGCAGCATATTGCAGACCTCATCGCCTGGGGAGCCATCGGCGCCCGGACAAGCGAGAGCCAAACTCACCGAGAACTCGCGAGCGGACTCTCCATGCCGGTCGGATTCAAGAATGCGACCGACGGCAACGTGCAGACCGCCATTGACGCGATCAAGACTGCCCGCCAGCCCCACTGGTTCCCCGGTGCCACAAAGGACGGCATGAGCGCCATCATCCAAACTGCGGGCAACCCGAGCTGCCACGTCGTTCTCCGCGGCGGAAGCCGAACCGGGCCAAATTACACCTTCGAACACGTTCAGAACGCCCACCAGGTCTTAGAGCGCGAGCAACTGCCGAGCCGACTGATGGTGGACCTGAGCCACGCAAACTCCAGCAAAAACCACGCCCGCCAGATCGAGGTCGCAAAAGATGTCGCTGGCCAGCTTCGGAACGGCGACAGCCCGATCTTCGGCGTGATGATCGAGAGTTTCCTGACCGAGGGTCGACAAGATGCTGGATCGGGCACGGACTTAACTTACGGTCAGAGCATTACCGACGCGTGCCTTGGCATGGATCAGACGGAGCAAGTGCTGGAGCTACTCGCGAACGCCGTGCGTTAGTTCTTGGTCGCTCGAAGCTTAAAATCGAGTCGGACTTCGTACGCACGGGGCCAAGGTAACCAAACCTTGACGTCATCGAGCGTCGAGATTGAATAAATCCCGTCGCGGCCGACGATCTTCGTGCCGAAGAACATATCCCGGAAATACTCCCCGAGAAATCGCGCCAGATCTCGCTGAACAAAGTTGTTAACCGCAGAAAGCGAGCTACCCGTGGTCTCTTCCTTGGACGCGCCCGGCAGTTCCTCAATCAGTTGGTAAGCCGCTGGGCGAGTGTAGCGATGGTACGCAAAGTCGTTGACCATGCGGTGCAGCAAGAACTCGCACCTCGCCACTTCGTTCTCGACGCTTTGCTTACCAAGCTTATGGGACATCGCGGCAATATTTGCCGCCGGAATCGCGGTGCCAAGCGTGTTCCCGGCCGTGTTCCAGCCAGCGTAGCTCAGCAGCTTCTCTGCCCGGTTCCGCTCCGTGAGCACCTGAAAGAGTCGTGGATCGGCGACGCCGCTGGCACCGAGATTAATGTCTGCCACCGCGACCGGCTGGCCGAGGTCAATCTCCTGACCTAACAGGGTCGAAAATATCTCAAATGACGAAGCACGCGGGTTCGGACTATTGATGAAGAGCGAATAGTCATATAACCCGTCGCCGGTTGCGGGCCGGGCTCCGGCGGCGAAGATCTGATCTTCCAGCGACTTTCGAATCGGTTTAGATTCGTAGAGCGCAATCTGATTCACCGTGGAAGGATCCGAGAAAACAATCCGAACTCGCGGGGCCCAGTTAGCGGCCCGGAGCATCGCGCGGGAAATCAGGATATTGCTGTGCTGATCAATGCCCTCGCAGAAGAACACCTTGGCGTTCAAGTTGTTCTTCGAGACCGCAACTCGCAAAGCGTTTGTCTCGCTCACGTGGGGGCCAAACTCCCGAGCGTCGTCTTGGCCAAGGATCAGATAGTCGAGATCACCTTTCTTCGAGAGATAGAGCAAGTGCCCCTGAAGCTCGTGGTTTCTCTTGCGGGTTGCTCGATATCGTCGAACTTCCTCCGCGGGCACCATCTGCGTGGCGTTCCGAATCTTTTCGCGTAGCTCTGGACTACCTGTCTGTCGGGATTGATCTTCGAGCTCGACCAATCTGGCGAGTTGCATGCGCCAGCTCGCGGCCTGGCGGGTTGCTGTTGGTGCAAGTCGCATCACCGCCGAGAAGGCATAGATCTGAAGGTTCGGTGCACGCTCCCGCAATTTGACGAGCCGATTCAGCCGTGCCTTCGCCACGCCGAGCGGGACGGAATTTACGCGGCTTTCGATCAACCCGCCGTAGGCGATCATGTCGGTCGACACGACAAGGGCGTCCAACTTTTCGATCGGCTGTGCCTCGAGCCAATCCAAGATCGCGTCGGGCTGGCCAGGTGAAGTGAAACGGCCAAGAGTTTGGTACGGCGGCATCCTCACTTCTGCGCCACCAATTCGACCAATCCACTGCGCGAACTGTCCCGAAGCCGGTCGGCTATCTAAAGGAACCAGGAGAATCTGGTCTGCCCTCGCCATCCCGACGAGCAAAAACCCGATCAGGATCGTGAGGAGTCGCACCCGGTTAAGGTACCCCCGGACCGAATTCCCCCTAGCCATGTGGTTCGTCCAAACCGATCCAGCCAACCGCGTCCGCGATGTCATCGAAAACTCGCATATCAGACGGCAAATTCGCCAAGATTTCTTCTCCGTAACGCTTCGTTTTCAGTCGAGGATCAAGCAATGCAATAACGCCTTTGTCCGAGGAACGACGAATCAAGCGACCTGCGCCCTGCCGAACCATCATCTTCGTCTGAGCCAAGGTGTGCTCGCGGAAAGGGTCGATTCCCTGCGACACCAAGTACGCCATCCGAGCAATCTGAATCGGCTCCGTTGGGACCTCAAATGGCACGCGAACAAGAACCACGCACGACAATGTGTCGCCCGGCGCATCAAACCCAGTCCAGAACGATCGCAGCGCAAAGAGGCTGATCTCTGGCGATTCCTTAAATCGATCCCCCACTGCCGCCGCGCCGGTTTTGGGCTGCATCAGAATCGGGAAATCCTCGCGGTTCATCAACTGAAACACGCCTTCCATCTCCTTTCGGCTATGGAAAAGCGCGAGCGTCCGTCCCTGGCAAGCTTCGATAATGTCCTGCAGTTCGCTGGCCAGCGCACGATAGTAGTTCGCCTCGTTGCCATCCCGACGCGCCGCACTCGGGTCCGGAATCGAGCCGACCTTCGGAATATAAACCGCCGCCTGCGTGGAGTGATCAAACGGCGATTCGAGGATTTCTCGAAAGTCTGGCTTCAGCCCAATGGACCGCTCAAAGAACGTGAACTCACCATCAAGGACGAGGGTTGCCGAGATACAAGCATGCGGCACCTTGCTCCACAGAATCTCAGTAAGTGGCGGTCCAAGGTCGACAATGTCCTGCCGCAAAATCGCATCTTGTGGGCCGAAGCCGAAGCTCGGTTGTCCCAGATAACTCACCGAAACCCCGTGCGGAGTAAAGATCGCTTCGCATCCTCGGGCAAAGTCGGAGAAATAGCTGATGTAGTTCCGGGCCGTTTCCTTGAGCCCGCGATCAGATTCATCAAGCACGCCCTCCGCCTGATCGACGATCCGCTGCGCGACGCTCGCGACTTCCATCACGAGGGCGCGGGCCTGATCTAAATCGGCCGCCGCCCGAAATTGCTTAACCGCCGGATTGTCCTCGAGTTCGCTCGGTGCGGTCTGCAGAATTCCCGGCGTCCCCAGCCCGGCCCCCGGCTGCTCAAACTGCCGAATATAGACATCCAGTCCCTTTCGAATCTCTGCCAGAAACCGGTCCCAGTTACCCGACACCAAAAACGATCCCCGCTCGAGCGCGGGCCGCAGCAGACCTTCCAGCCGCCCGAGCAAGCCCAAAAGTGCCCGAATCCGGGGAGCGCTCAGCTCGAACTCAAGACCGTTCTGCGCGGCAGAGGCAAAGTCGTGAGCCTCATCAAGCACGATGAAATCCAGCTTCCCGAGGATTCCTTCGCCTTCTCCCCCCTCAGTTCCGCTCGCCATGAGCGCGTTTTGGATCACCACGTTGTGGTTCGTGATGATCACCTTGGCTTTCTCCGCTCGGCGACGGGCCGAATAGAAATAGCAATCGTGGTAGACCGGACACGCCCGAGCCGGACAAACGGGCGGCACCGCAATTCGGCTCCACGCTTTCGAGATTTCGGCTTTCGATATCGGCGCCGTTCGTCGGAACTCCGTTTCCGTTCCTTCCGTAAGGCGAGCTCTGATGGCATCCATCTGCTGCGGCAGGTGCTGGTCCATGTCTACCAGGCACGCATAGCGCTGGCGACCTAACAGCAATGCGGTCGGAACTTCCTCATCAAACAGGGAGGCGGCAAACGGTACGTCTTTCTGCCAGTACTGGTCGGCCAGAACGTTAGTGTATGTCGCGATGACCGTGCGCTTGTCGCCGGCAATGGCATGAGCAAACGCAGGAATAAGGCAGGCAAGACTCTTACCCAAGCCGGTGGGAGCTTCGAAGGCACCGGACTGTCCGCCCGCAATAAGGTCGCTGAGCAAAGAGGAAAGCTGGATTTGACCCGCCCGTTCCATGAACCCGGGCTGTTGTCGCAACCGCTCAAATGCCAGCGCAATCAGTTCTTCCGGCGACGTCGGCATTCACCGATATTGTCACCGATTTCTATGGGAACTCGTTGAACGAAGAATCTCGTACAACGTTAAGCTTTAGAAAAGGCTCGGGAAAACCCGAGCCCAATAAAAGTAAGGAAGTGGCCTGACTTCTCAGGTCCTATTTCTATAACACAGGCCGCGCGATTAACCAAGGAAATTTCTTGGCACTATCCTGTTTTGCGTCAAAACGCGCTGAAATCAAGAAAAAGTGCTAGGTGTTCCTGCAGATCTCAGCTTCGAGAACGTCTTAAAATTTGATTCCCCCGTTTTCCCTTCTACCGGGCTACACTAGTTCCGCGCATGGCGATGAAGCAGGCGGAAGAAAAGGAGATCACATCGTCCCCATCTATCTCCGGGTACGAGGCTGGCTTCAGCCCTTTTCGTATTCGCGCGGTCATTCTGGGTTTCCTGCTGTGCATTCCCGTCACTTACGCCTGCACAAATCAGAGCGTCTCCGGCTTCTTTAGCCTCATGACCGCGCCGATCTCGGCGCTCCTCTTTTGCCTGATCGCCAACATCGTTCTTCGGAAAGTCAGCCCGAAACTCGCGCTTTCCCAAAGCGATCTCATCATCATCTTTTGCATCACGGCTTGCGCCGGTGCTATCGCAGGCGAATGGACCGAGTTTGGCCACGCCGCCACCTACAACTACCCCTACAACAGTAAGTGGAGCGACGGCTACAAAAATATCCTGTCCAAAAACGTTCCTGACGCCTTAGTGATCAAAGACTTCGAAGAAGTCAAAGACATTCAGGGTGGCGGGAAGGACATGGGCTACGTCTTTTCAAGGCTCGGAACGTACCTTCCGCGCTGGGCAACTTGGGGCGGACTCATATGCACCCTCTGTTTTGCCATGCTGTGCCTCAACAGCCTCATGCGGACCGCGTGGTGCGAGCGCGAGCGCCTCACCTTCCCCCTGATCCAATTGCCGATCGCAATGTGCGAGAAAGGCGGGGCAGGCGGAATGTGGAAAAGCAAGTACATGTGGATCGCGTTCGCGGTGATGTTCGGCATCGACATGCTGAACGGGCTGAACTATCTCTATCCAAGCCTGCCCGCCATCCCGGTCAAAACGTTGTTCTTCATTGATCAAGCGTTCAAAGAACCGCCGCTCAGCAACATCGGAGACTTTCGAATTTCGATCTATCCGTTCATGTCGGCCATTGGCTTGTTCATTCCAAGCGACCTTCTCATCAGCATCGTTGCTTTCTTCTTGCTAAGAAAGGCGACCCACGTTGCACTGGCTTCGAACGGCATTCCGCAAAGCACCTTCTCGGGGACGGGCCTCCTGCCCGGACCGCCGTACTTTGACGAGCAAACCTGGGGCGCGGTCATCGCCATGTTCTTGGGCGCACTGTGGGTCAGCCGCGAATATCTTCGAGAAGTCTGGTCCGATATCAAGACCGGCAGCCGTTCCGTTGACGGCGGAGTAACCCACCGATGGGCATTCATCGGCCTCATCGCCAGTTTCGTGGTGCTCGTTGGATACGGTGTCTGGGGCAACCTGCCGATCCCGTACATGATCTTCTACATCGCGCTGTTCTTGGTCTTCTCCGTGGTGCTCACGAGAATTCGAGCGCAGCTCGGCCCGCCGACCCACGAGTTTGCCTTCTTCGGTTCAAACAGCATCATGCATCGGTTCATGGGAACCAAATGGATTTCCGATGGCCAGGCCGCCTATGTTTCGCAAGTGTTTCTGGTGATGAACCGCATCTATCGAAACCACCCGATGCCGTACCAGCTGGAATCGATGAAGCTGGGAATGGGCGAGCGATTGAACCAGAAACAGATGTTCCTCGCGATCGCCGCCGCAACCGTGGTTGGCTACTTCCTCGCGCAATTCTTCCTGCAGGTGAAGGTCTATCGAACCGGCGCGATTGGCTGGACCGAAGCCCTGCCGTACATGGAGAACATTCTGCGGGACCGAAAGGGACCGGACATCACCGGCATTGTCATGACCATCGCTGGATTTGCGATCGTCATGATCCTCGATGCCATCCGGTTCAAGTTCCCCGGCTTCCCACTGCACCCCGCGGGCTACGTCCTATCCATGAATTACGGGGTGGATTACTACTGGTTTGGGATGCTCGTGGCCCTACTGATCAAAAACTTTGTGCAACGTTACTACGGCCTAAACGGGTACGACAAACTGAGGCAGGTGGCATTCGGAATCCTCATTGGAGAATATGCCGCCGAAACGATCTGGATGACGATGGCGTTGATTACGAAGCAGAGCACGTACACCATCTCGTTCAATGACCGTAGCCTCAATGGACAATGATCGAACAACCCTCGGATTCTCCCGCCCCAACCGAAAAGCCGCCCGTTACGAAAGTCCAAAGTCGAAATCCCCTCGGCTGGATCGTGTTGGCTGTTCTGTTTTCGCTGGCCATCCTCAATTCGCTGGCAACGTACTTATTGCCTAACAAGTCCGAAGCGCCAAAGCCAAACCTTCGCCAGGAAACGATGCAGATCGAGATGATTGTCTCGATGCAGCGGCTAGTCGGAGACTCGGCAATGCTTCGGGAGAGCAACAAGGCCACCTGGACCACACTTGCCGAACGAACGGTAAAACTTCAAAAGACAGAACCTGAAGCAGCAAAAATTACCGCAGTCCTCAAGCGCGAAGCCGGGGAAAAGCTGGCAAAGGCTGACCTCACCGCCCTTGCAAAAGCCGATAACGGCGATGTTTGGACCAAAGTTGTCTCGGCTGAAAAGCCATCGCTCGCTGAAGCAAAAGAGCTTGCCAACCGCATCACTGCCACGGACTTCATCTCCACCCTGGCCAAAGTTCAAGTGCGAGAAAGAGGTGGCGACAAGGAAGCCCGCGGACAGCTGATCTCTACAAAGAAAGGAGTCACGGCGATCTTCGTCGGGGCGGTGATTGGCTTCATTCTCCTGACCGGAGGGATCTGTTGGGTCGCCTACTTGATTGCGAGGAAAGCGGGAGAGTTTGTTCCGAAAGGACTGCCGCTGCACACGACTGACGGTCCGACTCTCGATCGCATCGCACTCCTCGCGGCCGGGCTTTTACTGGGCTTCCTGATTCTCTCGTATGTCATTCCGAACGCTCTGCGCGGAATCTCTACCACTCTTGCATCAGCCGTCAGCGGTGCCGCAATGCTGGTTTGGACCGGGACCGCAATCAAGCTGAGCGGGTTCACCCTGGAAGAAATCGGAATTCATCGTAAGGACCTCGGAAAGAACATCCTTCTGGGGATCGGTGCATTCACGATGGAGTTGCCGATTGCTGGCCTATTCGCGGTCCTTGGCACCCAGGTTCTGAGCTTCTTGCCCACGCCATCTCATCCCGCTTCGAATACCTTGATGGAAAATCAGTCGCCAGCGGTAGTGATGTCGCTTCTCTTTTTTGGAGCGTTCGTAGCACCAATCTGGGAAGAAATCATGTTCCGTGGCCTACTGTTTCCAGCCCTAACGGGAGCCACCCGTCGGATCGTTTTTTCTGGGTTTGCGAGCAGCTTCATCTTCGCGATGATTCACCCCCAAGGAATCCCGATTTGGTTCGCGCTGGCCACCGTCGGCGGAGCGAGTTGCATGCTTCTAAATCAAACCCGTAGCCTAGTGCCGAGCATTGTCATGCACGCTTGTCACAACTTCACGCTGCTGTGTCTCACCGTCACGCTGTTCTCCTGAGGGTCGGTCGACTTTGTCCGACCCACTCGGGTCCAGATAAGCGTCCAGATCACCACTTCGATGGAGCCGACGATCACCTTGAGGTCCTGAGTAACGTTGGGACTGAAGCTGAAGAATCCTTCAATCGGCGCAGCGATGAACATCAGCACGATGGAGGTTGAAAGCAGCACGAATGCATCCTTTCCAACCGCGCGCAGAGCCTCTCCGCGCGATCTTCGGCCTGGGTTGATCACTGCATAGCCCAGCCGCAATCCGGCCGCGCCGGAGATCACGAGCCCGCTGATTTCGGGCACTCCGTGTGGAAATACCGAGGCCAGCAAGAATCCCAATTTGCCGACGGCGGCCATTCCGCTCGCCAGCGTCCCCATGAGCGCCCCGTTGGTGAACAGCAAGTAGATCGAGCCAAGGCCAAGCGTCGCCGCCCCAATGCCGCCGGTCGCCAATGCGGCCCGGGGATTGTTACTTGCATAGAAGCCGGTCATTGCAATGCCTTCCGACCCCGTTCGTTCCTGAAAAACGCCGGACTTCCATGCCTCGAAAACGCTGTTCCATCCTTCAGGAACTAGGGGGTCCTGCAGTTCTGGAATCGCGGCGATGCCAAAGAACACGAGAATCGCGGTGCCAAAGAAAATGGATGCCGACGCCGCAATGAACGGCCAGCTTCGCCGCACCGTTTGGGCCGATAGGTTGATGGCGTCAATAATCGCCGTCGCCAGGTTTCGGCGTGGGGCCCGGTAGAGCGTGCCATAGGCACGGCCCGCGAGGTCATTGAGGTACTCGATCAGTGCAGCGTTGTCTGATTGCGTTCGGGCAATCGAAAGGTCACGAGAAACTCGCTTGTAAACCCGAATAAATTCTCTTAACTCTTGCGAAGTAAGCGTTGTCGGGTTAAACTCCGCTTTGTCACAAAGTGCGGTTAGGCGAGCCCAGTCCGTTTCGCGCTTTGTGGCAAACAATTCCTCATTCATGATTTCGCTCTCTCATTATAGGATCGGGAAACTCGGGCTGATGACGCTTTCGCTCGTCATCTGCGCTTCCGCGTTTGCCCAGGTCGAAATCTTGGACGGCCGCGTTGAGAACGTTGCCGGAAAGCAGTTTGAACTCAGCACGCCAAAGGGTCGCATCAACGCGATGACGGATTCTAAGACCCGATTTTGGTTTGGACGCCAAAGTGTTGAGATGGAAAAGTTTCCGGTGGGAATCAACTTTTCTGCCCGAATCAAAGTTTCCGACGATTCGGCCACGGTGAAAGAAATCGCCGATACGGCGACCGCGGCATGGCTGACAAACATCCGCAAGACCGCCCAGCTTGGTACCGTTGTCAGCACAAACCTAAAAGGCATTACCGTCAAGTTTGCGGACAACACGACCTTCACCTATCGAGCAACCGAAAAGTCACAAGTCGTTTTGGATGGCAAAGAAGCGAAGCTCGAGAGCATCCAGCCAGGGCAAACCCTTTACTTCCACGCTCGCCTTCTTTCGAACTACGATACGTGGCTGAAGCTTGCCTCCGATGCCCCTCCGGCGATCAAACCGGAAACCACAAGGTCAACTTCAAAAGGCACCTCTGCTAGCCAGGATCGTTCGCCAATGGCGAGTTCTGGGGAAATCGAAGGCACGATTGTGTTCTTCTATCCCAAGGCGCCGATCTTCGACATCGCAATCGATGGCCAACGCTATCACATCAACTACACGGCCAATACTCAGTTCATGGTCGATGGCAAAAAGGCCGGACCAAACGTGCTTGACCTTGATCTTGTTGTGCGCATAAAGTACCGACGGGACCGGTTCGGTAGAATCATGGCCAGTAAGATCTCGACGGACTAAGCGGCGGCTCGCGCTCCGCTCGGGTTCGACCTGTTACCAAAATAGTTTGTTGCCGTTCTATCTATTGTCCAACGCATGAGCGTGAATCCGAATCGGCCCGAGCCAGAAGACGGCATCCCGAGTTATCTCAACCGTCTCACCCAAGCTCCCCTTCTAACGCAGGAAGAGGAGGTTGCCCTGACGCGTGCCGTCCAGCAAGGCGACGCTCAGGCCAAATCCCGGCTCATCGAGTCCAACATGCGGCTCGTCATCAACATTGCGAAGGGGTACCGAAACCGCGCCATTCCGCTGGAAGACCTGATTCAAGAAGGGGCAATCGGCCTGATGCAAGCCGCTGAACGGTTCGATCCGGATAAGGGCTTTCGATTCTCTACCTACGCGACGCACTGGATTCGGCAGGCCATCGGTCGCGCGATTGATAACAAGTCGAAGGCCATCCGTCTTCCGGCCCACGTGAGCCAGTCGATCCGAAAAATTGAGCGCGTGAAATCGGAACTGGCCCGCGAGCTTGGACGCGAACCGACCTTAGAGCAGATCGCGGTTGTCATGGGGCTCACCCCGAAGAAGCTCCAGACCCTGATGCAATCCTCCCAAGATCTCCTTTCGTTGGATATGTCCATTGGAGATTCGGGCGGAATGACCCTTGCGGGCCTGATCCGAGACGACTCGGAATCCGACCCCGAAACCGTAGTGCTCGACAAAGAAGTTCTGGACGAGCTTCACCAAATTCTTTCGGAGCTGAACGACCGGGAGCAGCGCGTCATGCGCATGCGATTCCAAGTCGGAGAACCCGACACGGCCGCCCCAGACCCCGAAGAGGTCGCGAAGGAACTCAAGCTCTCGCGCGAGCGCGTACGCCAGATTGAAGTCCAGGCGATCAAAAAGCTCCGCGCCATTGCCCAGAAGCGCCGGTCGAAAGACGTGCTGGGCAATTGACCCAAAGTTTTGGTAGAGTACGGCGCATGAGGTGGTGCCGATGAGTCTGGTTGGCAAGGTCGGCCGCAATCGCCTCAAGTCGCGATTGGCAATGGGCTTGGTCTACGGCCTACTCATCCTCGGCGCGATTACCACGCTCTATCCGTTTCTGCTGATGGTCTCGACCGCGATCAAAGGATCGTTCGATCAAAACGGCACCGAGATCATTCCGCCCTATCTCGTGGACACCGGCGCTCTTCATAAGAAGTACTTGGACGATAAATACTCGGGCGATGCTGCCCTCATGACTTCAAACGGTATCGGTGAAAAGTCGGGGCCGGAACCCGTGGCAGCTTATGACCGATTTCTTCGCCAGCTTCCGCTCGACATGTGGACAGCTGGGTTCAAGACCGCGCCGAACCAGGTCACGAGCAAATTGCAGGTTCGCTATCAGAATTGGCTTCGGGAAAAGTACAGCAATAACATCGAAAAGCTGAACCTTTCGTACATCGAAGAGAACATCGCCTTCCAAACCGTCACTCCGCCCGCGGAGATGCTGGAGCGAAAGTCTTGGTTCCCGCCCGACACCCGCAAGTACAAGGAGTGGTGCGAGTTTAAGGCGACATTGCCGGCATCGTTTCGAATTCCAGTTCGGGAGCAGCGGATGTGGCAAGAGTTTGTGCGCGGAAAATTCCGCAATCAGTTCAGCGCCGTGCCGACTGAACTCACCGCTGGGGCCGACTCTTTTGAAAAGCTGCCCGTCATCCGGTTGCATCCCCTGATGACGGAGTTACGAGAAAGATCCCTTCCGGATCGGTATGCGAATGGCGCGGCCGAAGCACTTTGGACCAGAGAGTTTCCCGGGCCGCTTCCGATTGCGGCCGCAGATCGAAATTTTGTTGAGTCGAACCAGATGGCGATTCGGCGCGGGTTCCTGACGCGCAACTTCGAGTACGTGCTCGACTACATTCTTCTGAACGGTCGGACCGTTTGGAACACCGCGTTCTTCTGTCTGCTCGCAATCGCGACTCAGCTAATTGTCAATCCGCTCGCGGCGTATGCGCTGTCGCGCTATCCGGTGAAGCAGTCTGGGCAAATCCTGATCTTCTTACTCGCGACCATGGCGTTCCCCGCGGAGGTCGCGATGATTCCGTCGTTCTTGTTGCTGAAAGATCTCGGGTTGCTCAACACCTTTGCCGCCCTCGTGCTGCCCACAGCAGCCAGCGGCTACATGATCTTTTTGCTCAAGGGGTTCTTCGACTCGCTGCCGCAAGAGTTGTTTGAAGCCGGACAGCTCGACGGCGCGAAGGAGACGATGATGATGGCGAGGATCGCGCTGCCGCTGAGCAAGCCGGTGCTGGGCTACCTGGCCCTCATCGCCTTCATGAGTGCCTATAGCGCGTTCATATACGCCTTCTTGATCGCGCAAGACCAGCAAATGTGGACGCTGATGGTTTGGATCTATCAGCTTCAGAACCTCGCGCCAAAGTCGGTGATGATGGCGGCACTCACGCTGGCGGCGGTACCGACGCTTGTAGTGTTCCTCTTCGCCCAGAACGTGATCATGCGCGGCATCGTCCTTCCGGATGAGCGGTGAGCCTCTGCATCTCTGGCGTAGAATTGCACCATGCTCAACCAACTTCGAATTGAGAGATTTCGAGGCATTTCGGAACTGAGCCTCGATGACACGGGCCGAGTTAATCTTATAGTCGGAAGGAATGACTCAGGCAAGACTACTGTACTTGAAGCGATCAGGTTGCTTCTATCGGGTAACCCGCGTTTGCTCAGGCGCTATCCGAAGAATCTTTTTGACCGCTCAAGCAGACCGCCGGCAGACCAATTCAAACTCGCTTTCCATCACGGCAATTCTAGCAGCGGACTCTTTGTTCATGGTGAGCTGTCGAACCTCTTGTTGGAGATCGCGTTACGACTTGCACCAGTCGAAGAGGAAGAGCAGTTGGATCTTGGTACAAAAGCAGACGAGGGTTCGACAGAGTCACTTTTGGAGCGAGGAGAACAAATAGTGGCTACGATTACGGCCAATAAAACTGTTACTGCCACAGTTAAAATGAAGTTGCCAATCGTGCGACGAGTTGCGGCATTCGGATCCTCAGGACATTTTATTGCAGAACGTTCATTCTCTGCTCAAAATTTTCCGACCGTTCCAAAAGCAATATGGCTCAGCACAGATCGGGCTCGTACTTCCTCGTACGCATCAAGGTACTCCAACCTGATTCGCAATGAACTAGCAGCCCCACTTCTCAACGTGCTCAGGCTGATTGAGCCGACATTAGTCGACCTGGTTGTACTGAGTGAATTCCGCGGCGAACCAGAACCCTCTCGCAGTCGGGCTGTCCTTGAAGCAAGGCTTTCAGAAGGAACACTCATGCCAATGGAGCTCTTGGGCGATGGGTTCACTAGTGTGATTTCGATTGTGACGGCCGTCGGAGCCGCAGCAAGAGGCCTTTGCCTTATTGATGAAATTGAAAACGGTATCCACTACTCTGTGTTGCCATCGGTTTGGACGGCAGTACACCGGACTGCAGTCGATTTCGATTCTCAAATCTGGGCCACTACCCACAGCCTTGACTGTGTTTCCGCCGCCTACAGCGCATTTCATGATTTTCCGGATGCCTTACGAGTTCATAGACTTGATAAAGGTGCGAACGGACGAATCAATGTCCACACGTTCGACCACGAGATGCTCGGCCTCGCTCTGTCGCGCGGCTTGGAGGTCCGGTGACGGGACGGCGGGACACAAGTCCGAGACGCTACAACTTGCCAACCTTCAAGGCACCTAACGTGGTGCTGGTAGAAGGTCCTGATGAATTCGAATTCATTCGGTTCCTTCAAAAGCGCGAAGACGTACAGATTCACTCTTATGAAGGTAAAGACCAACTTCGCCTGGAGATTAAGACCATCCTTGGTGTTGAGGGCTTTGAAGACGTTCGGCGAGTCCTCATCGTGCGAGATTCCGACAGCGATCCAATCGCTGCCCGCGCAAGCGTGCTTTCCCAGTGGAGTGCGGCCTTAAGTTGTCCAATTCCCAACCCGTTGCCAACCGCTGGCTGGTTCCCAGATTCAACAAATCGCGAGTGGAACGTAACGCTGCTCCCAGATCAATCTTCGACTGGAGATTTAGAGTCGTTGCTGTGGCGTGCCGTGGACGCATCGGATCACACGAACTGCATCGATGCTCTCATCAGATGCCTTAAAAACTGCTCCCCGGTACCGGTCACGTCACTTACTAAGGCACGGTTATACGCCTGGCTCGCTACTCAGAAGGAGCCTTGCAAGCAACTTGACTGGGCACTGAATCCAAAAGCTAGCTTGTTCGATCCCAACCATCCCGCATTTCGGGATTTCGCCAACTTGCTCGATTCGCTATAAGCCCTCCTGAAAAACGAGCTAAAGCATGAATTATGAATATTGCCATTCTAGGACGCGGAATCGTTGGAGAGACTTTGGGGTCAAGGTGGGCGGGGGTTGGGCACACGGTGATCTTTGGTAGCCGAAGCCCGGGGGCACGGGACGAGTTGTTTCATGCCGAAGCCGTCCGGTCCGCCGATGTGGTTGTGTTGGCATTACCCTGGGCAGCTATGTCTGCCGAATTTCTTGCCGAGCTGAACTTGGGCGAGCGCGTCGTGATTGATTGCACAAACCCGATTGCCGCCGACTTCTCGGGACTCGTTCCCGTCGAAGAAGGCTCTGGCGCGGAGCGGGTGGCCAAAGTCGCCCCAGACGCGAAAGTCGTAAAAGCCTTCAACACCATCGGCGTGAACATCATGGCGAACCCGGCTTTTGGCACTACAAAGGCGACCCTCCTCATTGCCGGGGACGACACCGCGGCCAAAGCAACCGTCAAATCGTTGGCCGAGGAACTGGGCTTCCAGCCAGAAGACGCAGGTCCCCTTTCGATGAGCCGATACCTCGAAGCGCAGGCGTGGATTTGGATAAGCATGGCGATGAAGTTCGGTTACGGACGCGAAATTGCGTTCAACTTGCAGCGAAGATAGCTCCTGCGGGCCGGCAAGGGGTACCATGCTCTATTGCCGCAAGGCTCTCTGTGCCGAGGCGTAGATCGCCAAACGCACGAACCCCAAAGGGACCAACACACACAGCATGGCAAACCGCAAATACGAAGCTTTTTACATTGTTCGACCAGACCTCACTGATGCCGAAGTGCAGAAGATCGCCGACCGATTCAAGGACGTGGTCGAGCAGCAGGGTGGAGTCGTCGAATCGGCCGCTAAGTGGGACAAGCGAAAGCTTGCTTACGAAATCGATGGCCTGAAGGAAGGAAACTACATCCTCATGAACTTCGAAGCCGGCGCCGCTGTTCCAGCGGAGCTCAACCGACTCATGCGCATTAGCGACGACGTGATTCGACACCGCGTCTTCCTCGTTTAATCCAAACCGGATAAAGTAACAACATGATTAACCGCATCGTTTTGGTTGGTCGTCTCACCCGAGACCCAGAACTTCGAACCACCACCACCGGCAAGAATTTCGTGAACTTCTCGATTGCCGTGAACAAGCGAATCAAGCCAACCGGTGCTGATGAGCGCGATGCGGATTTCTTTAACGTCAAGGCTTGGAACCAGACGGCCGACTACGTTTCGAACTACCTAACCAAGGGCCGACTCGTGAGCGTTGACGGCCGAATGGAGTCGCGAAAGTACACCGATAAAGACGGCAACAACCGAGAAATTTGGGAAGTCGTCGCGGACAACGTGCACGGTCTAGACCGACCTCGCGACGATGCTCCTGGTGGCGGTGGTGCTCCTCAGGGCCGACCAGCGGGCGCGGCATCTAGCCGACCTGCCGAAGACGAATACGATCCGTTTGCCGACGAGTGATTACTCGGCGGCAGATTCAATTGCGCTGTCCGATTTCTTCCTGCGGAAGATTGTCTTTCCGTTCAGCGCAAAAATCAACATCACGATCGCAATAACCGTGGTCGCGGCGAGCACGCGCATCACGTTCTCAATCATCAGGCTGCGTTTTCCGGTCACCGGGTCAATGTGAATGCAGCCGAAGAAAATCTCCTTCGTAGCTTCCGTTATCGTGCCTTCTTTGGCCAAGGCAATCGCCTTTTCAAACCGCTCGACTTCATAGTTCGCGCCGAGTGAGTAGCTCGAGATTTTGCCGTCTGGCGTCAGCATCATGATTCCGCTCGGGTGGCTGACCTCGTTCTTCTTTTCGTCATAGGCAAAGCGGAAGCCCATCGAGTCAGTGACTTTGCGGATGTTCGCCATGTCACCCGTCAGCAGGTGCCAGCTTTTCTTCGTGGAATCAAATTTGGAGTAGCTTCCAAGAATCGATTTCTTCTTGGCCCGGGCCAATTCCCAAGTTTCGGTCGGATTGATTCCAAGTGCGACGACTTCCACATCGCGACCGACTTCGAGTCTCTTCGTCAGGTTGAGCGCAGCCACGACGCCCGTGAGTTCCAAGTAGCACGTTCGCTCGCAGCGATAGAAAATCGGCAACAGTACAACTGGTCGACCAGAGAAGATCTCTCGAACCGTCTTCACCTTCCCATCGTCGTCGGTAAAACGGGCATCGAGGGGAATCTGCGCGCCCATCTTCTGGTCGACGCCGATCTCGTTCATCTTCGGACTGCGGAATGCCACGTCCGGGTCAACATCGGTGCCGGTTCCGTAACCTTGGGCAAATCCCGCGCTCGCAAGCATTCCGGCCGCAAGACTCAAACCAAACCGAAAGCCGTGATGCTGAACCAACACCTTGATTATACGTTCCGGCTCAGTCTGCGTTCGATCCTGTCCCAGCCCCAGCGTGAACATGGCGCGTAAACTTAACACTGGTATGGATCTCAACTTTTGGAAGCTCGAAAGCATCGGAAACGATTTTCCGCTCATCCATGCTGATGACTTCACGGGCGATCTCTCGGCCCTGGCCATCCAAGTCTGTGATCGACACTTCGGAATCGGCGGCGACGGACTCCTGACGCTACAAAAGGTTAGCGATGGCGTGCTGAAAATGCGGATGTTCAATCCCGATGGTACGGAGGATTTTTGTGGCAACGGCCTACGCTGCGCCGCGCAGCATGCCGTTCTGGAAGGCTGGGTAAGCAGCCCATTTGTTCTCCACCATCTGGACCGGACCGTGCCGGTGACGGTTGACAATGATCGGATCAAGACCGAGATTGGGTCCGCTTCCTACGATCCAAACCTCATTCCCGTAAACGCCACGGGCGAGCCGTTCAAGGTCCATGTTTGGAGCGGAATGGATGGTGGAATGCCGCTTTCTTTCCACGGCAGCGTGCTCACCACCGGCTCCACCCACACCGTCATTCCAACCGTATCGATCCCGGACGACGAATCGTTCCGATCTGTAAGCGCGAAAATCGAAGTCGATCCGAAGTTCCCAGCGCGCACATCCGTGATTTGGTCGAAGGAAGTCGCCCCGATGCACTTGCAGATTCGAATTTGGGAACGCGGCGTCGGAGAAACCCAGGGCTGCGGCACCGGCTCATCAGCTGCGGCGGTGGATTACCTGCGGCGCAAAGGGCTCGGTGGCACCGTCCGCGTCGACAACCCCGGCGGAACCGTCGAGGTTTCGATGGACACCTGGCACCACCCAATCACCATCGCCGGCACCGCACGCCAGGTCTTTTCCGGAACGCTGAAGCTATAGCTTTCGCGCGATGACCATCATCTCGACTTCATCGAGACTGAGAGGCCGCTGCGCCCATGCGCCGGCGGTTCCGCCGTACACATTGTCAACCGTGAAGCCCGATTCCCGCACCATGCGCGTCACCTCGGGCGGAATGAATAATCGCTCGTATACGTTCACGTGCTGTTTGCCTTCCGGCAAATCCCACTCATCGGTATAAGATGCAATCATCGTCGCCGGGTCGAACCGCCCTTCCGCGATCAGTTCGTCCTTCATTTGCCGAATCAAGCTGTAGCCATTGAGGCAAGTCAAAACAAAACTCGCATTCGGCTTCAGATGCGCCGCGATCCGGTGGAAAATTGCTCGGTCATGCGCTTCCGCATCTTCGCCCATATTGATCAGGCCTAGACCACCCTCGCACAGGCACACCGCGGCATCAAAGACTCTGTCCAACGTAAACGTCTTTGCGTCAGCCTCGACAAACTCAATATCGAGTCCTGCCTCATCCGCCTTCTCGCGCGCGACGGCTAGCATTCCCGGACTCAAGTCAACTCCCGTAACTCGGTACCCGCGCTTCGCAAACTCCCGCGCGTGGCGCCCGGTCCCACAGCCAACATCCAGAACGGACGATCCCACCGGAATTGGATATAGATTGAGAAGAAACTGAACTTCAAGCGCCGCATGAGCCGCGAACGGGTTCGATTCGTAATACGGCGCATGGGAGTCAAAAAACTCCTTCCAAGTTCGAGTGATCATGCAGACAGTATGATGCCCCGCTTACCGATGGTAAGCGGGGCACCGAATGTGACCTTATTCTGGCCAGCGCGTAAGTGGCGAGAACGTGCCCGCCATGGTGAGGTCGAGGAACTGCTTGCAGCCCATGTCGGGAGCCGGAATTCCTAGGTTCGCTGGCTTAACCGTCGTGGTGTCGGTAAGGCAGTAGAACTTGCTCCAAATGTCGGCGCGCGATGGCATTCCAACGTAGCCTGCACCCTTTGGCACCGCAGCTGGGTTGAAGGTGAAGCCCTGCATCTTGAACGACTTCGCGTGGCTATCTAGGAATGCAAAGTTGAACTGACCGCCGTGTCGCAGTCCGCTGTTCTTGGCTGGACCATCGTAGTGGGTGAGGATCGAACCAATTGCGGAGATCGTGTATCGGCGACCGTTGTAGGTGTCACCGAAAGCAGCGAGCTCGGCTGGGCTTTCGCTTGCCGTTGCGCTTACGCCCGGAAGGAAGCTGTTGCCGCCACCGGTGTTAACTTCAGCACCAACCAAAGCGCCTCCAGCCCAGATGCCGAAGCCCCAGTTGTAACCGTAGCCAAGGCAGCGATTCTGGTCCTTCGCTGCAGGAACGAAGTAACCCGCAGGAGTGCTCGCGTTGTTGCAGCTCTGTGGCTGACCGGCTGGAACTTCCTTCGTCCAAACGGGCGAGAAGAAGATGTCCATATTCTTAATGTAAGGCTGGAAGTGCTGATAGATGTCAACGCCCTGGCCGCCGATAATGTAGGCGGTTGGGGTGGTGTCGTCGTAGTCACCCATGTAAAGGTGCATGCCGGTTCCGATCTGCTTTACGTTGCTGAGGCCCTGCGACTTCTTAGCAGCGTCCTTCGCCTGAGCAAACACGGGGAACAAGATGGCGGCAAGAATGGCGATGATGGCAATGACCACCAAAAGTTCGATGAGCGTGAAAGCTTTTCGCATGCACTTATACTTTAGGCAGACTTTGTTAAGACAGTGTAAATCACTTTTGATTTCTCCGCGAAACTAACCTTGGCCTAGCAGAATTTGCGCCTTTTTCCGCTCCCCACAGAATATCTGCCAATTCCCGGTCAGGGGCAGATTCTTCGCGGAAAGTGTGGAACAAGCGAGCCGAATCGGCCGCTCGGTATGCCGTTGCCGTATTCGCCCGGAAAGTCGCCTTCGCCGGAAGGATGGCCTTGTACGGTTCGCCATTCACAACCTTCGCCTCAAAAACATCGAGCGGCTTCGCCGTAAACATCATCTGGTTTGCCGGCTTCATCCCCAGCAACCATTCAACCGTCCGCAAAGCGCTGTCGGTATTGAAGAATCGGCTGTCCACCTTTGCCCGCCGGACCTTCGGATGAATCACGAACGCGATGCTGCGATGCCCTTCAACGTGATCGTAACCGCCTTGCGCATCGTCCTCCACGCACACAATCGCCGTCTGATTCCAGAGCGGACCATTGCTCACGGTTTCGACCAGTTGCCCCAGCGCATAGTCGTTGTCGGCAATCATGGCCGAAGGAGTCGGCGCCCCGGGAGTCGTTCCGTTGGTGTGGTTGTTTCCGAGTCGGAGCAACATCAGCGGTGGCACCTTTTTCGCCTTGATTAACCGCGCATAATCCGCCCGCCAAGCCGCAATCCGGCTCTTAAAGCCCCGGAATTCCTTCCGATGTTTCGGATACGTGAGCCCGTACTTTTCCCAAGCATCGCTATCCGCGTAATCCAAGTCGTACATTCGGAAATTTGGATCGACGCGGCCTGCAAAGGCCCGCATCGTCGGCTCGTTGTCATTGGAAATCGGCCGCCCCGCTCGATCGCGAAGGGGCACGCCGAGGGCGATGTACATGCCGTAATTCTTAAACTCGCGGTTCTGCCGAAGTGCGTTGTCCCAAATGTAGCCACCAGGCGGATCGTTCACGTTCCGCAAGCCGTACGCATCGGCCGGCGTCCCGTTGTTCTGCCCCTCGTAGTCGTACTCCCGTTTCCGTCCGCTGTACTCGTATTGAGCGTTGCGCTGAACGTATTCGCTCGTTATGCCGGCAGTGGACCAAGACCAGCCGTCCGCACTCATTTCGGCGTTCGCGTAAAAGTTATCGAACAGCACAAACCGCTTCGCCAGCGCCCGCTGATTTGGAATCACGTCGTCACCGTAGAGGTGCAGCTCCTTCATCCCGAGCCCCTGCGGCAGATCGCCGAACATCTGGTCATAGGTTCGGTTCTCCTTCACGATATAAATCACGTGCTTGATGCCCGCCGGAACGGGCGGCAGTTTTGGAGGGGTCTGAACGTGGTTCAACTGCAGCGTGAGCTGCGTCATCGCCGCCAGAGTTTTCATCTGCGACGGCTTGACCGTGTAAGCAAGCCCTCGTAGCGAAGCCCGAATTCCTGGCCCGGAATCGCCGTTCTCCATCCCGAGCTTTTTCATCATCGCCGGTGGAACGTTCGGATTCTTAAACCGATCCCCCTTCGCGCTCAGGATATGCAAGCCGGACTTCGACGCCACGACGTCGGTGGGATACCAACCCGTCGGCACCATCCCCATCATCTGCCGCGAGGCCCGATCAAATACCGCCACGCAGTTCAAATCGCTCAGTGCGACGTACAAAGTTTTCTCGTCCGGCGAAAGCGAGCTCCCTAATGGGTTGGTCCCCGGAAGCCCACGCAAGGCAACTGGCCGAGAGAGATAAGTCGCAACAATCTTGTTCGAGGTCGTGTCAATCTCCGAAACCGTGTCGCTGTTGGAGTTGGTCACAAACAGCCGCGAGCCATCCCGATTCAAGTTCAAATACGTCGGCTGCTCGCCGGTTCGAATCACGTTGCGAATCGCCAATGTGTCCGGGTCAATCTCTAGAACATGGCCCTCACGCTCGCTGGTGGCAAACAGCTTGGCCGGTCGCGAACCTGCCGCCGCAACATACCGAATATCCAACGGGAAACCAGAAATCGGCATCGTCGCGACCGACTTCGGGTTGCCGCGCCGGAACTTCACAATCGCTCCCTTCTGCTCGCTCAGCGCAAACGTCTGGTTGCCCAGAACAAACACATCCTGCTGATCTGCCGATAGCGCAACCCCGGCGAAAAACTGCGGCATCAAAGCCCCAATCAGCGGGCGCGGCGCGGAATAAGTCTCTACCGGACCCTCAAGTTGCCCCGTCTGCGAGACCCGGTACGCCGCAACACGATCCGAACCTCCGTGCGACGCCCAAAGCATCAACTTGCCGTCTGGTTGCTTCACAAACGCCAAACCGAAATACAGCCCGTCCTTGCCCGATTTCTTCCCTGGCGGCAATCCGTTGAACTTCAGCGCACCCGTGACGCGGCCAGTCGTGGTGTCGATGATCGAAAGCCGCTGATCAATCCCGGTATTAGTGACCGCCATCCAGCGTCCGCTCGGCGACAACTCCGCATTCACCGGAAAACCCCCAATCGGAACCGGAGACCCCATCGCCAAGATCAGGCGGCCGGTCGAGTTCGGTGTTTGTGCGGGAAGAGAAAGCAGCAGCGCCAGCATTGGATTAACTTAAAGTTAGCTGACGGGTGTTTGCGGAACGTTAAGAAGGCGAAATTGGCCATCCTGGCCCTTCGCCCGCCCATCCTTTGGCTGATACTAAACACGAGCCAGCCCCCCGAAACGGTGCGCTAGATCCGAAGAACCATGCCGTCGAAGCCGGGTTCGATGCGATACTTGCCAAGTTCCCGCTCCAGATCGGAGTGCCGCGCAAGCCCCTTTGCGCTGTGGTGAGTCGTCACCACGCGGCTCTTATCGTGCAAAACTTTCGATTCGCGTAGGGCCTCAACCACCCCCGCGCACGCCTCAATGTCCAAATGCCCCTCGTACGTGCTCTTTCGCAAGCCATCCGTGCACTCGATAACGAGAAGATCAAGCCGGTAATCCTGCAAAAATCCGAACGTCTCCTGCTTCCAAACGCCCGTGTCGGTCGCATACAAGAACGTCTTCCCTTCGCGTTGGAAAATCAGGTTCTGCGAATCCTCGTCCTCTTTGTGCCGTGCCTGAATCGGCGTGATCGTGTAATCGAGATGATTGAACGACTGGAAGCTGAAAGTCTGCCGAACTTCGATCGGCCAATCTGGAAATGCCTCGGGCAGGGCCGCAGAAATCCGGTCGTTGCCGTAAATGATGTACGGCATGAACAACTGTTCCGTAAATGGAAACAGCGTGTACTGAATTTCGCGACGGGCAAAGTGGTCATCGTGCCCGTGGGTAAAAATCAGGGCCGTCCAATCCGCCGCTCGCAGCTTGTCTCGCTGCAATTGGTGGACCGAATCTGGCGGAAGATCGATCTTGATGTGGCCGTCTAGCAGCGCCGAAGACCGCGTGCGAACGTCCTTCCCGCCGTATCGCCGCGCATAGCGCGAGATCTCGTCATCACCGTAAAACGTTGGAATTCCATCTGCGGCGCCGGTGCCAAGCAGTCGGATTTCCATCAGCGCGCAAAATCTCCATACCCAAACATCGCCGCACCGGAGAATGGCGCAGGATCAAGGCTCAAGCATCGGCTCGGCAAACGAAGTCCGTTCTGCGCCAAACCGCTCAGCATTTCGGCAGAAATCGGTGCGAAGTCTAATGTCGGCATCGGAACCCGAGATGGTGGCGTGTAAAAGCGAGTCACCGGATTCCCCCAAACTCGGGAAACCAGCAGCTCGTGCCCTATCCAAATTCCAAATTCCTTTAGCATTTCGATCTCCGGACCGTCATCTTCGGTCACGTGTTCCTCCACCCGACTGGGACTAAGCACAAAGGCCCTCCCATCCGCCACACGGAAGCCCACATCGCCAACGGCAAGCGGTTCAGACGTTCTCGGCGACAAAGTCCCCATTCTTCGCGCGCTCGCCAAAAAGTCCTTCGACTCAATAGTAGGCAACCCGACCGACCACGGATGGAGCTTTTGACCCACGAACGACCCGAGCGCAACCAGCGCGAAGTGCTCGGGCGCATTTTCCTCTAGGTTCGAACGCTGCCGACGAAAATTAAGCGCAGCCTCATATTCCTCCACCGCCCCAACAATGTAAGCATCCGAAATTTCCGGCAATTCGGCATCCACCCGGAGCACCTTGGCGTCGCCAAAGTTTCCAACGAGTTCACCTGAAACCCCGTTTAGCCAAGTATCGAACTGATCGTCTTGCGTCAACGCCATGATCGGTTCGAGCTGCGTGCGCGTCGCCTCCAACAAGCGCAGCCGATCCTCTCGCCGGTTAACGTCCGTCAAGACCATCGGCGTCAAATCGTCAAGCCGCACTAGGGCGAGGAGATACCGGCAAGTGCCGTAATCCAGCACAAAAGCGCGCTCTCGACCCGTTCCGAGAATCGCGGTGCGTCGCCAGTCTGCCAATTGCGCCGCCGATCGAGCGTAGCGAATGAACTTGCTTCGGTCATCTGCCTGGCCCTCTGGGCTCGAAAGCCGGCCAATGTTCACGGAGGTGGTCAGTTGCCGAAAGGGGAAGGCAGAATGTGGCCCCAGAAATCCGTCGGAGACGCTTGCGTCGGCCTGACGACGCAAGGCACGCCATGGCCGAAGCTGAATCATTCTTTTGACTTTACCGGGATTAACGCTTGCCTAACCCATCGCCGGTAGACTTTTGTAACTTGGGTGAGGAAGCACGCGTGACAGTCGTATATGCAGGGGTGGAAAAGTGGCGGAAAATCTCAGACCGCATCGACGCCCGGATGTCGGAACTTTTACCGCCAGAGTCAGAAGTCCCTGGCCCGCTGCATGCCGCGATGCGCTATGCCGCGCTGTCGCCCGGAAAACGAGTGCGCCCCATGCTATGCCTCGCCTTCGCCACGGCCTGTGGAGCCGAAGAGAAAGTGGCCCTAGATGCCGCGTGTGCCATAGAAATGGTCCACGCCTTCTCACTCATCCACGACGACCTGCCCGCCATTGACAACGACGACGTGCGCCGCGGACGCCCCACCTGCCACAAACAATTCACCGAAGCCATCGCCATCCTTGCCGGAGACGCCCTCTTTGCCCTGTCCGGCGAGATTATGCTCTCCACCGGAAACGTGGAAGCCTGCAAAATCCTCGCTGCATCCGTGCGCAGACTTGTTCAAGGCGAAATGCTGGACGTCTTGAGCGAAGGGCAGGAAATCAATCCGGAGACCCTACGATTCATCCACGTCAACAAGACTGGTGCCTTGATCGCCGCAAGTTGTGCAATCGGCGCATTGCTAGCGGATGCACCGCCGGAGCTCGTCGCGAAGGCGACCGAGTACGGCGAGGCGATCGGACTCGCTTTCCAAATTGCCGACGACGTGCTGAACGTAGAAGGCGACCCGAGCCAAACCGGAAAATCGGTGGGCTCCGACGCGGAGAGGAAAAAGGCGACCTATCCCGCCCTTTACGGACTCGCCGATGCGAAGGCCAAAGCTTTGGCACTCGCTGCCGAAGCAGAAGACTGCCTCACCGTCTTCCCGGGCGATGTCGAACCCCTCCGAGCCCTGGCTCGCTTCAGCATTGAGCGACTTCACTAGCAATTCCTGACGCTTTTTGGCCTCGCACGGCGTCTTTGGCATATCCGGGGGCAATGAAGCCTTATTGGTTTTTGAGTAGCGATGCGACCAGAAAATCTATTTGAGAGTCAAGCAACGATCAAAGTAATCGGCGTGGGTGGCGCCGGTTCGAACGCCGTCAACCGCATGATTGCCGAAGGCGTTGAAGGCGTGCAGTTCGTCACCATGAACACGGACGCCCAAGCTCTGAGCCAGAGCCGCGCCGATGTTAAGCTGCAACTGGGCGATGAGCTCACCCGTGGCCTCGGTGCTGGCGGCGATCCCCAAATCGGCGAGCGAGCCGCGCTGGAGAGCGAGCGCGACATCGAAGCCATCCTCGATGGCAGCGACATGGTCTTCATCACCGCCGGTATGGGCGGCGGAACCGGCACCGGCGCGGCACCCGTGGTCGCCGAAATGGCCCGCAAGCTGGGAATCCTCACCGTTGGCGTTGTCACCAAGCCGTTCATCTTCGAAGGCCCACGACGACGACGACTTGCCGAAGAAGGCGCCGCGAAGCTCCAGAGCCAGGTCGACACCCTCATCACCGTTCCAAACGACCGCCTTCTTCGCGTGGTCGATAAGCGCACGACGATGCAGCAGGCTTTCGCCGCCGCCGATGACGTGCTGCGACAGGGCGTCCAGGGGATCTCCGACATCATCCTCTTCCCGGGAATCATCAACGTCGACTTCGCCGACGTCCGCAGCGTCATGAGCAACGCCGGAATCGCCCTCATGGGCCTTGGCCGAGGCATTGGCGAGCAGCGCGCCAAGATGGCCGCCCAGGCCGCCGCGACGTCCCCGTTGCTGGAAACCAGCATCGAAGGCGCAAAGCGACTGTTGGTCAACATCTCCGCCGGTCCCGACTTCAGCATCGGAGAAGCCCATGAGGCCATGGAGTACATCCTCCAGTTCACCGATTCGGAAGACGCCGACATCATCATGGGCCACGTGCTGCGAGATAACGCCGAAGGCGAGGTCCAAGTGACCCTGCTCGCCGCCGGAATGGGCACCAGCTCCGCCGGCACGGTGCGAACCTCCCGCGATCGCGAGATTTTCTACGATGCCAGCAGCGAGCCAACCACCGCGCCGGTGACGGCTATGTCGCCCCGAATCGATCTCGACGAAATCGACCTCGACATCCCCACCTTCCTCCGCCGCCAACGCGGCGGCTCGGCCTAAATTTAGCCCTGCACGAAAACCGACGCTAGATCGGGAACACGTAACTGGTCCAACGCTTGCCTCGCCAAATGGCGGGGCATTTTTTTTGGGAGGGCGTCCCGTAGCTCACTCGTCCCGAGTGAGTCCGCACAGCCAAATCCCGGACCGCAGAAGAAATTACAGCTTCACGAACGCGGGCGGGACGCCTACGCTACGCCGCCGAAAACCCGAACCCGCACGACCCCGTCCCGTAGCTCACTCGTCCCGAGTGAGTCCGCACAGCCAAATCCCGGACCGCAGAAGAAACTACAACTTCCCGAACGCAGGCGGGACGCCTACGCTACGCCGCAACAAATCCGTACCTGGCCGACTCCCGTCCCGTAGCTCACTCGTCTCGAGTGAGTTCGCACAGCCAAATCTCGGACCGCAGAAGAATCTACAGCTTCCCGAACGAATCCGAACGAAGCGACCTCGAGCGAGCCAGAGCTACGAAGCCCTTGGACCGTGCGCACATCAGTCCGAGATAAGCACGATTGACCGTGAACGCCTTCCGCTCGGGATCGAACGTCTCGCAAAAACTTGCCAGCCAAAAGGGAAACCAACATTTTCAGCACGTGCTGAAAATTCAACTTCAACTGAAAATTGACTGGCTTTTGCAGATCATGGGCCGTGTGCGCGAACCAGAGCTACAAACTCACGGACGCGTTCAGTAGCTTCACGGCGCATGAGTTGGGCTTCATCCAGGTCAGACTCGCTCATCGCATACGCTTTTGGACCAATTGCAGCAGTATCGGAGAATAGCTCTTCTATTCGGTCCAGTCCTTCCCTCACTAAAGGATTACCAATCATTGCTCGATATTGTTCTGCCGCGGCTTCAACTCCACCTGGATAGTTTCGGAGACAATAAACGATGTCGTAAGCATCCTTGCTCTTCATTTTTTCATCTCGCGTTGCCAAGGCGAGTGATTTCATCGCGAAAAATCCCGGAAATGAAGTGACCATGATTCTGCCTTGGTTATCCCCAGGAAGATCAATCGTTATCGGTCCGTCCAGCGCAACCTCTAGTCCAGGGATGACGCTCACATAGACATCCTCCGTCTGGATTCGTGCCAGGCCACCCGGCGGCATGGCACCGCCGCCGAGCAGCTCGACATTGATTTGGTGGAGTTCGTCGTTTACTAAAGCTCCCTTTGAGTACTGGAAGGGTCTTATGGTGTCTTGCACGAAGCTGTTTCGTTCAAGGATCTCGTGAAGAGTGTAAACCTCATCGAATCCTTTCTTGTTGCGGTCAAGAACAATATCAATATCGACCGTTCCTTCGTGCGGTTCGCTTTCTTGAGGTACGAGCAAAAAGGGCACCGTGCCACCAACTATTACCGCACCTTCTGCGAGGTCCAGCAGGTCGGCAAGCTCACTAAGTACTTGCATCAGAGCTGAAGTTTTTTCGGATGAGACGTCTCCTCGACTCATTTCCACCTGCCTACTATTTGAGTTTCGAGCAAATACTCCGCGGCAGCCAATCCTCTCCCGGCGAGCTGGGTCAGGTCGAGGTAGGTCTGAATCGGTGAAACGCACCGAGAACCCCGAACGATTTCGACAAAGGGAATGTCGTCGCCGGTCTCATAGATCGTGACGTTAGACGCCCCGTCACCCCCTCTGAGCCCAAGCTCACGACCATGATCTTCGGTCCATTGGGGAACGTAGAAGGCAACCCGTTGATATCGCGTGTATGGCGCATAGCGGTCGGCCGCCGCGAACTCCGTCAGCGCGTAGTCGGGCAGCACCGATTCCAACCTCGCTTCCAGCTTTGCCGGCGGGTCCAAAGAGAAGTATCGATGCGCAATCCTTCGCGGCTTGTGATGCGCTGCCCAGTCCTCCAAAAGCTTCTTCGGCTCAGATAGAGTAGCAACGCCGTAACTCGAAATGAGCCAGTCGTTTTGTTCGAGCAAGTTTCGAACCGTCGAGACCTGTCCAAAGCTCACGCCGCTCGCGCTCGCTAGCGATTCCGTATTCCACTTCCGAGAAGGCTCAAGCAACAGAGCGTGAATCACCCGGGAAGACCTAGGACCATACAAAGTGGTCGCGCTACGAGTCTCTCGCTTGGGAGTTTCGAATCCCCGTACCCTGACGTAAACACCCTCCATTTTCAGGTCCGCATTTCCACTAAGGTCCGCCCAAGAGAGGCCAAGCTCGCTGCAAGATTCCATAGCCTGCGCAGAGAAGTACGGTGCAACGAGAACCGGAACGCAGACTTCAGGCTGCCGAGTTCGGACGGCACGCTGAAGGCGGTAGGCAATCGCATGAAGCTCGTTTGGCCAAGCCCGGCTTTTAACGTCGCAAAGAAGAGCAACCGGCCCAAGCTTCGTCTTAACTCGCACCTCGAAATCCCAATCCGCATTCCGAGGTTGCACCTGAATCTCCACCTCGTCAATCGCCACCGACGCCAGAACCGCATGGATGGCATCCTGCGCTTTCCGCTCAAGTTCGGGACCGATGAGAACTGACTTCGATATTTTCAGCACGTGCTGAAAATCATTGTATCACTGAAATTCTTTCTGTTCTCGCAAACTTTTGTCCCCTTCACGCGGATTTTGCCCTAAACTTTAGGGTGTCTCCGCCGCGAGGCACCATCGAGATTAACCAGGAAACTCAAAATGACTGCCGCCCTCCTCCTCGCCGTCACTTCCGTTCAGTTGGAATGCACCTACGACTTTGTTCGCGTTCCCAATGCCGTCATGTTTCCTGTGACAGCCTTGGTTCAGCCGGAACGAGGGACGGCGTCGGTCCGGAAAGAAGGTAATCAGATCGAGATTGTGGAGGTCATCGCTGGCACCACAACTCGAAAAACCCAAAAGCTCCCGTTTCTGGTCGACGGCAAGGCAGACCTCGCTAAGTTCTTGCAAAAGAGTAAAAATCAACCTAGCAACACTCAAGGAGATGTTGCCGTTGGCTAGTCCCCATTTCTTGACCAGCCTAGAGTGTTAGAGTTTCCGCCTCCGGGTTGGTCGTGAGACCTTCTCTGAAGGCTTTGGGACTCTTAAGTCCGAGGCTTCGGTGGGGTCTGTGGTTGTT